>Ga0209208_10001803_pt1 | contig 30549 bp, 30 predicted proteins | sample S1TSphfallax_3_FD_187694 | JGI IMG/M metagenome (GOLD analysis project Ga0209208, IMG submission 187694) | Host-associated microbial communities from peat moss isolated from Minnesota, USA - S1T2_Fd - Sphagnum fallax MG (SPAdes) (version 2) | ecosystem: Host-associated > Plants > Peat moss >...
TATCTCTCGAATTGTGTAAATTATTATTCCTACGACATCGTTACGATACCAGCAAACAAGATTTCTTCAGCCAATGAAAGACCAAAATATACAAGGAAAAAACGCCATGCTCTTTATGTCACCCAAACACACCAGGAAGGTAGTTAGAAGTGGGACCTAAATAAATAAATAACAAGGAAAGGAGAAGAAAAAGTAGAAAAGGAAATAATATAAAATAAAATCAGCCCGTAAACGAAGCGGTGGACTGTGGACGTTGCCCGAGGACCGACCCCCTCGCTCTATCCTGGCGATCGCGGAAAACGGAATTTCAAACGCACATAGCCGTCCCGGTCGCTGGCGAGAATCGGAAAGGTCGAGCGCTTTCTTGAGAGGAGGAGGTCGCGGGATTTCTGTGGGAAATCGCGTTGGGCAGCTAAGACAAAGTCGAGAAGAGCAGAAACAGAAGCAGAAGCAGCAGGAGGAAGACAGTAATAATATTAGGACCAGGATTAATGGCAGCGGTGGTATGGGTGAACAAATACTTCCAAGTTGCAGGGTATAGCAGGATTGCAAGAGCGGGCGAGTGGAGGATTCATAAGGCGGCGGGGGCGAGCCACGCGCAGGAGCTTGTTGTCATCGATTGTAGCAACAGAAATAGAAAGAGACATAGCAGTGCCGCATTCAATTCGGTATGTTCGTCGCATCCACCGACCCACAACCCCAAATATTCGTGCTTCAAACAACACCGATGTGTAGATGATGATGAACCCAGACTGAAACCATTTAAAAGGAGTTCAGAACCATGACTTGAAGATATGAATTCCTCATTCCGCATGTCTTCTGTTGTGTCTGTACCTGCTGCTGGTCGTGTGGGTGTGCTGCGTTGAATGTGCTAGTTGATGCGCAACTTGTTCAGTAACAGATCAGCTGAGTTTTCGTTTTCCTTTTATAGATTCGTTTAAGGACGTCGCTGTGTGAGGATCTAGTATTGTCATTTCTTCATTGCATTTTTGAAACGGAGATAGATAATGGTAGTATTAGATTGTTGAGATTTGCGCAAGGCTGCGAGAAACTTCAGAAATTTGGAGAAAGGTTCGAAGGGAGGCGTCTAGGGTTTTCTTGAAGCCAACGCAGGCGACGACGTCAGGATCGATGGTGCCAGTAGCGGTCCTACAACCGTCATCATCTCTCCTCAGCTCGGACGGGGGGTTAGTTACAGCGACCGATCTGGCGACTGGCGGCGACGTCGAACGTCCTCAAAGCAGTGGCCTGGCGATGGATATTCATGTTCCTGGTACGCTGATATTAACGGCGATAAAATTAGTTAAATTTTTTTTTCCAGGACCTTGTTATTTTAGAGAACAGATTAAAGCGAGAACACCCAATTTGGATTTTTCAATTTCCATAATACAAGGTTTTGAAAAAGAATAATCGCTATATTTCTATACTGGTCTCATGTAGGTAGCCAAAAATTATATGAGGATGTTGTGTTTTTTTTTTTTTAATTAGAAAATCATATATGTTATAGCCATATTTGGCTAGATCTTCATATGGTTGATCACCATTTTGGTTACATAAAAGAATTGACGGAAAAAAATCGCTGGACAGGATATGAATTGGAGCTCAACACGACAGCAACAACAGAGCCCCAAACTCTTGCTGAGGTAATAGCTAATCTCTCTTTGTACCATTTATTTTCCGGGTAACACATGTTAATTTAAAACTTGGTAGTTTTGGCTATTGAAAAATATTCAAACTTATTTATATAAAATAGATCAAACATTTTAAATAATGATTTCAAATCTCCTTGTTTATTTTTAAAATATTTCCAGATTTTTCTAGGAGGGCCTAATTTTTTATTATCGCTTCTTGTTTGCAAGAAATATACCTCCAAACTAAATATAAACAATAAATTCTCATGTCCTTATGAATGGGTTTTTGTTGCCTGGTATACAAATGGTCCAGGAGAGTGAGGATCTGCAGCGGAAGCATAAGTACCAGCGACACAGAACTTCATTCCATTATCAGCCAGCCAAGAATTGGATGAATGGTGAGCACCCAAACAGCAATTGCTTCGGGATACCATAGTACCTTAGCCAGTTGAACAAGAATGATTAATTAATTTTGACAATTCAATTTCAATAGATGGTATAGTCCCAAATATTTCATCAGATTCTTTATTTTCCTTCAGAAAGAAAAAATTCTGAAAAAGAAAAAAAAAAAAATCTGAAAATTTCAACATTTCTTTAAAAAAAATGATTAGTGTCGAACTAGCCCAGGTACTATGGTAGTACTTGTCTTTAAGATCCTTGAGTACATTTTTTTTTCCAGAAATTTCTTAGCTCAGAACTTTAAAATCTGGTGCAAAGTAATCAATTACTAACGACTGTTTTGGGCTTGCGGTGTGGGTACGTGGGGATTGGTGTTGGATATATGGAATTGCTTTCAAATCTGCAACAACAGATCCTAATGGTAAAGTTTCCCTCCTGATCACTTGCTCACATTTTTTCTACCAATCCCCCTCTTCTTGCTAGTTTGGGCAAGTCCTGCTCAATCAACATTTCCCCAGCATCAAAGGAGCCTTACTTCCCAGTTTTCATTATGTTTGATGGGTTTTGATGATTATGATCTGCAACAATGCTGTATGATTTTTTTTAAAAGTCCCAGGGATTTTTGCGGGTTCATAGTAAAGTGTTTTGCATTCTACAGTTTCTTTGGAAAGACTAACTTAATTTTACAATTGTATTTGGCTTTGTGTGTGTGTGTTTTTGCAGCTCCCATGTACTACAAGGGATACTATCATTTGTTCTACCAATATAACCCTCATGCAGCAGTGTGGGGCAACATCACTTGGGGTCATGCTGTCTCTGAAGATCTCATTCACTGGCGGTATTTGGAGGATGCATTGGAACCTGATCAGTGGTATGATGCCATGGGAGTATGGTCAGGATCAGCTACCATCGACAATGATGGCATCCCCTTCATTCTCTACACAGGTAAGCTCAAGGCCAATTTCTATTCCTGTTTTCTGTTTCTAGGATTGTTATCCTAATCCTATCTTGGAGTAAGAACTGTGTTTTTGAGCCTTTTGCTGCTTCCTATTTCTCTTCCACCTTTCAGTAAAGATCACAAACACAATTGTACATGTTGATTGGGAGGCTGTTATGACCTTAGCTTGAGCTAATATCAGTTTGTGTTGAAGTGCTTTTTGTAGCCCTGATGCAAAGTAGTTATGAGGTTTGAATCTCAACACTTGCTTGCAAGATGGTACCCACCCACCATGTGTTTGCAAGATGGTGCCGCCCACCATGTGCATGCAAGATGGTACTGGGTACTCACCATCATTTAGTGTGTGCTTTAAGAATCTAATAGTTGGGTCTCTGTGGTGTTAGGTGGATCGGGTAGGGTGGACCATATTTCAGAGCAATTGCAATGTATGGCAGTGCCTGCAGATCCTACAGACCCACTTCTGAGAAAGTGGGTGAAAGTGGCCAATAATCCTATCATCGCAAGACCTCTAGATGTTGGTGAGCAGGACTTCAGGGATCCATCAACTGCATGGCAGCAGTCGGATGGTACTTGGATTTTTACAGTTGGTGCAAAGAGAGGGAGTACAGGAGTTGCGCTGCAGTACAGGAGCAAAGATACAAAGAATTGGGAGTTGGAAGAGAAGCTGTTGCATTCTGGCAATTCACATGGAATGTGGGAATGTGTTGATTTCTTCCCAGTTGATTACGATATGCCAACAACAACAACAGTCCCTTTGGGTGACACTCAAAAATACATCTTCAAAATTAGCCTCTTTGATGAGAAGCAGGACTACTATATTGTTGGCACATATGATGAACTTGCTCAGAAATTTAGCCCTGATCATCCAGACCATGATATTGGACTTGGGTTCCTTTTAGACTATGGCTCCTATTATGCCTCCAAATCATTTTTTGACCCTGTGAAGAATCGACATATTACATGGGCATGGGTGCCTGAATCTTGCACACAAGAAATGGACATTCAGAAGGGTTGGTCATCTGTTTTGGTAAGATATCACCATGATCTCCCTCTCTGGTTTCGATTGAGTTTGCAACAACACTTCAGCTTCAAAGATTATGTGAGTTTTGGGTGAGATTTTAGTAAGGGTTTTCTCAAATTGGGTTTATGTGTTTGTCTTTCCACATTTGCAGGGAGTTCCAAGGACTCTTGTGCTGGAGAGCAAGACAGGTGGTGCCAATCTCCTTCAGTGGCCCATTGAGGAAACTGATTCTTTGAGGGGTTGCAAGATATCACAGACAGATGTGAAGCTAGATGCAGGTGCTATTGTGGAAATCAAGGGTGCTGCAGGTGACCAGGTGAGCACCAAGGTTTAGAGTTGAAGGACCTTTTCCCATCTCATCTGAATGGTCAAGGGACACTGTAAGCTTGGGATTGGGTTTAGGGTTAAGGGTTTATAGTCATAGTTTGTGGCAAATGATAGTGGAAGGATTTCCAAAAAAATATTAAATAATTGGACTAGTGCAATTTGAGGTTGAACAATTATTACATATTTGATTAAATTTGTTTGTAAGCCCAGGATTGTCATGGTTTGCGGCAGATTGATTTTGAAAGAGCTTTCAAGAATTTTTTTTAATAAGTGGATTTTTCACATTTTGAGGGTTGTAACATTAATTCTCTGTTTGTAATGAAAAATGGTCTATGTGTGCAGTTGGATGTTGAGGTAGTTTTCGATTACCCAGATGTATCAAGTGTGCAAGCTGCAGATGAAGCTAAATTCAACAATGGGTATGACTTTAGTCAAGCTGGGTATGCAAATCAGGGTATTTTTGGGCCTTTTGGCCTGCTTGTCTTAACAGACAAGAACTTCCAAGAGCAAACAGCTGTGTTTTTCTACATTGTACACTTGAAAGATGGTCAATGGACTACAAGGTTTTGCAATGACCAGAGCAGGTATGATAAAAGAGTCTAAACAACAGTACTATACTTCCCTGTGATGCTTCTCCATCAGCCAATGTTCAGATTTTTTGCAACCAAAATACACTTGTGAAATGTATCCTGTCATTACGATTTAGGGTTGATAAATACTGAGAAATTGGAAGAGCATGCTAAGTGTGGGCATTTTTTTTCTGCAGATCATCTTTACTAGCTGGCATCAACAAACCAATATATAGTGGTGATGTAAAGGTTTTACCCACAGAAGATTTTTTGGCACTCCGTGTACTTGTGAGATTCTCCCTGCCTTCTCATGTTGAGAATTGCAAAAGGTTTCATTCAGTAGTTACAATAATGGAGAGGTTTGCAGCTGCAGTGTGGAATAAGTGCAGACAAATTTGCAAACCATATTTTAAACCAAATACTGAAGCTTTTTTTGAATTTGAAATTTAACCGTGTTTCTTTTCTATCCATAAAATAGTCACAAATTTGACAACTTTGTTGACAAATCTAGCACCAATGCATTTGAGTTGTTCAGAAAAGATTTGTGTAAGTGGGATTCTTCCTAAAGAAAAACTATCCAATGTGCAGTTCCAAAAAACAACTAGTTTTTTTCTTAATGTGGTTCAGGTGGACCGATCTATAGTGGAAAGCTTTGTGCAAGGTGGGCGTATGACCATCACCTCAAGAGTGTATCCAAGTGTGGCTGTTGACAAGCTCGCAAACCTCTATCTCTTCAACAATGGACTCACACCCATCAATGTGCGGAGCATTGCTGCCTATCCAATGACACAGGTTGCAATGTATGCAATTTAGGCTAGTGCACATCAAATGCCCCTTCCCTTTCTCTTCATCCAAAAAGATGGCCTTGTAATTGTGCATAGATTTACCTCCTTGATGGGGTGATTTACACTAAATGGCACCTACCCAATTTCTGCTCACTTTCCAGTTATACTCCAAATGAGGATCAAACACGGATTTGAGGGTTGAACTAGGGCCCAAAGACAGGATAATTTTACAGATATCTTCATTGTTTTCAAGATTTTTTTGGGATGATGTTTTAGGGTAGAAACTTCATGGATGGCTGGGAATGCTGGCCATGCATCCATCATTCGCATTTGATTTATTCTCTTATGGTAGCAATTATTTGTTTAAGTGATCCTCATATTGCACTCACATTGGGTGCAAAAACCCTTGCTCCTTTTGTAGAACAATCACCGTCTCTAGACATGTACAATAGTGCTGTTGTACCCAATTGAATTGAACATTCACTACGAGTTCCTTATTTGGGACAACCTTGTTGCCTTCCCTTCTCTTGCAGATGAGAGGGTAGTTAGTGAGCTCTGTGGCTTTCTTTCATCATCATAGCACTCATGGTGCCATGGTGTGTGTTGTAACTGGTCCCATTCAATTAGACACTTCAGATTTTAAGATCTCATTAATAGTGATTTTGTTGCGTCGCCTTGCTCTTATGATTTTTTAAAGTTGATGATTATAAAGTTTTCCTTTTTCCTTAAGGTTGATTTGAAAACCATGGAAAGATTATGAAACAAACTTGGATGCTTGTCTAGGTTCTTCTATCTTATGTTTGTGTTACCTCTTACTGGGTATCATGAAGATTAGGGTGGTTCAAGGTTTGATGATCCTGGTGCAATAATCAATTATTTGAAGTCTCTGCGGATTATTGAATGTCAATGATTCAAAGTTCTCGCTTTGTCAACCCCCCAAGTGAAAGGATTGAATAAATGATTAAAATATCAGGAGGTAAGTGGGAAAAACATTCTTGAGGTGTTCAAAGCTTCATTCTTGATGATTGCATAATCTACACTTTAAATCATTGATTATTTGAATGAGACAATCAAACTTGAACCTTCCTGTCTTTTGTTTTGAAAAATTATTTTACTATAACGTTGGGTGTGTTGTATTCTATCAAAACTAATTGCATGTCAAAGTGTCCATGTTTTATTAGTGCTTTTGCAAACAATGATGTATATTTTGGTTTATGCTTTATGAATTAGTTGTGTTTCATTTTACATTACATTGCATGTTAATGTAAAACGAAGGACTTCCAATGGATAAGACAAAGTAGATGGCATGAACATTTGACATGAGTAACTTGATTGGCAACATATCAAAAATCAAGCGGTTGACGTCTCAATCAATCTTGTTAAAGGTCAAAAAACTTATTACATGAAACTTAGTACAAGAAATTTAGTATAGGAAAATCAATCGCTACCAGATTTGATTACTAGGATTTTGTTACCAATTTTCCTACTATTGATTTTCTTCTGTTATGAATTTTATTATTGAAATAAGTTTTATATTTTTAGTACAAAAACTTTAGTGATAAGACTTTAAAGCAGCAAAGCATAAGCAAAATCCAACAATTTCCAAGTCATAATTGTAGAATGTGATTTCGAGAATTAGAAAAAGATGAAAAAACATTTATTGCTTTGGAAAATATTAAATGAAGAGAAAAAATTCATCATGTGAAAGACTCGAATCAGTCCGAAAACTGTGGCCCTTTGAAATCCAAATGAATTCAAAATGGATCACAAAACCCCCACTTGCTGCATAGAACACTTGATAATGCACTCATTGGGTCACCAATTCCATTTTGGTGATCTAATTAGTGTACAATCAAGTGGACTACTAGGGTAGATAGGCCAGTGAGTGAACACTTATGAAGTCAAGTGAGGTCAAATTGTCACACATTGTTCCTTTGATTCTGAAGCCCAAATTCTGAAGCCCATTTTTAGCATTCCAATAATCTTTCAATTTGATAAAGGAATGGGCAAGATATGGGGTGTTTTGTTTAAGGGGGTTTAGTGTTTGATGGTGGGTGATTTAAAACAAATTAAGATTTCAAGCTTAAGATCTATGATGGTTGCATGTTTGCTTCTGGAATACATAGAAGTTTTGTAAAGTTCTAGTTGCCACACCCATCAGGTTTTTAATTATTCAAAACAGACTCAAAATGATGAAGACATGGGTTGAAACTAAAGAGGGTTCTAAAGTTATTTTTTCAAAAAAATTGAAGCAAACTATCACTCATCCTCTTCTTGTGTTTTGTGTCTTACTCCTTTACTTCTGACACACCAAGAACAGTTGTAGCTTTCTAGATTGTGCATCCAACGATAGAAAAATAGCTGAATTTTGCTAAGGAAGTAGAAAAAATATTCCGTGATAGGTACATGTTTGGTGATGGATGGTTCTACCCTACAATGGTAAAAACCAATGTTGGCCAGTTGTTGAGTTTTGATCTAGTTATCAAGCCAGTTACCAACTGGCTATTAATAACCTACTAACAAGTTATTGATTTTTGGATAGTCAGTTAAATTGATAACCGTTTGGTATTAATTTAAAAATCTAATTAATCATCCAAGTATGTTATCAATATTTTAATAATTTAAACATAATTTCTAAAAAAATAACCCCATAATCAATGTATAAATGATAGATTAGTTGGCAATTCTCAATCAATTATTTAATAACTTACCCTTATGCATAACCAACAACTATTACTTACCCAATGGTTATTAAAAATCAATAATTGGTCAACATTAGTAATAACCAATGTTGTGTGTGTAAATGGTTTAGGACTTACACTTTTGTGTAAGTGTAAATATCAAAATTAAATTTATTTAGACTTTGTGTAAGTGTTTAATATTCTCAGATGATTTGTATGATTTTATACAACCATGTAAATTATCGTAAGTGTAAAACAATGTTAAAAGTGTAATTTCTATGTGGGGAGGGAGGAGAATCTCAAAATGTTTGTGGTGATAGGCCAACCAAATGGCCCATTGCAAAAAATAAAACAAATATACAAATATTTTAAAAATAATTAAAATCAAAACATTTGTGCTTTGGAATGCACTGCAACTAATTAAATTAAATAATATGAAATCATAATAATTACAATAAGTACCTAGGCTCTTGTAAAAGCTACAATAAGTAGTACTCAATAATTATTCAATATTATTCATAAAAGTAATAAAAGTTGTATTTAAGCAATGAGCTGCAACAAAATGTGCATTCAAGATAAGATATTTTTTGGAATAACATCACCATAGTCCCATATTGCTAGAAATTGCTAATGTTTGGAGAATATCAAAACGTCATGATGTTTTGTGAAGGACCAATCAAAATGACCCATTATGAAAAAAAAAAAAAAAACTTTGGGATGCACCCACAACTAATTAATATGAATTTGTAAGAAAGTACGATCATTAAAGGTATATAATATATATACTTATACTTACATGCTTCAAAAATCCCAGTTTTGGTTCTTAAAAAACTGAGATCCTAGTTCCAGTTCAGGTCTAGTCCTTTAAAAAACCAAAAGCCTAGTTCCAGTTTGAAAAATCAGACCCAATTCCAGTTCCATTTTTTCTAACTAAAACCAGAACTGGCGTTCAAACTTCTAACCTGTCAAATTGGATACCTGGCCAACACTGGTTTGGTCTTTGGACTTGCATTTCAAGACTATTCCTTCATGTGTGTTTTTTCACATTGTAACACAAAACACAAAAAAGTGCCCCATCTGACCCTGCATTTGGGGAATGTCCCTCTTGTGCTTCACAAGTAGGTATAAGATCCCTCCAGCCCTTATGGAATAAGTTTAATTCTTTACTAGAGGATATTCAATGACAAATTAAAGTATTAATGATTTAAATGTAATCATATGGGGCACAATGATTTTTTGGAGAAAAACTTGGAATAAAGTGTTTTTCCAGCAAAAACAATTGTCACTTTCATGAATTAAAAAATCGAAACAAGAAACACAATTGGAGCAGGATGAAGTTATGTTGAATCTTTTTCAAAAAGGAGATCCTTGTTCTCCTGAATTTAAATGTCCAAATTGTTATTGGAAGATGGCTTGTGTGTTCAAATTTGTTAAGGTGTATCAAAATTTTGTCATTGCATCCATTTTTTTGGTTAGTCCTTAACCTCATCTTATTTTACCATACCCAAAATAAAAACTCAATGATATTGATGGAATTTAGAATCATGGTGATCTAAGATATTGTATTGTAAAACATCAAAAAATTACAATATATTTATAAATCATAAGTGATTCACATATCCATATGGGTCTTTAAACCAATGTCGTGTGGGTAAGTGTAAATAGATGTATATATGGCATGTATGATTTACACTTAGATACAACCTAAAAAATTTCATATACACTTACACTTACCCATCATAGGTATATACATTCATTATACACTTACACAATGGTGTGTGTGTGTGTATTTTTTTTGTTGCACGTAAAAGTCATGTATATGCATATTAGGATTAAGGTTCCCCTTTTAGGGTTTAATGTTTGTAGTCGTTTAGGTTAGTGTAATGTGTAGTTTGTCAACAAAGTTGGGAATTGAAAGTTGAAAGCTCCAACTCCAGTGGCACTTTGCATTCACCTTTATCAACTCACCACCCACATTCACACCTTGCAGTCACTCCCCCATTGTCACCTTGTTCCCCTTCTTTTTTTCTTTTTTTTTTCTTTGTGGCACACATTGTGTGTACTATGTACCAAAGTTGTTTTGCTCCCCTTTTGTTTTTTTATGTTTGTAAGGAAGGGAGGTGGGAACACATTGGCTAAAGCAAGAACACCATTGCCTTTGGTTCTTCAAGTTTGGTTTTAGTTGAGCAAGAGGGCTCACTCTCATTCCCCCCTTGTGGTTTTGCTCCCCTTCTCTTATTTCCTAGTTGGTGTGTTGTGTGTACCAAGGTCATTTTGTTCCCCTTCTCTTTTTTCTTGTTTGCAAGGGTGGGAACTTGTTGCTTGTCAAGCTTGAACTTTGAATGAACATTTACTTCCCCTAGTTGTGCTTGTCTTGTGTCCATGTTCTTCCCATGTCTATGTGTTTACAATCTTGTGTTTTTGGTGCACACCTTTGCATGTTTTTTGGGCCCCTAAAGTTTTGCTCCCTTTCTCTTATTTATTGTTTACAAAGGTGGGAATATAGTGGTTGAAGTAAGAGCACCATCACCCAAGTTTCTTCAAGCTCGAGCTTCAAGTGAACACCCTTGCCCCATGTTTGTGCTCTTCTTGTGTTCATATTCTTCCTATGTTTGTGTGTGTGTAATCTTGTGTTTTATGCATGCCTTCACATTTTTTTGGGCCTTTGGAGTTTTGCTCCCCTTATTTTATTTCCTATTTGCAAGAGTGGGAATGTGGTGGTTAAAATAGGAGCGCCATCACCGGAGCTTCTTCAAGCTTGAACTTTAAGTGTACATTTCCATCCCCTATCTATGTTTTTTTTGTGTCCATGCTTTTCTCGTGTATGTGTGTGCAATCTTGTGTTTCTATATGCACCTTCACATTTTTTTGGTCATTTTTCTTTCTTTCCTATATACAAGGGTGGGGGTGCAATGGTTAAGGTAGGAGTGCCATTGCCCAAGTTTTTTCAAACTCAAACTTCAAGTGAATACCTTCGTCCCTTGTTTGTGCTTTTTTTATGTCCACATTTTTTTCATGTATGTGTAGTGTGTTTTTATGTGCACCTTCACATGTTTTCTAGCTTTTGAGGTTTTCTTCCTTTTTTTAATTTACGAAGGTGGACTATGGGAGTTTAACAACAACAATAGTAAAATAATAGCTTTAATAGATGTAATAGTAGTTATAGTAATTGTAGCAACAACACCTATAATATTAATAATTTCAACAGCAATAACTTCAACAATAACTCTAGGTGTAGTAGTAGCACCTACAATAATAACAACTTCTACAATTACAACAACAAAACTTGCAATAATAACAACACTTACAACAATAACAATTTCAATAGTTATGAAAATAATTCAAGTTGTAATATAACAACACATGTAGCAAGAACAACTTCAGTAGCTATAACAACAATTCCAACTACAACAACAACACTTACAAAAGTAACAACAATACCTGCTGAAGGAAAAACATAAATAGCTATAACAATAATTCCAAGAATAGCACCTTTAGTTACAATTTTAATAGTAATTTTAGTAATAGTTGCAATAATAGTTTCCATTTTCCAACAAACATTAGATTTTCCATTCCAGCAACATAGGCTCCAACAAATATTCTCCATCAAACAATCTCCAACAATTGCAACATTTTCAATTTTTCAACAACAACAATAGTTTTTCCATTCCAATAGCAATTCATTCAAGCTTCAATAGATAGAAGCTCCAACAAATTCAAGTGAAATCTCTTCATTTTTTTCAACTTGTACATTTATATTTTGATTGATAAAACCTAAATTACGATTAGAATTATGAATCCTTTCTTTTACAATGATTAAGGCTTAAGCAATGGCAAAAGAAGAGCAACATTGCATGAAATTGGATACCTAAGCTTCATTGCCCCTTCATGTAGATGCAAATGATGTACATTTGGTTTGAGTTAATCTATGTAATCCTCCATTTAGAGAAACATCATCCTCATCTACAAGTGTTAGTATGAATACGCAAAATTCTTTTATTAGGGAACATGATTGAGTAACATCTTTGTTGACTTTAAACAAACAAGCTAAGTTTTGGACCATTTATAATCACATAGTTGTTCCATGGGCTTTCTTTGTTGTGAACAATGAGGGCATTCCAAACTATGACAATTCAATGATTTATTTGTAATATTTGTTTCCCATATGTTTTCCTTCTTGCTTCGATTGAAAATAAAACAAAAGGGGGGAAAAAAATCATTGCAGACATACAAGAAGTCTTTTGGGACAAGTTTTATGAAGTGGCATGTTGAATATGTGCATGTCAAACTTTTAATTGGATATGTTGATGAAGTTTTTGCCATTGAAGGCATTGGGGGTTCATAATCAATGAGTGATGAAGGTCGTAAGTCATGTATGTAGCTTGCTAAGAAATGCCCAAAAATAACACTAGGTGTAATTTCATCTTTCTTTGGAAGCAAAACCCTTTACAGAAAAAAAGATGAGGCACAAAAATAATTTTTGGAGGTGTTGCTCATAGTTAAAGGATATCTCCTATTGAGCACTTGTGAAAATATGTGGATGCATAAATTAACATTAAGGCTTGATCCAAAGTTTGTGTTTCCATCTTGGAAAATGTTATCAAAAAAAAATTCTTTTAGTCATGGTTGTTTAGATATGTATGTGTAGCCTTAGCTTAATGCAACATTTATAACTAGAACTATTTTTTATCTATGGATGAATAGGGGGGCAACAAGACACTTTTGCTTGTCAACAATGTCCTATTTGCAATTTGGAAGCCTTGACATGTCACAATAGGATTGTTTGAGACTAGTGACACTACTAGTGTTGGGTTAACAAAGCAATTGAAAGCTTTCTTGGAAATATTTGGTCTCACATCAAAGGTTTTGTGTTATGTCAAAAATGAGGGAACCAACTTGGAAACCATGACCACAACCTTGAAGTCAACTATTTCATGTAAGGTGTTGAGCTTGTTTAGACTCTATTCCATTTGTCGAGGCATGTTTTGGACATGCAATGAGCAAAACAACTCAATATGCAACCATTAACAACAAGGTTTCTAAGGACTTGGGAGTAGTTAGTATCAAATATGTTCAATCATTGTTTCACACTTGCATCACATGGCCCAAAAAGTCTAATCTTGATCTCAAGGTTGCAAGCATTCATAGGTTGTGTTTATGTATTATAGAATTGATCTTTCTTTTCCATTTCCATTGTGGATTTCAAGCAAAAGGGCAAAGGAATGGAGGTGATCTTGTTTAGATTTTGGTTTGCTTAAATGAAAACTTGCAACTCCAGTGAAGACATGTTTTGCATCTAAAGTTGCCATGTTTGAGCAATGCTTAGCTTATTAAGTTGTTATCATCATGTGTTATAGTTGCCAAATAGAAGTTTTAGCCAACAAGATTCTTTCTGCACAACCTTAGATAATTGCTAAGGTAATTTGTGATGCATTATCTCCTATTGTGTCTACATGTGTATTTAACCATCATCATGGATATCGGCTACTATTAGATGTTCTTGCCACAATTATCATGTTGTATGTCTATCTTTTTAAGGTTAGGTTGATTTTGCAAGCAACAACTGATGTTGCAAAGGACATGGATATGTGCATGAAAATGAAGCAACTTGGTGTCAACATGCAATTGCAAGTAGCTTTTGTGTTGAGGCCCTTTTTGGATTTCATGGATTCTTTCAAGTTGTTTAAAGCCCACAACATGCTTGTTTTAATGTTAAATCCCCAATTTAAAGACTTGAATTTGGTGGGGGATTATGTTGGCCATGCTTCAGTAATTGAAATTGATGTAGCACATGACACCCAATATCTACTCTTGACCCTTAAGATTTCATACCAAAAATTGCATGGGTGGTCAAATGCATCTTCAAGTGTTGTGTAGGAATTGCAAGACATTAATTTTGTTATTAAAGTGGGAATATCTAAGGAGGATACTTGTTTGGAACAAGTAAGTGTTTTTGTTATCATTTGTAGGACATTATGAAGACATTTAATTTTTTCTTTGTAATTTATAGTTACACTTGACACATTTCAATAAGTTTTTTTTTTTCCTCATTTTGTGTGGAAGTGTAGGTTCAATGGGAGTTGTCCTGATTCAGCACATTTGATGCGCCTTTGGAAAAAACAAAAGACCCCCTTCTTTGGTGGTCAAAGCATGAAGGGCAATTCCCTATAGTTGCATATTTAATTAGAGCAATTATAGGTGTTCCGGAGAGCCATATTGAGATGGAGAGAGTCTTTTATATTGTAGGGATTCTCACCAATCTTTGTCAATTTTGACTTGGTGCAAAGAACTTGGATCTCCAAGTTCTTTTAATTGAGAATTGACATGATGATCCCACTACTAGTTTTGAGGATAGGATAGGATGACCTTTTTGCCCTTATTAGCACTTTAATGCTCTATTAATACTTTCTAATAGACAATGGACATTGGAAATGCATGTTTATAGCTCTTCATGTGAAGGAAATTGAAGTTTGAATCTTGTGGCATCTTGTTTATACATTTTTATTTTTATTTTTTGGATTTACACCTTTTTTACACGACAGGTAAAAACAATGTAAAAAGTTCATTTTCACTGTTTTTACACTTCCATTTATTTATATGGTGTGTAAAATAAGTGTAAATGTAATTATTTTACACTTACACTTGCATGCTTTTTACATAGCCGAAATTAATTTACATGATTTTACACTTACTGTTACATGCCTCACCTTGGCCATTTACACTTACACATTTGAACTTTGAAAATTTCTAAAGCCATTTACACTTGAACTATATGCGCTTACACTTATCCGGTGTGTAAGTAAAATTTCTAAAGCCATTTACACTTGAACTATATGCGCTTACACTTATCCGGTGTGTAAGTAAAATTTCTAAAGCCATTTACACTTGAACTATATGTGCTTACACTTATCGGGCGTGTAAGTAAAATTTCTAAAGCCATTTACACTTACACAGAGTGTAAGTCCTAAAATATAGATGCAGATCACTGGTTTCGACATCAACCCAAGGTTTGGTAATGGGTCAGGATATCATAGGTCACAAGGACTGAATTGGCAAATAGGCCACTTTCATCGGTGCTGGGAACAAAGCTTCCAAGGCTCATTCAGCATTAACCAAACCTATAATAAGAATGATATTCAACATCACCCACAATGTTGCAATTTCAGTCAGGTATGTAGTCTGTACCTGTCGGCCACAGTGAACCAGCACCCACCAGTGCACCCTGAAGGATGGATGATGGTAAGTGGTCAGGAAACAGTTTTCTGTTGTGTTCCAGTTCCCTCACTAACTATGGTGGTTAGCTCAGTTGTTCTTTTTTACTACCTACCTACTAACAACCCACAAGTGGGTTGTGGGTTGTTAGTAGGTAGGTAATAAAAACAGCCCTTACCTATGTATAAACCATCTACTTACTTAGTAGTTACCTATTTTCCTACCTATCTACCTATATATGAGACGTACTTCTTACAGAATTGGTTACCAAGGTGAAACCAAATGTTAACCCAGTTGAGGTTCATCCAGTGGACTGGGAGTCATGTTGAAGAACATAATGCAATGCAAGGACTGGAAACCATGTTGAAGATTGGAATGCAAAGGAAGGTTTCATCCCAGTTTGTAACTTCAAATTTGGTTGATAATTTTCAAAACCATTCTGCTTTCGAGTTGTGTTGGAAATTTCAAAAAACAAAAAGCTTAGTACTAGATCCTGACCAATGCTACAACAGACATGCTTTTTCAATATTGCAGTCAAAACTGGCATATCTCTTTGGGCCAGCGGTTTTTTGGCAAATGTTTGCCGTATGACAAAAGGAAGTCAAGTCCAACTCCTTCAAATGATTTTTGTGGAAAAAAAGGCAAAGTTGCCTGAGGAAAAAAATTCTGAAATTGGCATATTTAGACAATAAGTTCCTGCAGGTCACCAAAATATAGTAGGATTCTTAAATTTTTCTACTTTCCTATCTAACCTGTAGCCGAATTCAGCTACAGGCCACTTGTGGATGATTGCCAATGTGGTTACATCACAATAATTGAAAGAAAATACTCTGCTTTGGGTTAATGTCTAGTATAGTTTTTTCAATTAGTAGTTTGATTGGGGATGTCAAGCTTCTTTGGTTCATTCCAAAGCTGCTGCAATTGAGGGCAAAGTGTTAACCTCCCAGCAGCAGCTTTTGGATTGAACCTTTTGAGGAATGCAATGCTGATCCATAAAGCTGACACAAGCTCGACAAGATCTGTTGTGATTGGAATTGCTCTTGGAGTCTAGTGAACGAGTTTTTTGCATGCTTTGCTAGGTCTCTGCCTTGTAGCTCACCGGGGAAATGATAGCTCTCAAGAGTTGCAATTTGAACACTCACACAGGCATGAAAAGTATAGGCCCAAAGATCAAGCTCCCTGCAACACCCTCTGAGTGAAAAATGTGTTTGAGTTCTAATAGCAAGTTCTGACTGGAAACCTTTGTCATGCATTTGAAAAAGGGCTAAGGACATACCCTCTGATGTCATGAGAAAAGCTTTACAGTTTTCAGATTGCAGCGGGATAAGGAGATCGGCAAGCAGAGGTTGTGGATGCTTTCTTTTCTGGGCAAAACAAATCACTTGCAAAATCTGTCAAGGAGCATGGAAGACTGTTAGGTGAGGCTCTTCTGAGTGATATTAGAGCAGCAGAAGCACATACACAAATTTCAGGGGAAATTTTGTTGAGCCCAAATTTTAGGTGAGCCATCTTCTAAGCAAGGTACACACCAGATCTTTAGCCTGGAGATTTTGAGATCAAGTTTTTCCAGAATGAGATTAGCTATTTCTTTTGTTTCTTGGCATCTTTGGGAGGGATTGCCACAATGGCAGGTTTTTCTTCTATAAGAGGCAAAACAACTGTCCCAGCTACATCACCACTCTGGATCTGAGCACCATTGGGCACAACAGAATTTTTTTCCATATTGTCTGGCTCCATAATGATCATGTCCCGACGAGGGTTGTTTTTCAATAAAAATGCTGCCAAATACTCCACTGGGTCACTTGGCCTGCAACATGGGGCCAAATATGTTGGAACAATTTTCTTGGCTTATCCTGGTCATTGCTGCTTGACCTGTGCACCCCTCTTCAACTATCTCATCTTTGAAGCCATATGTTGTACCTATCATTTTCTAACTGAAGTATAACACAAAGTACCAAATGCATTGCACATGATAAGCTCCTGGAGATGTTGGTTCATTTCACATCAATAAAGCCAACTTGGGACATGGTTAGTGAGGTTGCCAACTGCCATTAATTCTCTTCAGTTCAGCAATCTATGATGTATGTTCTGGGGTTGGTTTGCATAGTTTCATCACTAATTTCATGCATGGGCAAGAAGTGATGGTACCTTTGAGCCACAAGATGCTGGAGACCCTGAAGCAGCAGTGGAATAATTCCTGTTTCCTACACAAACTCTGAACTGGCTTATGATTTACATCTTGAGTTCTTATCTAGATTTCAGTATTTATCAGTTGGACATTGGAAGATTCCTCAGTCAAAACTGCAATTTCTCATGAAGATTGTACACTGACAGGCATGATGTTGGTAACCCAAAGTAACTACTCACAACAAACTTCACATATTTTCTTGTTGCCAACTTTATTTTTGTACCCCCCTTTGAATGTAAGAAATGCTCTAGCAAGGTGCAGTACAAGCTGTACCAGGAAAATCCTGAGAGGTGTGGCTTTGAGCTCAACATTTTCTCTCAATAAGAAGGCCATCTTTTGTGCCTCCCTTCCCTGCCAGTACAAGCATTGCCACATTTTCGTCATCACAATTTCAACTCCTCAATCCTGAAATCCCCCAATTTTGACCTACATTCCACATACATAGACAACCCCATCTATGGGTTTCCACATATTGTGTAGTTCAAGAAGTTATACCTCCACAGGATCATCAAACCATAACTCCTCAAAGGATGGAAGAGGACCCAGCTCTTCCTCCAGAGGGACAGCAGGTACTAGTACCACTGTTGCAGACAAAAAAACATTCAGTTAAGCATGAGAAGAACCATGATGAATATTGAGAGGGTTCTGACTCCACAGAAACTTGCCTGGAGATGGTGCAGATACTGCTGCAGTTTCTTCCTTTACACCACTTTCTTTTTTGGGTGCCATAAGAGGGAGGAAGGTGAACAAGAGGCAGTGGAAGGCAAGTGACTTGGGAATCTCAATGGGGTAAGAAGAAAAGGAAGGAACACACTCAAATGTCACAACCACTACTCTGATGTCAAAACCACCACTTCAAACTGCTGGCAAGATATGCACACACCCCAACAGCAAGCAAGCATAGGAGGAGGAGAACTTGGGTTCCTGTGCGGTGGTCAACATCTCAAGATTTGCACCAATGTTGGAATGGTACCTAGGAGGGCAACAAACTGGTGGGCAAAAAAAAGGGTTCAAGTGAGCAATCATAACTGACACAAAGTGCACAGAAAAGTAGGGAAAGGATCTCCTACTGATAAGGCTTTCACCCAACTAACTTAACTACTTTGGGAATCTGCCTCTCTTTTCCAACCCCACTCTTGGAACTACATATTCTATTGAAATGTGAATAAATTTACTATGGAATGGACCTGGTACTTAGATAACATTCTTAATCCTAGGAATGCAGCAGGCCCATTACGTGAGCAGCATTCCATAAGGTGAACACAGGTCTATCAGGGCCTGTTCCAGATTGTAACTGGTGTCTCCATTGTTGATTTGCAGTACTACTATTGTTTTACAGTCCTTTAGCTTGATCAATGAGTTGAAGTAGAACCACAAGCAGAACTGTGAGACCAACACTGATCCCACTAGGAAAAAACCTACAACAGTACAGAATATGGACTCCTCTTTGACCTTGCCATAGGAGTTGAGTTCAACTAAAATCCTCTTGCTCTGAAAACCCATGTCCATGTACCTACAGATTCATCATTGTAGCTGCACCTAATGCAAAGGAGAAGCACTTTGTATTCCATGGAGAAATTTCTATTCTAGGACCTACATAACCTTCTGTGGTGACATCCTGGTGATGTGACACATGCACATTCTGGACCATGATGATTTCTCTGACTTTATTAGCAGTCGGTACCTTTTCTCAGAATTCAAAATCTTAACATTTGTACAAGACCTACCTCTAGTACTGTGCAATAATCATTGCTGCTGGCATGACTTGGAAAGACTCAGAAACAGTGGAAGATATTTTGTATGTGTGACTATGAACTTCTAGGTTGATCTTGTTGCTTTGAAGTACGGATTGTATTACTGGCTTCACCTGAGATTACAGCTTGTGATCCCCCTGTGCATCCTTGCTGAACCGCTCAATTGAAAACATCTCCAAAGGCACACCCTGCGAGCTGCCAGTGAGTGCCAGATCTGCCATGATTCGACCTACCAGTGGTCCCATTTTGAAACCATGCCCTGAGAATCCAGCTGCTACCAGAATTTTACTGTTGCCAATTGCTGGCTGATCCCTATGCAGAATTTCAACACCATTTTGGACAGAAGCCTTAGTTTCAGATGAGACCCCATGGTGGTCATCTGGGTTGGCCTCTTCTTCCTGAAGAGGCAAGCTTCCCAGTGGCCTTTCACCCTCTCTTCTTTGTCCCTGTCCTCCTCTTCTCACATTCTGTGCAAAGAACCCACTGCTGTTATCCAGGACATTTTTCCCCACCATCCCAGATTTGTTGGAATACTGGACATGATCAAGAATGAAGTCTTCATCAGGAGTCATTGAATACATACAGCCCTCTGCCATGTTAGGAGCTTCCCAGTCCACACTCCCCTCGAAATATGAAGCAAGCCATGGACTTACATGTCCTTTCAATGTCTCCATATCTGGGGACACTGATCGTTTGTTGGGATCACACAAGACTCCAAAATGTGCTCCAACTTTGATAAGACCTGGGTATTCAATAGAAGGTGTGCCATATATGAAAGGCTCACCATAACTTGAAAAGCATGGGAACCCCCTGGCAGGAGACAAAGCATCTGGGTTCATCTTCTTATTGACTGCCCAGTATGCAATGGATGTGTGCAGGGCCTTGATTGGCAGTTCCATGCCTGATATGTCTCTCACAATCTGAGGAGTCCAGGCACCTGCAGCTAGGATACAAGCCTTCCCAAGAGCTGAACCTCGACTTGTTGCTACAAGGATTCCATCTGCACCACCAGGGAGCCTCCAGTGTGGTGACACTCTCAGCACTTTTGCTCTGTCCCTTAATACTGCTCCATGTTTAGCTGCAAGAGCCTGAAACATAGCTACTGCCTTGGAAGCTCGCAGAATGCCTCCCTCTGCTGTGTATATTGTGAGGGAGTCTTTGGGCAACCTGAAGGTTGGAAAACGGAGTGTGACTTCCTTGTGGCTTAAAATCTGATGTGCAATACCCTCCTTCTTGAGAGATGAAATAACAGATAGGAGGCTCTGGTTATCTGGGGGTCCAAAATCCAAATACCCAGTACGATGATACACCATGTATCCAGCTTCAGTTTCTGCTTCTTCCCAGAGCTTGTACGCTTCCTTCATCATTCTTGTGTAGTAGTCTTCTGGGTATGTTACACGGATGGTCCTGGATTCTCCATGAGATGATCCTCTTCGATGGAGAAAATCAAACTGCTCAAGTAAGAGGACACTTTTCCCACGTTTTGCAATATGATAAGCAGTACAGCTCCCCATAATACCCGCACCCACTACCACCACATCATACACTCCGTGTACCTCCCCACCCTCCTTGTCCCCTGCCATCACTCCGCTTGATCCTGATTCAGATGGCAATGTCTGATTCAGCTATCAAGCTCACTTTTCAACTGCTTCTTACTTGAATGCTACAGCCCAAACACAAGCTTTCCCCCCTCATAAAAAGGCAATCTATTCCTGGAAAAAGATCTTCATAAAAGTAATTTGAGCAGAAATTGCAAGTGGCAGAAATTGCAAATGCAGCAAAATGTGAAACATTGAAAGCTTTAAAGTGACTACATGATTGGGAGAAGCAAATAACTAGTAAGTCTGTTGGCCTCCTTCAATGCAAGAGAGTTAGCTGTCAGTACACAAATTCTTCTAGGTTCTCATTCTTGATGCAATGTATCTTCACAGTCATGAAGTTTGCCACTTGGTAAACCAGTTCGAAGCGATGCTTACAAGTCCTAAGCTACCCAAAAAAGACTTGGACCACCCAGCTGCCTCCATCATAGTAGGAGCACACACCAAAAAATCCATGGTCAGTCCTCAAAACCTTCTATGTCACCAAATTCCTTTGTGAAAGAAAAAAGGTCCAATCATGCCTCTGGATTCCAACCAATCCTACTTCCATGAAATGACCATCAGTACTCACACAAACATCATCTGGGATACATTTCCACTTGCAGAAACCATGGACTTACACCTGTTGGAAAGAGAACTAGGGCCATGTGAAAATACAAGGCCTTTAGACTACAGTACTGTGAATGTCAACATGACTCCAGCAAGTGATACACATGCATGCGACAAGACCATTGCAAGCCCTCCCCAGTTCTGTTGAGTAAGGAAAGCTGAATGGTTTGAAGAAGATAGATATGAATAGAGAAGCTTTCCTGTTTTTCAGCATCTACAGTATGTAGTCTCAAAGCCAAAAACCCTTGCTGTATGTTGTGAGATGGAACCTTGTGTTCTCCTCAGACATTTCAAAACATTTGTCGAGAGCAAGTCTAGAGAGCTGGAATTGTGTGAATAGTGGAATTGTCCAGCTTCTTTTGCCACATACCGTTAACCCTAAACTCTAAAGGAGAATCCGAAAGGAATTATTGTTGTAAAGACTTTGTTGAGAATTATGCAAGCAGGTACACAGTGTGTGAAGGAACAAGGCAGAAGAGTTGCCAAATCTTTACCAACACAGCCAAAAGCTTAAGCGACGTGGAGCGGAGCAATCTCGGCTTCTTGCATAGCGTTGGCAAGGATGGCGGCAATGGTAAAACAGGCGCGAATCCACAGCAGTAACCTCTTCCACACTACGCTTGCAAAGCTTAGCAGGGTTGGCCACCCTAGCTTCATCCCTGGTTCCCCCACCACAGCGGCCTACTCTCTCTCTCTCTCTCTCTCGTCTTTCACTACGTTCACTTACTAAGATCGTCGCTGGAGAACATAGCGTATAACAACGTCGATCTCAAACGATGTCTCGCACAAGTGAAAGCAAATTTTTTCCCCATTACCTACACAAGAAAGAAGAGCACTCACATGGCGCTGGGCAGGGCCCAAGTGATGGGGCGGCTGAGCGGCAGGGCTCACACGCAAGGTCCAGTCACAGCCTTTTTCTTTTAATTATAATTTTTTTATAGAATTAAGGAGGAGGGTTTGTGAGATTCCAGAAACGCTGGACGCTGGAGCGGCCACGTCGCTCCGTCCGCATCTGGACGTTTAAACCAGGTGTCGAGGCCTGAAGTTCTTGACTGCTTCAGAGGAGATGAGAGAAAGAAGAACAGAAGTTGCTGTTGTGTCGGTGTTGGTGCAGCGTCCGGGCGAGCGGGCTTTGCGCTGGTTGATGTCTACTCTCAGAGCATGCCCAGCGACAGCTGTACGTGAGCCCCCCGACGACCCCCCGACGACCCCCTTGCCCCATCGAGAACTGTTCGGCGCCCTTTCTGGGCCTGACAGTGCAGCCTTGCGGAGAACAGTGTGGTTCTGCCGTAGGGTTTGACTTTTTGACTGTGAAAGTTTATTGCAATAGAAAAGAATTCGCACTCTTCTCAGCGTCCAAATCTATGCCAACTCTTCTCAGCGCCCGAAATCTATGCCAGTGGTTCGTACCATGCAGCTGGGAGGTTCAGATTTCGTATGGGCTGAACCGCAGCAAAGCAAAACAGAAAAATATAAGAACCTACTTAAATTCAAAGAACGTTGCTATTTTTTTTTTGCACAATAACAAAAAATGTAGAACCATGCAGGGATGCAAAACATGTGCAAGAAGACAAGTGATACAGGCGCTGGACAGAGCTTGATTGGGGGGCGGGGGTTAGATAGCGTCTTGCCACGCACATGAGTTTTTGTCACTTTGCCACATCCAGCGTGCACTGATTAGTTTCTCCTTCAAAGAATCTCCAGACGCGCTCAGTTTTTCACATCCAAGTTTAGTTATTTACCTTTGTGCAACCCCACCCATAAAAGTTACTGACTTTTTCACATGCTCGCTCCGACAATACTTTTTTTTAGGGTTTAGGGTTCATTATGTTTACATTTTCACAGAAGTATTCCTTTGTGAGTCTTTTTCACTCTCCCCTAGACAACCCATAAGTTAATTCAGAAATTAATTAATTTTTGATCCCTTAGCTTTCTTTTTCCCCACAGGAAAAAATAAAAACATAATGAATGGAAATAGAAATATATTTAGGCAATATTTTAATTCACACCTTTTTGAGTTGAATTCACACCCTTCGTGCATCCGATTTTATGCAGATTAAACTTTAAGAGCATGTTCCTTTATTAGTTCAATTACTTATGCGGGCAAGTTCTCAAGTTGTGCTTTGATTGACTACAGACCCCACACTTGCGTCCTTCCACGTATTCAAAGTGAGACTTGTTTCGGGTCGTGCTTGTTTTGTTCTTAGAGCTTGCAGGTTTGTCGCGTTTCTTGACCACGACCAAGGGCTCTTGAACTTGAACATTAGGCGTATCCAGGACCTAATTGAGGCGGGCAATCAAATTGCCTACTCGAGGATTCCCATTATCGAGTACTTGCTGTAGGGTAGCCATCATCATCTGCATGAATAAACTTTGTGGTGACGTCGGTTCGTGTGGCGACGCAACTACATTGACACTTGAAAGGATCAGGGGGTTTCTGTCCAACAACCACTGCTCATGAATGTCTTGCAGGAGAATCGAAGTCTCGGTTTCCAAACAACCGCGAATGTAATGATGACAGGGTAGCCCCCACGATTTTTTGAACCACGCAGAGTATGGCTATTCCTTATGACACGCCCCCAAGTCCCTTGTTCGATTCAAAAAAGTCCAACTATGTCAAAAAGGCGGAAATAGATGGGACTTGGTGCCGCTCCCAACTTCCAGCATTAAAAGGGGTGAGAGGGGCGTGCTGAAAGCTCCGGGATTAGACTAGGAAGAGGGACAAGCTACTTAGTTATTTGATCCTGCATCCAAAACCAACCAACAAGTTGGTTAAAACTCATTCTGCACCCTTTTGGTGTTGGGACAAGCCACGGGCGACCTTGGACTCACTAGACTCACCACGGCCCGAATTTGGGGGAAGCCACCATCTTCCCTCATATAGTATTCTCTGCATTACTCCGCGACACCCGCATCCAAATAGCTTTTATTCCCAGGACTCCCAAGGAGGAGTCCTGAAACTATCTCGGTTTAGACTCTCGGGACTTTGGGAACTCATAACTCCCAGCTCAAACCTCGGATTGTGATGAGGTCTGAAGAAAACTTGTAGCTCTCCTCAAGAGCTTTCCAACGGTGTGTCGCACTCCATCTGCACACACCGGGATCAGGTCAGTCGGGAATCAAATTGCCAATTTGACTCCTGGCCCTTCTTTTGCCCATAACTTGTGTTGCAAATGTCCAAATGGCTCATGCGAAGCCATTTTCGACATCTACACTTCAAGGTCTTTCCAACAGTATAAAGAACACCTCAAGGTGAGGTGTTTTGCCCTCTGTTGTCGAGCTCTGAAGTTGCGGGAGTCCCGGAGGACTCTAAATTCCCACTTTTGGGAGTGTGAGTCTCATCCTCACACTTGCCTCAAAGTGAGGTTGCGACACTTATGTCCCCCCTTTTCAGCGTGCTTAAGTTGTTGTAGAAGCTTGTCCAGAGCGAAATCAAAGACCTTGTAGATCAAGTCGTTGAAATAGTTATGGCCGAACTGATGTGCTTTATGCACCCTCTGCTTCTCAATCGCAGCATTCAGTTCCACACGTTGATTGGCCAACATGAGACCCAACCGCTTCGTTAGCGTCAAAAGGTGAAAAGTGCCGACACGGAGATACGACTTGATAACGTGGTGGTTTCTTTCCACCCTCGAAGTAGTGGCGCTACCAAAGTGGGGAAACTCATCAATGTAACAAGCAACAAACCTCTCCTTGTGAGGCATCCACGTCGTGTTAATGTATTGCCAAGCAACTGGATGGGTTCCCGAATAGGTCTCCTTGAATACACCAAGAGCCGCATCGAACAGTTCAACCGACGTGCTGGAGACAAGCATATTCCATCGCTCCATAAATTGTTGCCACTTGACATCGGAAAAATGTGTCTTGCAATTAGCAAGAATGTTCTTGTTGATGTGTCAACAATAGAGGATGTTATGGTAGCCCGGGAAGACTCATGCAATCCCGTTCATTAAGGCCAACTCTCAGTCCGTGCATAAGACTTTTAGAGTCACGACCTCGAAAAACTGTTCCAGAACCTAAGCATACGCCTCTTCGTTCTTTGCGTGCAAGAAGGCGAAACTAGCGTTGAACATTACATAGGTTGACATGATGCCGACCACGTTCAGCAGAGGCATGCCGAAATTGTTGGTCTAGTACGTGCAGTCTAGAAGGAAGATCGTGCCGAATGTTTGGCACATGCTGACTGATGACTAATGCATAAAGAACACGTAGTCAACCACACCTTCCACCAGCCGCACCTTGCTGAAGTAATCAGAGCAAGAGATCAGTTCCACTAGAGCTTCGATGGGTCCGCGGCCTCTCAACTCCTCCGCTCGAACAACAATAAGCTCGTTGTAGATCTCCTTGGCCGTCGAGTGGCTGTTTGCAAACTCCTTACGGAGGATGCAAAGAATGTCCTTTGGCACCAAACCTTGCCCACTGAACGCTCGCACTTTAACCTTTTCTAACTCGCTTAAGCAGCACTTCACCGCATGGCCTGCCAAGTTGCCACCAAGCTCGTGGTTATGGTTGCCTGAGATCTTACAGACTGCCCAAACACCTTTCACTGACGAAAAGACGATCTCAAACTCACAGCCAGTTCGCCTCGTGTGCGTTTCCTTTTGGCGGGTTTCATCCGTCAGGTTCAACATGTTGACATACTCCCCGCCTAGGTCACACTTCATGACCACTCGCTTCTCCTTGCTTGTCTTGATGGTGAGGACCACTCCTTCTTGTTCATAGTTGTTGCTGAGATCTTCAACAGCTCTTGCTGCATCGTGAACTCCATCTCCCTATTGCGTTGCACGTACAGGGGGTGGGCCAGACACACTCAAATTTAATTTGCATATAATCGGACACGCGAAGAAAGAGTGTGAATTTAACCAAAAAAGGTGTGAATTAAAAAATTTCCTATATTTAATCCATGGGAATTGCTCCCACTGGAAAATTTCCCACAACTCTGCAATATTAAACTGAAACTTGGAGAGCAAATAGGGGCGGGGGACTACTAATAGCAAACCACCTGGACCAATCATTATGATGAACCAATCAAAAACATTGAACAGCAGTCAGATCATATTTATTACACTCTTTTACCAGGCACCGCAAGCTGTGTAATTATGCTTAGCCAAACCGGCATATTTGAACTTTTGTTCAGCCAATTCTACTGTTGAGGATCACATACTGAGCACTGTTTTTTCTTTTCATTTTTTTGATGTGGCACAGGTGGCGATCATCCCCCCCAAGAGATTTAGCATGCGTGACAATGATCCCACAGAAGGTTTAGCCTTAATGGTGAAAAGATTTAAGAAAACTGTCAAAACAGTAAAATAAACTGCCTTATGCACTCAAAATCTGGCAAAAAATTCTTTGTAACTGGATGCAACCTGGCCCCTTAAACCTCGTTCAATAACAGTGTCTGGCGATTTGGAGCTATAAACTCCTGTTGTGGTAGTTGCGCCTCCCCAGCTCAGGGTGAAATTTTGCCCCAGTTGGCCACAAAAAAAAACACTGATACTGAGCACCACTGAAGATCCTACCCATGAACTGGAAAAGATGGAAGGATGTAGTACCATTTACGCTGCTTTCGAACTGGGCCGAGTCTGCTGCTCTTCCGAACATATAAAAACTTGCGTTTAGAAAGCTACAATTGTTTTTCGCTCACAAGATTCACCTGCAGAGGCTATGGACAACATAGTATCCAGTGTCCCATGCAAATGTATTCGAGCTACTGTGGTGCAGGCTTCCAGCATCTTCTATAATACTCCAGGCACTCTCGGTAAGTTTTTATCATGTGCTCTCCCTCGCTCACTCCCTCCTTTCCTCATTGCATCTCTCTCTGTCTGTGCATCGAACCATCTTTTTGGTTCATCGGTTCATAATTTTGGTGATGGGAGTTATAGAAAGGGATCGAGGAACACTCTATTGCAGTGTACTTTCTTTTGGCTCTGGGGGAGAATTTCTTGGAAAGCACTGCAAGCTCATGCCCACAGCATCTGAGCGCCTTCTCTCGGGATTTGGGGATGGATCCACCCTTTCTGTGTTTGATACACCAATTGGAAGAGTCGGGACTTCTAACTCAGGACTCGATCTTCTAAAAGCTTTCTATTTAAGCCCATCCAAATTAAAGAGTGATGGTGTTCCATGAATCCAGGATCTAGTACTGGCAAATATCAAGAAGTGGGAATTCGGCGCATGTATTGAGTTCTATTGTGCGCCCACAGCAGATGCCAGGGTCACATGGCAAGCTTCAATGATCCACATTGCTTTAGAAGCTGGCTGTTTTGTACTGTCTGCCAACCAATTTTGCAGGTGGCAGGATTATCCTCCTGCACCTGAATATGTTATTGATGGCATGGGAGAAGGGGAGCCGTCTCCTCAAGATATTGTATGTGCGGGTGGCAGTGTTATCATATCTCCTTCAGGCACTATTCTTGCTGGTCCAAACTTTGAAGGGGAAGGGCTTACAACTGCAGATCTTGGTAAGCTTTGTGTTCCTCAAAGTGCCTTTGTCATTGTGAAGCCTATTGAAAAGCTCCCCACTTTTAATGTGAGCTTTCAAGTATTTATTACGAAGGGGCTTTGAGTAACCACTTGTGAAGAGACAAAAATGACAATTCCTGGTACAAATTTTGGAGCCATAGGGACAAAACCCTCAAGTTCTTGAAACTTGAGTCTGTTTGTTGCATGGAGGAATCTTGCATGGGACCTGAAACTGTCTTGGAGGAAATAAGGTGGAAATTCAAAGTGCACAAGATAGTTCAAGTATGATCATGACTTGAATCACATGGTCTGGCCTCTCTTGTCTTGTTGCAGATCCTGCAGACATAGTTTGGGCAAAATTTGACTTTGATGTGGTTGGCCACTTTGCACGGCCTGGTGTACTACACTAGACAGTTTGAGATCAAGTACTCACTCCTGTCACCTTTACATCTCATTCTAAATCACAAAGCCATGATATTGAGAAAGAGGTGGCAGATATGTAAGTACTCTGGTCCTGTAGTTTTTCTTACAAGTCTCCGTCCTGATGAACATTGACACAAGGATTGTTCGTGCACAATATGGTAGTACTACATGTAGACATTTGTTCTGCTCAAATTTTATTTCCCTTGAATGACACCACATACCTTTCTCAGCCTATTGGCTAAGATCAAGTGTTGAATGACACCACATGACTATTAAGTAATTTAGTAATGTATGGGTTTAGCATGAACACCTACTCTGAGGATATCATTTTTCATAATGCTTACTATGGTATACAATCTTGAACCAGAGTTATTTAACCTCCATTTCAACAACAACAACAATGCGTATTGACCTGCCAGAAATTTTGCAGTGTATCTGGAGGTAACCTTATAAAGCTCCCCTCCTGTTTTGCCTCGGTTTCTTCACTGAATTTCTAGCAGGTCTTTACTTCAGGTAAAAGCCCTCAGTCAGCATGTAGCCAATTCAATCAAGCTTCAAGCATAAACAAAAAAACCATGGTTTTGTTGTAGTGCAAATGAGCACACAAAGAATGCACCCAAGGTCATTAACACCCATTCAAAACCCTTCCTGGCTTTTCTCTGCGTTAGAAACAGAAATGACATCTCCACAACTCAACAGAAGTAAAAACACTGAAAGCACTTAAACAACTGCCAAAGTTTGGAATGAAAAGAAGGAATGGAAGCAGACTTAACAACAGTCACCAAAAGGTGTCCCACATGACATGGAAATTCTGAATTCAATCAACAAAAGGTGGGGGAGCAAGGAACCCGAGCTGCTTGCTTGTATCAGGAGTCAATACCACATCATGAAAATGGCATTCTGTCATCTGTGACAGTTTGCTCTTCCCAAGTTGTTCCAGCTGATCATGCAAACTCAGTTTTCAGATGAATTCAATTTGTTCCCTCATAGAAGAAACAGTTTTCCTCCCTCCCATTTTCCATGTTAATGTCAGGTGAGAGTTATTATGCAGATTTTGGCAAGTGATGGTTGTTTTGAGTGCAGCACCTATCTTGGAGAAACTCGTGCAAACAATCTTAGGTGTCATACACAAACATACTCTCCACTGTGGATGTATTGATGAGACTACCACCATCCAGAGTTTGATTGGTATCCTGGAGAGGTTATATGGTCATGCCCAAATCCAGTCACCTCTAATGAGGAGTTTGAAGAATCTTGTAACCTGCAGAGTAGACAACCAGACCAATTCAAAAGTGATGATTTAATTCAAGTATTATGCTTCTAGAAAGCTCACATAGCAGTATGAGGAAGCACCTCATATCCCTTCAACTTTAATTCCTAGCTTATTCCATGTGAAGACCACTTTGTATGGGAAAGAAGCCTGCAGTTCAAACCAGTTGCATGATCAATGTGTGCCCTTCCATTCATTGGTGGTCATTGCTCAGCATCACATTTTCATGGTACAGGCACACAGCAGAGAATGAAGCAAAAAGTTATTCATTTGCATCAGCAGACAATGACATTACCTGCATAAATTTGCACCCTGAAAGCACCCATTGTACAGACAAGGGAAGTAACAAACCTGGGTACAGCCAAACAGGCGAAGCTGATGAAGAAGAAGACATGAGTTGGCTACTAAGCCAAGAGCCTAGTCTATAACTAGGACATGTCCAAAACCTCCAAGCTCATTTGAGTATGTTAAGCCAATGCCACAAGTGTGTTGTCCCTGGCATGTACCAAGCAAACAACACTATCCCCAATTAGACCTTGTAGTGCTCCCTTTCACCAATAAAACTTTGTTATTTCCTTCCAGTACCAACATCTAGTTCCCAGAATACTGCACATATGATCTTTTCATGGGAAAAAAGGAGCCCACTGGAGTCAACTCAGCTC
>Ga0209208_10001804_pt1 | contig 30542 bp, 23 predicted proteins | sample S1TSphfallax_3_FD_187694 | JGI IMG/M metagenome (GOLD analysis project Ga0209208, IMG submission 187694) | Host-associated microbial communities from peat moss isolated from Minnesota, USA - S1T2_Fd - Sphagnum fallax MG (SPAdes) (version 2) | ecosystem: Host-associated > Plants > Peat moss >...
TGTCCCGCAGGATCACTCGCAGGCGACATTGGCGCGCATTCTCGACCGCGAAGATGGCCGGATGGATTTTGCCGCCCGCACCGCGACCGAGCTTTGGAACCGCTGGCGCGGCTTTCAGCCGTGGCCGGGAGCCTTCACAACATTTCATGAGAAAAAGCTCATTGTCACGAAACTCCAGCCAGTTTCCGATTGGAAGTCGGATCAACCTGGCGAGATTCTCGTCCAAGACGGGCGGTTTTTCGTCGGTTGCGCCGCGCAGACTACGCTGGAACTCGTGGAAGTGCAGCCAGAGGGACGCAACCGCATGACCGCGGCGGAGTTCCTGCGCGGCGCGGCTATCCCGTCCGGCGGCAGGCTGGGCTGACGATGCCCAAGCCGCCCAGAAAGCCCTCCGCCACCGTCACGCCCGCCCGGTTCGAAGCCTTCACGATCCTGATGGAACTGGGCCGCTCGCCGAACGCCCACGCCGACGACATGCTTCGCGGCCCGCGCGTTTCGGCCCTCGCGCCCCAGGACCGCAACCTATGTACAACGCTGGTGCTGGGCGTCCTGCGCTGGCAGATTCGCCTCGATGCCGCCATCCGCACGCTGCTTTCGAAACCCAACGCCAAGCTCGACCCCGCCATCCGCATCGCCCTGCGCCTCGGGCTCTTTCAACTGCATTATCTCGACCGCATCCCGCCTCATGCGGCGATCGGCGAAAGCGTCTCGCTGGCGCGGCTCGCTGGCCACCAGCACGCCTCGCGCATGGTCAACGCCGTGCTGCGGATGCTCTCCCAAGGCCCGAAGCCGGACTTTGCGACGCTTGCCGAGAACTGCGCCGAACTTGCCGCCGCGACCGCCCATCCGCAGTGGCTGGTCGAGCGCTGGGCCGCGCACTACGGCGTTGCGGCGGCCCAGGCCATCTGCCGCAATGGCCAGCAACAGCCGGAGTTGGCCGTGCGACTCGAAGATCCAGCGGTCGAAGCGGAACTGACTGCCCAGGGCATTCAGCTTGCGCCGGGCGCGCTCCTCACCGCGGCGCGCCGTGTGCTCTCCGGCGATGTGACCGCGACCGAGGCGTTCCATCGTGGCCGTATCCGCATCCAGGAGGAAGGCTCGCAGTTGATAGCGGAACTTGGCGGCGACGTCACGCAGCAGCCAGAGAAAATTCTCGATTGTTGCGCCGCTCCTGGAGGAAAGACGTTGATCCTCGCCGAGCGCAATCCGCACACGAAAATTTCTGCGCTTGAAATCAGCCCAGCGCGCTGCGAGGCCCTGCGCGCGCGCATGGCCGCAAGCCGGTTCGCGGAACAAATTGAGGTCGTTCAAGGCGACGCAGCGGAATTGCCAGCAGAACCCAATTACGATCTGATTCTCGCCGACGTGCCTTGCAGCGGAACGGGTACGCTGGGCCGCAATCCGGAGATTCGCCATCGCCTCCAGCCAGCCGATCTGGCCCGTCATCACGACCGCCAATGCGCCATCCTGCGTGGTGCGCTGCGGGCCGGCTCCGACCAAGTCATTTATTCCACCTGCTCGCTGGAGCCGGAAGAGAATCGCGAAGTCATCGCCCAGATTCTCGCCGAGCATCCAGATTGGCGGCAGATTTCTGTCGCGAAAGTCCTGAGGGAATTGCGTGATGAAGGAATGCTAATGATTGGATTTAACGAAGACTTCCCGGTGGAGCAGGCTCCGGACGGTTCGATGACCATCCTCCCCGGCAGCCTCGGGCCGGACGTCCAGACCGACGGCTTTTTTGTCGCGATTCTGGAGAAGCGACGCGCTACTTCGCCACAGTAAGCGCCACGGTCGAGCCGACTTCAACGCGATACCCCGCAGGCGGGGACTGGCTCAATACCGAGCCGGGCGGCGCGCTCGATTTGGGAATTGCCGGAGTTGCGGGAATCTGGGCCGGAACAGTGGCATTTGCCCCAACATCGGCCGAAACAGGCGCGTATCCGGCCGCGGAAACCGCCGGAATCGCCACATCCTGGAACTTCGGCTCGCCAAACTTGATGCCGACGCGCGTCAGTTGCGCTTCCGCGCTAAGGATGGGCAGGCCGGTCAGGTCGGGCATCGCAAACCCATCCGGGGGCGCATCGTCCTGGGCCGCCACCAGCAGATTCACGCTGGGCTTTTCAATCCCCTGCGCCTTGGCCGGCGGATCCTGCGCCAGCACCGTGCCCGGCTCCACGCCGGCGACAGGCAACTGCGCCACCATGCCGGCTTCGAGACCCACCCGGCGCAGGTTCAGCGCGGCCGAGCGCTCCTGCGCGCCCACGACGCTGGGGACTTCCACCTTTTGCGGACCCAGACTCTCCGCCACGCGCACCCGCCACTCGCGCCGCACCACCGCGCCAGGCACCGGCGACTGCGTCAGGATATGCCCCGCAGCCACGTCGGACGAGTAATAGCGGTTGTCGACCTCCAGATTCAGCCCCAGTCCGGAGGTCTCGCTGCGCGCCTCGGCCACGGTCATATCCTTAAGCGCCGGCACACGCACCTCGGCCCCGTGAATGGCGAACTGCATCGTCAAAATGGCCGAAACCAGCGCCACGGCAATCAGCGCCAGCAGCAACATCGCGCCCTGAAAGAAGTTCTGGATGGGCCGCAGGCGAATCCTCATGCCCGCCTCCGCGCGCCAACGGAAACCATCTGCGGGCCACAAGACTCTGCGGCGAGGCCGGATAGGACTCGTCTTGTGAAAGTGTACGACTTCAGTCGTGCCGAAAAAGCCATTCGAAGCAACGGGACTTTCGCCCCTGCGGGCGCACTCATGCGACGGGCTCTCCTCCCACATATTCGATCGCGAACTCGATCTCCGCGGTCTTTTCGAGCATCGCGGAGACCGAGCAGTACTTGTCTTTCGAAAGCGCCACGGCGTCTTCGACCGCCTTGCGGCTCAACTGCTCGCCCGCCTCCGGCCTTACCGCGTAGACCAAGCGAATTCTCGTGAAGTAGTTGGGCGGCTCGGCGCGCTGCTCGGCCGTTGCCGAGACGGTCAGCTCCGCCAGTGGCTGGCGCTTCTTCTTGAGGATGCCGACCACGTCGACGGAAGTGCATCCGCAGAGCGCGACCAGCACGGCCTCCATGGGAGTCGGACCCTCGACATGTTCCGGCGTAGTGTCAAAGCGAATCGTATGCCCCGACTGCGACAGGCCGAGGAATATCTTCGCGTTCGGTTCCGTGCTGGTCCATTTGCTGCTTGCGATCATAGGTCTTCCTTCGCCGATCTTCCTTCGCGCGGCATTTGGCCATCGCCGCGCAACCGTATAGACAATTCTACCCAGCGAAAGGCGCGGGTGCTGGGCCTGGTTCGATTGAATTCAGACGCGGAAGCCCCACAGGCCGGTTGGCAAAAAGCGCCGATTCAGCACCGATTCAGGATCAACGCTTGTCGATGCACGCAACCTCACAGATGCTGTGAGCAACGTATCCTGCCGCCGTCGCGAATGCGCGGCCGCTCAAGACAACGCCCGTAGCCGGATTCACGCCCTCGGTAACAATGCCTCCGTCCCATGGACTCTCGCGCAGTATCTTCCTCGCACGCTCCGCTCCTTGCTTCAGCAGCAGATGATCGGCCACCGCCCAGGATGTCGTGAAGGCGACGCGATAGCTGCCCGGCAGCCCGTAGGGCTGGCCGGCATAGGCATATTTGTAGTTCGGCGAATGCAACCAGGCATAGGTACGCGCAAAGACCGGGTCCGTTTCCGCGACGAAACCGAGCGCCGGCAGTCGCATCAGCGCCCCCGGCGGAATCTCGACGAAAAGCGGGGAGGCGCCGTCTGTGGACGCGGCGAACATCGTTCCTGTCGATCCCTCCGGCCCCGGCGCAACGCAGTGCGCCAGGATGGCGCTCTTAAGGGCGATCGCCTGTTTGGCGAGCGCGCTCGCCTCTTCCGGCTCCTTCAGCCGTTCAAACAGCGCGCCCATGTCGAGCAGCGCCCTCCAGGTGAGTACATTGTCGAACGTGAGATAGGGTCGCTTTTGGTACTCATCCTGCGAGTCCTGAAGCGAAGTGTAGAGCCCAATCGAAGCATCGTAGCGGGAAGCCAGGCGATCCCGCAAAAAGATCAGCGCGCCGCGATGCGCTTCGAGAAACCCGGTGTCGCCCGTCTTGGCGACGTAAGCCGCAAGCGCCTCGATCGGCGCATCGGCCTCATCGAGCTGGAACCCATCTTCAAGCGCCACGCCATCGATGAAGCGGCTGTGGGTTCCCGTATTCCGTAGCTGGGTCGTCAACGCGTACTCGAGAGCCTCTCGCGCCAAAGCGACGTCGGTATCGAGCAGCGCCGGGAAGCTCCAGAGCATCGCATCGCGGTCCCAATACGCGGCCGAGACGTAGTAGCGCGGGCTTCGCGATGTCACGCCGACAAACTGCTCCGTGTCGATCGTGCGCCCCCAGGCATAGAGCGCGGTGAAGAGCAGATTGCGGTTCATCAGCACACTCAGCTTGGGATCGGCAACCGTCCGTGTGTGCTTTGCGCACCATACCGCCGTCTGCGCAATCAGCGCATCGGCCCCTTCGCGATCCAGCATCTCGCGCAGCGCTTTGGCCGAGTGCGGCGCGCTGAACTCCTCCGTGCCTACCCCAATCACATAGAGGGCCTCGATCTGCTGCCCCGGCTTGAGCGTCTCAGTCTTCTCGGCATCCACGGCGGGGGCGGCAACCGCGGGTGGAAGAGCGATCGTCCCTTGCGAGCCCGGATGCGCCAACGACCACGCAAAGTCCGTGTCCATGGTCGCGAAGCTGAAGACCTCCGCGTCGCCGACCCAGGGTGCAAGTCCGGCAGTGCGCTGTCCATTCAGCCGTACCGGAGTGTAGGTCACGCGACTGAGGTCCCCCCAGGTCGCCGTCACGCCAAGCCTGGCCGCAACGTCTGTTTCACGACGGTTGGTCATCGTAAGCCGCAGAAAAGCCGCCCGGGAGTCCGGCGGCGCGCACCACGTCAAGGTCAGCTCGAGACCATCCGAGGTTTGACGAGCGACCGGCGTCCAGTACTCGATCAGGCTCCACTGCGGGTTGCGCAGAAGCACAGCTTTGCCGTCCGCCGCGAAGAATGGCGCGACGACCGGCCCACCGTCCGCTCCCGAAACCTGGAGCAGGCCGCGATGCTTCATCGAAAGCACATTGAACGTGTCGAGCGCGCCGTCGGAGGCGCGAATGTCCGGCAAGGCTATCCACTCGTTGCCGGTGGGCAAAACGTCGGTGGGCTGCAGAGCAAGCGGCGTGATTTCAGCCGCCGCCGAGGCTCTTGCCGGCGGGCCAAAACAAAGCAAGGCTCCGAGGATTGCCGCGACCGGCGCAATATGCGCACTGCTTCTCGTCGTCTTCATTGCGCTTCTCCTTGCGCCATCGCACGCCCGGTTCCGGATCGATTCGCCGCCGCCGGGCCGGGCGCAGCCGCTGAGGACGATCCCGTCGTGAACCGGACGCGACCGGACGCGAATCATGCACCGGCAACGCCGCCGGCCGCCAGATGCGCGCAGTCCCCAGGGCGGAGGGCGAAGCGTCCGGCTGCGGCCCAGGATTCCATTCCACCATGCCCATCCCACCTCGAGCCTCTGCCCACATCTGGCTTGCCCTATCCGGCAACGGCGGCATGACGATCCCGGGCGCTGGCCGGGGTGAAGGTCATCCGAATCCCGTGCTTCGGCCGCAAAATCACCATCGGTCGCGCTTCGATCGTCTGGCCGGGAGTTAGCTCAAAGTCGTAGTTCCGTACCAGCGTACTCAGAATCAAGAGAATCTGCAGCATTGCGTAGTTGCCGCCAATGCAGCCGCGCGGTCCGCCACCGAAGGGGAGAAACGTGAACGGCGCGGTCGCCTTCTCATTGCCCTTGGCGAAACGCTCCGGCTTGAAGCTCTCCGGGTCGGGCCAGGAACGCGGCGCGTGGTGGGCGCCGTACACGAAGACAATCACCGTCGATCCAGCCGGGATCGCGACATCGCCCACGCGGTCGTCGGCCACAGCCATCCGGTCGATCATCCAAAACGGCGGGTACAGCCGCAGCGCCTCGTGGATGACCTGCGCCGCAAAATCAAACCTCGATACATCGCTGAAACTCAAAGGCGCATCGCCGAGCACGGCCTCGAACTCCTGCCGCAGCCGCTCCAGGCAATCCGGACGGGAGCTTAGCAGATAAAGAATCCAGGAAAGAGAATTGGACGATGTTTCGTGGCCGGCCACCAGCAACTGCATACTCTCGCTCAACACCAACTCGTCCGGCATTCCTTCGCCGTCCGCGTAACGGGCGTCCATCAGCGTCTGCAGCAGATCGTGGCCCGGAGCCTCGTGGCGGCGTTTGGTGATGTATGCGAGAAGGACGCCGTCGGCCTGCCTCCGCATCTCTTCGTGCCGGCGTAGTTCGCCCGAAACTTCAAACCATGGATTCAAATAAGGCTGCAACGTCTGCTTCACGATAAATTCCTGCACCGTGCAGATGGTACGGCTGACCAGGTCGATGTCCTCCACCTTGAGACTGGCGCCGAAGAGCGACTTGGCGACCATTTCGAAGGTCATTTTCATCAGTTGCGGGTAAATATCGACGGGACCCTCGGCGATCTGCCGGTCGAAATCCCTGAGAGACTCAGCCAGAGAAGCCCGCATGATCGAGGAAAGCGCCTCGAGCTGCTTGCGGTCGAAGCCCTTTTGAATCAGCCGCCGCTGAATGCGCCACGGCTCCCCATGCGTGGTGAGCAGGCCCTTCCCCAGAAAGTGGCCCATCCGCTTCACCTGAATTTCCGACTTCCGGTAGTTCTCCGCGTTCGTCTTCAGCACATGCTGGATGACCGCCGCGTCCGTGGTGACGATAGCCTCTTGCAGGCCGCCCAGGTAAAAGCGGAACGTGTCGCCGAATTGCGCCGCGTATTTGGACAAAATCGCGACCGGATTGCGGAACATGGCGGCGGAATCCGCAAAGGAGCGAAAGCGGGAGACCGCGGGGACAGGCGAGGGCAGAGTCATATTGCGCGCTCCGGGCGGCTGCCGTTATGCTTTCGCAGCCCAATCGCCAGTCGGAAACGGTCTGCCGGAAGCGGTCGAATAGGCATAGGTAAGGATCGGCAAATCAAAATTAGCTTTCGTTTCCCAGTTGCTTCAAAAGTATCAGATGGTGCCAAATAGCCCGGCTCATCGTCGGATGCTGCCGGTAGGGAACGCCGAACTCTTCGGCCGTCTGCTTCACAATCCGCGTCAGCCCAGCGTAATGGGTGTGGCAGACAAACGGACACAAATGATGGGCGATGTGATGGTTCAGGCCGCCCACCAGCCAGCCCACGAGCGGATTCTCCGTCGCATAATCGGCCGTCGTCGCGAAAATGTGATAGACGCTGTTTTCGAATTCGCCGCGGTCGGTCGGGAAGTAGGTGCTGTCGATCGTGTGCGTCGTCTGGAAAACCAGCGACACGGACAAACCGACGACCAGATGCACCAGCAGGAACGATCCCACCACCAGCCAGGGCGACCTGCCGAGCAGAACCATCGGCAAAACGAGCATGTAGGTAAAGTAGAACGCCTTGCCGGCAAATAGAATTGCCAACTCCCGCTTGGGATGCCGGGTGCGCTTGAGGTAATCGTGCTTCGGGAAGAAAAAGCTCTCGAAGTCCCGGACAAACACATAGTCGAGCGAGAACAGCGCGTAGAACAACAGCCCGTAAATGTGCTGGAACCGATGGTAGAAGGCTCGCGGGTCGTGCGGCGTGAACCGGAAAATGCCGCGCCCGGTCAGCGCGTCGTCTTCCCCGTGCAGGTTGATGCAGGAGTGGTGCCCCCGATGGTGCAGGATGCGCCACATATACGAGCTGATCCCGCAAAGATCGAAGGCGTAATTCAGGATTTTGTTGACCAGCGGCACACTCGATATGGCGTTGTGGTTGCTGTCGTGGGCGATATTCAGCAGGAGAAACGTCTGGGCAAAACCGCTCAACACATACAGCGCGACGAACTTCCAGGAGTTCGGCCGGAACGCGTAAATGGCGATCCAACTGCCCACCAGCACGGCCACTCCGGCCACGATCTTGACCCACATCGCGCGATCGGCCTTCGGCGAGATATGTCCATCCGCGAAATACCGGTCGAGACGGCGGCGTAGCACCTTGGGGAAGGACGACTGGTGCGGTCCGCTCGCCGAAGACCGGGAGCCGGCCTCAAATCGCGAAAGGTCCCCGGCATCCGCCTCAAGCGCAACTGCCGATTCGGTCTGGTACGCCACCGGCGCCTCCACGAGAATTGTGAGCCAGCCCGGCGGATTGCGCTTGGCGGCATCGTATTCGAGCACAGCGGATCGCTCCGGCCATCGCCCGCGAACTGAACCCCTATACTAGCAAAAAAAAAGGGGGGAATCAAGGAGTTTCCACGTTGCCGGTGCGGGGGCCGCGCCGATCCCCGGAAACGAGAATTCGTTGCATTGTTTCCCGACTCTGCTAACATAGACCGAATTGCTCGTATGCAACGACGACGCTTCGCATGGGACGACAATTGCCCGGCAGGACGCCGCAAGCCTTTCCCCGAATCGTATTCTCGGCCGCCAATACGATTTTCGGGCCGTACGGGACGATTCTGTTTTGTTGTCGAAAGTCGGCCTGCACTGCCGCTCCGCACCTCGAATCTTCGGTCCTCTTTCACCTCGCCGTGGCACGGGGAGCGGTAAAGTATTTGGCGTTTCTTCGGTTTTAAGTTTTCCTATTCCACCGTTGAGGGTATGGCTGATCTACTATGGCGTCAATTCTAGTCCAACTGGATAGGCTGGGTGAGGAACACCCGCACAAGCTCCTATACTCGTACCTCGACCTGAATGGCAATCCGATCGATAGCTATTCCTACGGGTCTTTTCTCCACCGCACCAAGGCCATCGCCGAGCACTTGCGGCGAGAGCATCGTTTCGCGGCGGAGGACCGGCTCTTGCTCGCCTATCCGCCGGGTCTCGAAATGATCTGCGCCTTCTTCGGCTGCGTTCGCGCCGGCCTGATCCCGGTGCCCGTCTATCCGCCCGGTTCGCGCGGCTTCCAGAGCGCCCTCTACAAAATGGTCCACATCGCCAAGGATTGCCAGGCGGCCGGCATCCTCACCAGCAAGGATTACCACGCGTCCCTCAAGACCAATATGGCCAGAAGCGGCGTCTCGACTTCCGGCATCGACGCCGACTACATCTCCAGCCTTCCCTGGATCGTGACCGAAGGCTTTCAGGACACCCATTCCGACCCAACCGCCGGCGCCGGCAATTTCGAGACCTCCAATATCCTGTTTCTCCAGTACACCTCCGGCTCCACCATGGATCCCAAGGGCGTAGTCGTCACCCACGACAACATCCTGGAGACCTGTCCGCTGGTCATCGACCATCCCTCGCCCGTCGTCGTCTCCTGGCTGCCCCAGTACCACGATATGGGCCTGATCGGCTGCTATCTGTACCCGGCCCTGCGCGGCGGCACTACCTACGGATTCGCGCCGATGGACTTCATCCAGCGGCCCATCCTGTGGTTCGACACGATGACCGCCTACGGGGCCACCGCGACTGCCGCGCCCAACTTCGCCTACGACTATTGCCTGCGCGCCGGCAGGCTTTCCAAGGAAAGCCTCGAAGGCTGCGATCTCAGCTCGCTGCGTGTGCTCATGTGCGCCGCCGAACCGGTCAAAGCCGACACCTTCGAGCGTTTTCTTGAGGCATTCCAGCCCTACGGCCTCAAATCCGAGAGCTTTTACGCCGCTTACGGACTCGCCGAGAACACTTTGGCCGTTTCCCTCGGCGGACGCAACATCGTCTCCGTCAACAAGCGCGCACTCGCCCTCGGCAAGGCCCGCATGACCACCGAAGTCTCCGAAATCGACGCCTCCACCCAGATCGTCAGTTGCGGCGTTCCGCTCCCCGGCATCGTCGTCAAAATCGTCGAGCCGGAGCAGCACGTCGAACTCCCGCCAGGCCAAATCGGCGAAATCTGGATCTCAGGTTTCAGCAAGTGCCAGGGATACTGGAAGAATCCCGAGCTGACCCTCAAGCAATTCCATGCCCGCCTGGTCGACGACAGCCCCTACGACGACGGCTACCTGCGCACCGGCGACATGGGCTTCTTCCACGACGGCGAACTCTTCGTCTGCGGCCGCATCAAGGACATGATTATCCTGCGCGGGCAAAACTACTACCCCCAGGACATCGAAAACGTCGTCGAAAAAGCCTCCGCCCTCATCCGCCACAACTGCGTCGCCGCCTTCCAGATTCACGAGGACAGCGAACCCGCCCTGGCCATCGTCGCCGAAGTCAAGAATCCCAACCAGGTCCCCGACGCGCGCAAGATCGCCGCCGCCGTCCGCAGCTACCTCAACGTCGAAGTCGCCCTGATCTCCTTCATCGCCCCCCGCGCCATTCCCCGAACCAGCTCCGGCAAGATCATGCGCCACCGCGCCAAGCAGATGTGGCTCGACGGTCAGTTCAACGTCCTCTCCGCGTTTTCCCGCGAAAAAGACGCCGGCGCCTCGGAAACGGGGTTCGAGACGCAATCGACCTTCGACGTGCTCAAAGCCCGCTACAACCTCACCGGCAATGAAACCTACAACCTGGTCGACGCCGGCCTCGATTCCCTCGATCTCGTCGTCTTCATGCACGAGTTGAAGGAGCTTTTGAAGGACAAAGGTGCCGAAATGCTCGCCCGCCAGGTCGATATCGGCGTCATTCAGCGCGTCAGCGTCGCCGATCTCTTCCGCCTCGCCGCGGAACTCGAGCGCGCTCCCGAAGAAGCCCTCGTCGAGCTGCGCCACTCCCTCGCCGCCTTCCGCGACGAGCAGCGCGAAGCCGAAAAGCGCATGATGAGCCAGGACCGGAAGCTGGCCTTCACGCCCCCGGCACCAGCACCCGTCACTGGGTCGCAGTCCCTCAACCATGTCTTCCTCACCGGCGGCACCGGCTTCATGGGACCGTTCTTCATCAAGAGCCTGCTCGAACAGACCCGCGCCAAAATCTACGTCCTCGTGCGCGCCTCGGACGATCTCCAGGGCAAGCAGCGGCTCCGCGCGGCCATGGAATCGATGGGCCCCCTGAGTTCCAGCCTCATGCAGGTCTTCGACGCCCGCGTCGTGCCCATCTGCGGCGATCTGGGCCAGCCCGCGCTCGGTCTTACCCAGGACGTCTGGGATTTCCTGGCCAACGAGATCGACGCCGTCTTCCACAACGGCGCAACCGTCAATTACCTCTTCAACTACGACCGCATGCGCGACGCCAACGTGATGGGGACAAACGAGGTCGTGCGCCTCGCCTTCGAAGGCCGCGCCAAAGACCTCAATTACGTCTCCACAACCTTCATCTTCGGCTGGGCCGTCAAGAGCACCCTCTTCGAGACCGACGGCAACGAAGACATGGAGCTGCTCGACTTCGGCTACAGCCAGTCGAAATGGGTGGCTGAAAAGGTCGTTGAAGACGCGCGGAGCAAAGGCCTTCCGGTGCGCATCTTCCGCCCCGCTCTGGTCAGCCCTTCGGTCGCCGGCGGCGGCAACAACTTCGACATTGCCGTGCGCCTGGTCGCCTTCATGGTCAACCACGGCATCGGCGTCGATACGCTCAATCAGGTCAGCTTCGTCCCGGCGGACATCGTCGCCAATAACATCGTTTCCATATCCAACACCCCCGGCACCGAGAACAAGACCTATCACGTCGTCCGCGACGAGTACTCGAACATGCTCGACATTACCAACCTGATCACCCAGATGACCGGGCGGCAATTCGAAATCTTCAGCCTGTCCGACTTCGTTCCCGAACTCATCCGCCGCTGCCGCAAGGAAGATTTGCTCTTCCCGCTGCTGGACTTCCTGGTCGGCTCGGTCGACAACATCTCCGCCATGGAATTCAAGCGCTACGAAAGCTCCGAGTACCAGGCGGCGCGCGACGCGTCCAAGCGCGGCATCCCCGATCCCTCCCTTGAAGACACGGTCAGCGGCATTCTCAAATTCATGCACCGCAAGGGCATCATCTCCGTAGCGCCGCGCGAGCCCGAAACAACGCTCACCGAGCCCAACCCAGTGCTAACCAACGGCAGCCGCCTGGCCTGGACCGACGCATAGACACCACAAATGCGGATGCCCCGCCCTCGCGACGTACTTGTTTTTGTCGCGAGCGTCCTAATCGCGAGCGTCCTAATCGCGAGCGTCCTAGTTCTGAAGCTGTTCCAACAAAGGTTGTCATCCTGAGCGCAGCGAAGGAGCCGCTTTTCAGGGAGGATCCGCTTCTCAGGGACTTACGCTTGGCGTCACCCTCAAAAGATTTCAACGAATTTCCGGCTCAGGACACCAGGGTGGGAGCCATAAACGCCGGCCTGTCGACGCGCTTGCTTCTCTTGCCGTCAATCCCCCGCATATCTGCTGTTGCGCGGGCAAAATGGGTTCGTCCCGGCCTGCTACTGCCGCTGGAACACCAGCTTCTCCGTCAACCGCTGCCCGTCTTCCAGCGTCCCCGTGCTGGTCAGCGTCATCTGCCGCCGGTCCGCCGAGACCACCCACCGGTCCTTCTGCGCCACCTGCCCGTCCCGCCGGTAAAACGCATCCACCGTATGCGGGTCCACAAGCTGGAGCGTCACGCTGTCGTTGCGAGAGTTCTTCAGGTCGTACGCCTTCCCATCGAACCGCGCCGTGTAGCTGAAATCCCAGGCAAAACGTACCCCGCCGTTCGCGTCCGCCTCAATTTTGAGCGGCAACGCCTGCGCCAAGCGCGTCTTGCCCATATCCTGCGTCCATTCTCCGGCCAGCGGATCGTTGGCCGTCTTCGCGCCGCCGCTTCTCGTCCATACCGCGATCTGGCTGGGGCGTCCCGCGCTCACTGTCGTGACCGTCAGCTCCTTGCCGTCGCTCGAAAGCTCAACGCGCACGGTAGCCACCAGAGCGTCGTCTTTCTTCTCCCGTATCTCCGTCCGCTTCTTGTCGATCCGATGCAATTCGATCCGATTGAACCCAGGATTCCCTTGGACGGCATTGTCGCGCCCATCCGGTTTGGCTGTAAAATCAAGGTGTGTTTCGCCGGAAATCGCAACATGGATCGCACCACGCTGCGCGGACCCAGGCTGCGGTGCCACGGAGAGTTTGTTGGCCGGTTCCAGGCTGGACTGAGCGGACAGCAGAGACCAGTTTCCAATCCACTCACCGTCGCGAAGATCCTGAGCGCGAACGCTCCGAGCGGCTCCAAACGCAACGGTGAAGACGGCGGCGATGCACACAATTTTGCGAATTGTTTCCCCCTACGCCGCAAATGGCGGCAGGCTTGAGCAAATTCATACAGGCCAGTGACAGGGCGCGCTGCGAAGATGCCTCCATAACACTATACGAGCCGGGTAAGCACCCGCTCTGTGCAAGATGCCTCGTTTGAATTCAAAAAAGATTTGCGGCTGTCCCACAAGGAATCAACTCCGTAACCGACGGCGAGTTGGAAGGAAATCATGAGCCCTCTGCATCTGCGCCGTTTCTGGTTGGCCGCGGTCGTCCTCGCCGCCGTTCTGGCGCTTCTTCCCTTCTCCTTTCACGCCGAGCGCCATCTGGAGACGGCAACCCGCGTCGAAGGCAGCCAGGCGGAAACCGTCCGTGAGCAACTCAGCACTCGTTTTCATTCCCCCTTCGTGGATCGCGTAGCCCTGGTCGTGACCGGACTGCCTTCCGCCGATTCGGAGCAGGCCGCGCCGGCACTCGAAGCGATCGCCTCGCGCCTGCGCGACGAACCCGGCGTCTCCGGCGTCGTCTCCTACCTCGACCTGCGCGATCCCATTTTCCTCGGCAAGGGCGGAGCAACCTTCGTCCTGGTCGGGCTTTCGTCGAGCCAAGGGCCAGTCGAGTCCCTCGTTCCCAAACTGCATCTCGCCATCGACAGTCTGCAAGCGCAACTGCGCGGCCAATATCCCAACCTGAAGCTCGAACTCACCGGCGAAATTCCTCTGAATTTCGACATTCGCAAAGCCAGCGCCGACGAAGTAGCGCGCAGCGAAAGCCTGGTCATTCCCGCAACCCTGGTGCTCCTGCTGGTCGCTTTCGGCAGCTTCGCCGCCGCTCTCATCCCCCTGGCCGTCGGCCAACTCGCCATCGCCCTCACACTGGCCATCACCGGATTCCTCGCGGCCCGCCTGCATCTCTCCATCCTGGTGCAGAATCTGGCCACCATGCTCGGCCTGGGCCTGGGAATCGACTACGCCCTGCTGATGGTCAGCCGCTTTCGGGAAGCTATTTCCACCGGCCTCGACGGACCGGCGGCCGCCGAGATCGCGGCTCGCCAGGCCGGCCGCACTCTGCTGATCTCCGCCTCGACGGTCGCCATCGGATTCCTCGCCCTCCTCACCGTACCTATCAGCGAAATCCGCTCCATCGGCGTTGCCGGATTCACGGTGGCTGCCGTCAGCGTCGTGCTCACCAACACGCTGGTTCCGGCCTTGCTTGCGCTGCTCGGCAAGAGAATCGATCTCGGCCGGCTCCCGTTCACTCCCCGGCTGGATGCCTATTGCACCGAAAGCACCGGACTGCGCTGGCGAAAATGGGGCCGAGTCATCGTTGCCCACCCCTGGCTGGCAATCCTGATTGCGGGCACCCCCTTAGTCGCGCTCGCCTGGCAGGCCACCCGCCTCGATACCAGCGTCCCCCGCGGCGATTGGCTCCCGCACACGGCGGAATCCGTTCACGCCCTGCACACTCTCGAAAAAATGGACCGTGGCGGGATCGTCGAATCCCTCCGCGTCGTCATCCAACTGCCGACCGACTCGACCGGCCAGATCGCCCAGTCCGACGCCGCCTGGAACGCCATCGACCGCGCCTCGAAAGCCCTCGCCGCCGACCCGCGCTGCGACCGCGTCATCTCCATCACCACGCTCGCAGCAGGCAACCGCGCCGCGCTCACCGACCTTTCCCGCGAGACGCGCCGCTCCTTCCTGAGCGGCGACGGTCACGCGGCGTTCTTTGAGGTCCTGCCCCGCACCGCAGTTTCCCTCAGCGGTCAGGTCGATTGGGTTCGGCAAATTCGCAAAACCGGCGCGCCCGCCCTCACCGGCGTCCCCGGCAGCACCCTGCTCGTCGGAGGCATTCCCGCACTCAACGCCGACTATCAGACCATCGTCGACGGCCACGTCGTTCCGGTCACCGCGCTCGTCGTCGTTGGCACGCTCCTCGCGCTTCTGGGGGGATTTCGCTCCCTTTTTGCCGCCGTCAAAGCCATCCTGCTCGACCTGATCTCGGTACTGGCATCGTTCGGAGCGTTAGTGCTCGTCTTCCAGGACGGCCACGGAAGCGGCCTGCTGGGCGTCCCCGGCGGCACCGGCAGCATCTTTCCGCTCGTCCCCATCGTCGCCTTCGCCATCGTCTTCGGCCTTAGCATGGACTACGAAGTCTTCCTCGTCGCCCGCGTCCTCGAAGCCCGCAGAAGCGGCATGACCGAACTCGAAGCCATCCCCGAAGGACTGGCCAAAACCGCCGGCCTCATCACCAGCGCCGCCGCCATCATGATCGTCGTCTTCGCCGCTTTCACCTTCGGCGACTTCCTCGTCGTCAAAATGATCGGGTTCACCCTCGCCGTAGCCGTCCTCATCGACGCGACCCTGGTCCGCATCGTCATCGGCCCCGCGCTCCTGCGCCTGGCCGGCGACTGGAACTGGTGGCCCGGAGGCCTCGCCACTCGCGGCGAAAAAAGCGGCGCCCTGTGACCGTCACCTCTACACTGGTCGTCACCCAGCAGCTCCCAACCACTAGCCACCGACCACTGAACACTGACTCGACCCTACTCCTGCACCACCGGCTGCCCAGCCACAAACACCTGCTGCGGAGCCGTCACCTCAGCCCCCGGAGCCTTGAACTTCAGCTTGAACGTCTCCACCTGCGCCTTGCCATTGCTCGGCACCACAAAGCTCAACTCGTACTGGTTCTGGAATCGCCGTGTCAGCTCCTCAAGATACGGCTGAAACGACACCGGATTCCCCGTCCCAATCCAAAAGCTCTTGCCGCCCGTCGCATCCGAGACCTCGGACATCAGATTCTGCCCAGCGTTGTTCCCCGCCGCTGTCGTATCTCCGCGGCCCTGATCCCGCCAGTAGATCGAGTAGAGCACCATCCGGGCCCGCGCCGCGTCCTTGATCGCCGCCTGCACGTAGCTGTCGTCCGGGTCGAAGCGGCGGTTGTACTCATCCACGCCGTCGGTCACCATCAGCACCTCGCGCCGCGCCGAAGCGTCCTGCGACGGCCAGCGCTTGGCCAAGTCCGAAATGCAGAAATACGGGCTGCCGTTCGATCCCGCCGCCCCGCCCGGAATATGCAACCCCTTCAAAACCGCCGCATGATCCGCCGTGAGCGGCCCGGTCAGTTGCGAATTCCCGTTCTGCATATACCCGATCGTCGCCCGGATATTCGGAGGCAGCGTGTTCACGAATTGCGAAATTTCATCCATCTGCCGCCCCAAACTGCTCCGCGCCGAACTGTCGATCAGAATCACAAGTTCGACCGGATCTTTCGCGCCCTTGAGGGCCTCAAAAGTCGCAACTTTCGATTCCTTGCCGTTCACCTTGATACTCAAATCCTTGGCCGACACCGCCGGTGCCGGATCGCTCGCGCTCTTGGGCAGAATGGTCACAATCGCCTGCCCCTGCCCCTCTTTTTCTCCCTGCGCCAAAGCCGTCGCCGCACCCAATACCGAACCCGCAACCATCAAACCTGCTGCCGCCAAAATCGCAATTCCATTCGTCTTCATTCGATCTGCTCCCCTTCTGCCTTCCAACCACCCTTAACACGCTGTTAAACGATTAGACGCGCCTCAACCCGCTTTTGACCGATCGCATGAGCTATTCCGCTCGCGGCGACTGTCTGGCGGCTACAATCGCCCTATGCAATTGCTCTCCATCAGCCGCCGCCTTATCGACAAGTTCCCCCCCGAATCCTTCACCGCCGACCTGATCGCCCGCGAAACCGCCCGCATCCGCGAGCTCTACGCCGCCGGCACCCTCCGCCAAATCTGGAAGCGCGGCGACCTCCCCGGCGCTTCCATCCTCTGGGAAGCCGCCACCAAGGCGGAAGTCGAAGCCGCCATCGCCAGCCTGCCCATCTTCGAGGCCGGCCTGCTCGAAATCGTCGCCCTCATCCCCCTCGAGCCCTACCCCGGCTTCGGCCCGGCAGCTTAGCCCGCCAACCGGAAGCAGGCAGCCCGGAAAACTCCAATTCCTCCCCGCCAACCGCGATTTCCACGCCATTTCCTCCCCGCTATCCGCTACCGTTACACTAGAGATTCCGCGCGTCTTCGGCGCTCGAAAGGAACCCGCATGAGCTACCCCACCGCGTACAAATACACCAAAGAGCACGAATGGCTCTCCCTCGACGGCGCAATCGGCACCATCGGCATCACCGATTACGCCCAAAGCACCCTCGGCGACATCGTCTTCGTCGAGCTGCCCAAAGTCGGCGACACCGTCACCGGCGGCCAGACCTTCGGCTCCGTCGAAAGCGTCAAAGCCGTCAGCGACCTCTACTCGCCCGTCAGCGGCACCGTCACCGCCATCAACGAAGAGCTGAACTCCGCACCCGACAAGGTCAACGAAGACGCCCACGCCGCCTGGATCATCAAAGTCGAGCTCTCCGACCCCACGCAGGTCGACGCGCTGCTCGACGCCGCCGCCTACGAGGCCTTCATCGCCGAAGAAGGCGGGCATTAGGGAAAGCTCCAGTCCAAGTTTTCGCAAAGCTCGTCATCCTGAACGAAGGGAAACACCCGCTGTTTGTCATCCTGAACTAAGGGAAGGACCCGCTGTTTGTCATCCTGAACGAAGGGAAGGATCCGCTGTTCCGCGATTCACCCCGTCCAAGCAAAGCTCGCATTCAGCGATGAACTTGCGAATTCGGACACCACCTTGATCCCATCGAATCGGCCCTGATTCCAAACGCCAAGCGCGGCATCCAATTGCGTACCCTTAAGAAGGTCGCTTTTAGCGGAAAGCTAGAAGCTAGAGGCTAGAAGCTCAAAATGCGCTACTTACCCAAATCCCCCGCCGAACGCGCCGAAATGCTCGACGAAATAGGCGTATCGTCGATCGCCGATCTCTTCAGCGTCGTTCCCGCCGAATACCGCCTGGAGCGCGATCTCGCCATCCCCGCCCAGCTCGGCGAGAGCGAGATCATCGACTTCTTCAAGGCGGCAGCGGCCAAAAACGCCACCGGCTACGCGAGCTTCCTCGGCGCCGGCTGTTACCGCCATTACCGCCCCGTGGTCATCGACTCGCTCGTCCAGCGCGGCGAATTCCTCACCAGCTACACCCCCTACCAGGCCGAGATCACCCAGGGCACCCTCCAGGCCATCTTCGAATTCCAGACCATGATCTGCGAACTCACCGGCATGGACGTAGCCAACGCCAGTATGTACGAGGGGTCGACCGGCGCGGCTGAATCCATCATGATGGCCGCCCGCATCACCGGCCGCAGCCACTCCGTCGTCGCCACCTCCGTCCATCCCGAGTACCGCGAAGTGATGGCCACCTACGCCCAGCACCAGGGCCTTCCCAGCACCACCGTCGCCTACGACGCCGAAACCGGCCGCGTCAATCTCGCCGAACTCGAAGCCGCCATCACGCCGGATACCGCCTGCGTCCTCATCCAGTCCCCCAACTTCTTCGGCGTCCTTGAAGATGTCGCCGCCGTCGCCGAAATCGCCCACGCCAAAGGCGCGCTGCTCGTCGTCTCCATCGCCGAAGCGCTCTCGCTCGGCATCGTCAAGCCCCCCGTCGAAGCCGACATTGTCTCGCTCGAAGCGCAGTCCTTCGGCGTCGCCATCAGCTACGGCGGCCCCTTCTGCGGCGTCATCGCCACCAAAGAAAAATACATCCGCCAAATGCCCGGCCGCTTAGCCGGCCAAACAACAGACGCCGACGGCAACCGCGGCTTCGTCCTGACTTTATCCACGCGCGAGCAGCACATCCGCCGCGAAAAAGCCACCAGCAACATCTGCACCAACCAGGCGCTCGTCGCTCTCATGGCCACCATCTTCCTCACCGTCTACGGCAAACAAGGCATCCGCGACCTGGCCATCCAAAACCTCGCCAAAGCCGACTTCGCCGCCAAAACACTCTCGGCCGTTCCCGGCGCAAAGCTGCTCTTCGCAGGCAGCCCCCGCTTCAACGAATTCGTCCTAAGCACCACAGAACCTCCAGCAGAACTGAACGCCCGCCTGCTCGAACAAAAAATCATCGGCGGCGCAGACCTAAGCCGCTGGTACCCGGAATTGGGCCACGCCACCCTCTGGTGCGCCACAGAACTCAATGCGCGCGCACAGATTGAAGCCGCAGCGAACATCCTGGCCAGCGCGCCAGTGGAGGCGTGATTTAGCCACAGAGCCGGTGGAGGCGTGACTTAGCCACAGAGAGGTTTTGTAACAAGGGCACGGCTTTAGCCGGGCCAAAACAGTCACCGATAGGAGATGGGCTTTAGCCCCTGCCATGTCTCATCCAGCTCGCAATGCGTCATCGGATAACATCCTCAATCCCACTCGCACCTTCTTCGTAACCACGAAGACCAGCATGGGACGCAGGCTTCTGCAATCCGAACGCAATGCAAGCCTACTCATCGACGTACTCCGTTCGCTCGTCGCCGAAAATCATTTCAAGCTTATGGACTTCGTAATCATGCCCGACCACTTCCACGCTTTGATCACGGTCCACAACGAGATGACCATCGAAAAGGCCATGCAACTCATCAAAGGAAGATTCTCGCGACGCCTCAAACTCGAAGCAGGTTACTTGGGAGAAGTTTGGCAACGCGGCTTCACGGAAGTTCAAGTCATGAACAGCGAAAGCCTGAAAAAGCATAAGCAATACATCGCGGAAAACCCTGTAAATGCCAGGCTTGCAGAATCCAGTGGCCAATACGCATATTGTTATGACTTCCTAGCGCGAAAGAAGGCAGAGACAACCGGCATAGCAGGGGCTGAAGCCCGAATTGAATAGGCATCTCTTACGGCCCGGCTAAAGCCGTGCCCTTGTGACAAAGCTGTATCACCCAGGGCTCCCCGACAGACCCTGCAATGAGGCAATGAACCATGGCAACCACTCTCGAAATCCCGACCCCCGCAAAGCCCACCGGCCCCACCCCACGCAACACCACCCTGGGCAAGGTCCGCACCCACCCCACGCAGAACGAAGGCCTGGTCTTCGAGAAATCCTCGCCCGGCAAGCGCGCCTACAAGCTCGCCCCGCTCGACGTGCCGGAAGTCGACCCCGCCGCGCTGCTCGGCAGCCTGCACCGCGAATCGACCGGCATGTTGCCCGAGCTCTCCGAAATCGAGATCATCCGCCACTTCACGCGGCTTTCGACGTGGAATTACGCGATCGACCTCGGCATGTACCCGCTCGGCTCCTGCACCATGAAGTACAACCCGCGCGTCAACGAGCTGGTCGCCCGCATCGAGGGCCTCGCCGAAGCCCACCCCTACCAGCCCGAATCGCTCTCCCAGGGCTCGCTTGAAATCGTCGCGCTGCTCGAAGACTGCCTCATCGAAATCACCGGCATGGACGCCATCACCCTGCAGCCGGCCGCCGGCGCCCACGGCGAATTCACCGGCATCCTGCTCGTCCGCGCCTATCACGAGTCCAAAGGCAACGCCCGCAAAAAGGTCCTAGTTCCCGACTCCGCCCATGGCACCAATCCGGCCACCGCGGCCCTCTGCGGCTACACCGTGCAGAACCTCAAGTCCAACGCCCTCGGCATGGTCGATTTAGAAGAACTGGCCAAAGCCGTCGACGAAGACACCGCCGCCCTGATGCTAACCAACCCATCGACCATCGGCGTCTTCGAAAGCGAAATCCACAAAATCGCCGACATCCTCCACGCCAAAGGCGCGCTCCTCTACATGGATGGCGCCAACATGAACGCCCTGGTCGGCAAGGCCCGCCCCGGCGACTTCGGCGTAGACGTGATGCACCTCAACCTGCACAAAACCTTTTCCACGCCCCACGGCGGCGGCGGCCCCGGCTCCGGCCCAGTCGCCTGCAAAGCCATCCTCGAACCGTTTTTGCCGACGCCTGTGCTCAAGAAAGCTGACGGCAAACTGGGTTGGAACTTCGACCGCCCCCAAACCATCGGTCGCGTCCGCGCCAACTACGGCAACTACGGCATGTTCATCCGCGCCCTGGCCTACATCCTCGCCAACGGCCCGGACGGCCTGCGCCAGACCACCGAAGACGCCGTCCTCAACGCGAACTACATCCGCGCCGGCCTGCAGGACCTTTACGAGCTGCCCTATAAAACCGGCTCCATGCACGAGGTCGTCTTCAGTGACAAGCGCCAGGCCGCCCGAGGCATCAAGACCGGCGACATCGCCAAGCGCCTCATCGACTACGGCTTCCACCCCTACACGGTCAGCTTCCCCATGATCGTCTCCGGCGCGCTGATGATCGAGCCGACCGAGAGCGAATCGCGAGAGGAATTAGACCTCTTCATCTCCGCCATGCGCGCCATCGCCCAGGAAGTCGAAGAAAGCCCAGAACTCGTCAAGAACGCCCCGCACTCCACAAGAGTATCCCGCCTCGACGAAGTTACCGCCGCCAGAAAACCCATCCTCCGCTGGAAACCCGAATTGAAGTAGAACTTGTACCTTGTTGCAGCCCAACTGTGGAAAACTACCGTTCGCTGCAACAAGGCATAAACGGGCATAATTTTACGCAAACGCATCCCGCTGAAAACAAAGCGTTTGCAACAAAGTTTTCCAGAGCCTTCCCATTCGCCTGCAATTGTTCCACGTGGAACAATTTCGCGCTCAGTGGTTGATCATGGCAAACGTAGCCGCCTGCTTCTCGCTCACGCCGCCTGCGAAAAGGAACTTCGCCCCCGCCACCTTCAGCTCATCGTCGCCGGATTCCAGTTCCCGCATCGCCTCGGCGATAAATGCATCCAGCGGCATAGGCCCCTGCGCCGTTCCCGAGCCGGAAGGCATCGCTTCCGGCGGGTGCGTCGCGCCCAACTCCGTCTCCACCCACGGCGGAGCCAGCTCGATCACCCGCACCCCGCTGCCCTTCAACTGGTGCCGCAGCGACAGGCAAAAGGAATGCACAAACGCCTTCGTCGCGCAGTAGACCGGGAACTGCGCTAGCGGCACAAACGCCAATCCTGAAGAGACATTCACAATTGCCGCATCGGCCCTGGTCTTCAGATGGGGCAAAAAGGCGTCCGTCATGCGTAGCACACCCCAGATATTGGTGTCGATCTCCTCCCGCGCGCCGGCTTCATCGAGTCCCGAATCGCTGCTGAAGTCGTGATACCGCTGCACGCCGGCGTTGTTGATGACCACGTTCAGATCGGGGAACTCCGCCAGGATTTTTGGGGCAAATGCCGCAATGCTCTCGGCATTTGCCGTATCGAGCACGGCAAATTGCATTCCAGGGTTCGCCGCGGCCGTCTCAGCCAGCACCGCCTCGCGCCTCCCGGCGACAATCACCGTGTTGCCCAGCTTGTGAAACGCCTCCGCCAGCCCGCGCCCAATACCCGAGCCGCCGCCGGTAATCAAAATCGTATTGCCCTGCATTTTCATGCGTTTCCCTCTCTGTAAAGCTCAACTGTGCATCGCAAACGGTGTGCTCGAATCTAAGATGGATCAGGGAGAAACCGTGACCGTCTTCAACGAAAAGCGCGCCGACCTCGAAAAGTATGAATTCATGCTGGGCACCGAGCGTGGCCGTCTCGCCGTCGCGCTCGACCTGCTCACCGACTCGCTGATCCTCACTGGCCAGCACGGCGTCTATTGCGTTTCGAATCGCAACCCAAGCCAGCCCCGGCTCGACTTGCAAGCCGTCCTCGCCGGGATCAACGGCGCCAAAGAGCTGATCCAGTCCGTCATGCTCGAACTCGAAGCAAAACGGGCTACTTCGCCACGTTGACCGGCACGGAGGCGTCCACGCCTGCCCACCTCACGTGCAGCTCGGTCATGCCCATCTCGCCCATGGTGTTTTCAAAGTCGATGACCATAAGTTCGACCGGTTCCGCGTTCTTGGCCATTTTCATCTCCACGCGGCCCAGGTCCTGCTTCTCGTCGTAGACCGTGCCCCACTGGCCGGTCTGCTTGTTGACGATCAGCTTCATTGCTCCTTCGGTGGGCAGCGAATAAAGGGTATACGTTCCCGCTGGGACTTTGAGGTCGCCGATGGTGATGTCGCCGGAAGTCTTGAGCGTGGTGGCGGCGTTGGCTCCGGTGCGCCATACGATGCCGTAAGGGACCAGACCGCCGAAGATGACCCGGTTGCGGATCGACGGCGCACTGTAGTCGACGCTGATCGCCGCGCCGGACAGGGAGACTTCGGCTTTTTCGGGCGGGCTGAGCGGTTTTTTCGGCGCGCCCTCGGCCATGGGCGTGGCCTGGGAGTGGCCGATCTGCGGCACGGTCAGGACGGCGGCAAGCGTACAACAACAGATTCCGGCAAGTTTGGCAAAACGCATGGGAAACACCTCAGGCCAGAGTGTAGCAAAGCCGGTTGCATCCTGTTGCGTACCTGGGATCGCGCCGCGCAGACCGCGTTGGTGAGACCGCAAAAGTGGTGAAAACTGGAGGATCGGCGAGCTTACTACCGCCGCGATTGCGCAAAATTACGCGGAAATGGAGTATTCTAGTGATGCGCGCCCGTAGCTCAGCTGGATAGAGCGAACGCCTCCGAAGCGTTAGGTCAGAAGTTCGAATCTTCTCGGGCGCACCATCTTTCCGCACTCCAAACGCAGCGTTTGCCAACGACCCGGGATCTTGCCCCGGCGGTCTCGGATTGGCGCGCGATCAATGCGCTAGTTGGGACACCCGCCCTCAGATTCCCGTGTAATTTGACTCTTGGAAAGGAGGGAATTGCGAATGAGAAGCCAACATGCGCCCAGAAACGTCAGCCATGCGGCCCAGGTCCAGCCCTTTTGGGTTGCGGCGGACAGAGCCTCAACGTTTCTTAGAGCTGCGGCCACGGCCATCAAGCCGCCTCCAAACAATGCGTCCGCAATCATTCCCGGAGTCCGCTTCCCGTTTCCTGACAGAAATAGGAACAGCCACACCCAAAGTGCGAAGTAGAGGATGCAGGCGGCCCAAAAGACGGGCGCGCTGGCAGACGTAACCAAGATGCCAAATAACCAGATATAAATCTTCCATACCGTCCTTCGTATGAATAAAGAGAGCATTAGTGCCCAAAACCATCCAGGAATCCCACGCGCACCCAGCGATTTAATTAGCTTAGTCATCTTTGCACCCGAAGGCCAAGGCCCACGCCGTGGCACCTATTGCATGTCCGTACGCGGTCGAGACAGCGAGAGCGCCGAGTGCTTCCTTGCCCGCCGTCTCTACAGCCGTCTTGGCACACTCCGTACGCCGGATCCACCCCGCACTGTTCAACGAAGCATCAGAGAAGTCATTAGCGAAAGCAGAATGTACGTTTGCAAAACGATAAGAAATCTTAAGGTGATGCTCCTTTGGAATCTTGGAATAAAGTCCAAACAGGTGCATTCCGCGGTCTCGCTGCTCGGTCCGGCTGTCGCGTTCGCCGATCCTGTCAGGGTGACGTCCTGCGCGGTAACTTTCCCTAACATTGCGGACAGGGATGCTTGAAGTGTGGATTGCGTCTGCTGCGCTGCGGCAGAGGCGGCAGTTAGAAATGCAAACAGGGTGATCTTTGTAACTCGATAACTTATCAAGCGTATGCTTCCTCGCATTTGAGTTGTATCGACCCTAACACAATGCAAGGCGGAAAAGCGGAAAAGCTCGAATTTCGCCGAAACAAATATAAACTTGTGAGAGTTGCGACGGTTACTCGAATAAGTCGCGTTTCTGTGTTCCAATCGCGCGCGCGGGGCAGCGGCGGGGCGGGAGTTTGCGCTGGGGATCGAGGCGCTGGAGCGATTCGTCCGGCGGGAGCCGCTGCGGCGGACGCATGAGTGCGTCTTCGGGGTGCTGGCGCTCGAAAGCGAGCCGGTCGATCCCAGACTATAACGCTATTCGCTCGGAACGGTGGGCATTGGCTGCGTTCGGCTGTACCCAGCGGATTGGACCTAGTTCACGGTGATGTTGAAGTAATCCTGCGCGGTGACTGTCCCGGTTTTCGTGTCCGCAGCGTGGAACGTGATTGTATAGACCCCCGAACTGGTGCCGGGAATGGTTTGGCCACCCCCCTTGGTGCCGCCACCTGAGGATGATCCGCCGCCGCAACTTGAGACTCCTGCTATGGATGCGAGTAGGATCGTTGCTGCGAAAAACTTGCGCCAACTGCGCCGGCGTCCCGGAATCGCGAAGAGAAAGACGGTGGCCAGGCAGGTTCCAGCGGCGAGGTAGAGCGACTTTGGAGCCGGACCTGGTGGGCGCCGGATCATCGAGGTTGTGGTCGGCGCCGTGGTCTTGATGGTGAGCGCCGAGGAGACTGCCTGTGTATTGACAATGGATATCTTGACAGGATCAAAAGCGCAGGTTGGCAGATCAACCGGGTTGCTTAAAGCGGTAGAGACGGAACAGGTGAGGTTGACAGCGCCGGTAAACCCGCCCCCGGGTGAAACGGAGACGGTGGCCGAAAGGGAACCTCCTGCGGAAATACTTCCGCCGAAGGCGCCGTAAAAGCTCAATTCAATGGTTTGGCCGGTTCCGCTCGAGCAGTTAGCCGTGCAAGTGACAATGACAGGCTTGGTGGGTCCTGAAGGCCCGAAGTTGGCGTCGCCGGAATACGAGGCGACAATGGAGTTTGCACCAAGAGCGAATTGTCCTACGGGGACGGATACAAAGATGGGGGCGCAGAAAGGGGTGGTCGCCGTGCATCCGCCACCGCCGCTGAGCTCCTCTGTCAACAAAACCGCTCCATTAGTCGTATCGGTTACGATGACAGTTCCTCCGATTGGATACGAAGAGTTGGCGATGTTGGCAGTGACTTGACCGTTGATGGTTAAGCTGCCATACGTAACTGTCGAGGCAGCCGCTGAAAGCGAAATGGCCGTGGGAGCTTTGTCTATCGTGAAAGTGACGGGCGTGTTGCTGACCCCGGCGTTGTAGCTGAGGTCCCCAGAATATTGCGCGCTGATCGAATGCGCTCCGGCTTGCCAGTTGGGGAAATTCCATTCGGCATTGCCGGAGGCAAGAGTGATGGTCGCCGCGTTGGAGAGCTGGCCACCTGCGAAAGAATCGGTGAAGCTGACGGTTCCTGTGGCGTTGGTGGGCGCGTTGGAGCCTCCCGATGCGCCGACTGGCTGAGCGTCGATACTGATGGCAGTTCCCAAGGGAAAGGACCGCTTCGCGGCGCTGACCGGCTGTCGGCTGGAATTGAGCGTGTTTGCCTGTAGGAGCACGATGCTGTTCTCAGGCAAAACCGTTACCTGCACCGGTTGGGAAACGCTGGCGGCGTAACTGCCGTCTCCGGGGTAGTCGGCGTAGACATCGTAGGTGCCACCGGGAAATCCAGCGTAGCTGCCAGCAGCACTTCCGTCCGATAACGATAAGCGAGTTGCGGGGCTGCTTCCCGTCGCCTGGGCCTGCGCGTTTGCATTGTTGACGATTGCCACACTGCCCATGGCTGCTCCAGGATTGACCTGGGCTGCAATGTTAACGTTGGCACCGTGGACGAAATTCGTCTTATCGAGAGTCAGCGTCGTCTTGGTGGGAGTCAGTGCGACGCTCGACCAGTTGTCGACAAGGCTCATGATGTCGACGCTGCCCAAACCAGTAGCCTGACTGTAGGTTGTTGCTGTGTCGTAACCGGTGAGAAACTGGTTTGTCCCGCAGTCGGGACTGCCGGCTGTGCAGTAGACCGAGTTGTTCCCCGTAGCGATGGAGTGGAAGACTGCGGGATGAATCTGCGCTAACTTGTAGAGCACCCAGTTGGGTTGTCCCAGGCGGGTGGATGCGCCGATTTTCTGATTGACCAGCGCCAGAATACCGGCGAATGCCGGGGCTGAGGCTGAGGTGCCGCCCACTCCGCTGATGGTCGAGGCCGGCCCCGCGTCGCAGTCGGATCTCGTACAAATGGCCCAAAGGGCCTGGTACTGTCCATTTCCTGCGAGCAGAGAAACGTCGGGCAGGTCGCGAACCGAGTCCTTATCGCTGGCGGCGAAGCCCTGTTGCCATGCGGGTTTGGGGTAGCCGGTTCTGGCGCCGCTGGCGTTGGTGGTTCCGGCGCTGCTGGCACCGCCGCCGCCCGCGATGATGTTGGTATTTCCGGAGCCATCTTTATAAGGCGCGTTTGCGCTGACAAGTCCGTTGTCGGAGGTGGAATCGTTCCAGGGATTCTCGGGAATATAGCTGATAGCGGAGGTGAAGTTGGCGCTATTGGTGGAGTTGACGTACTTGGCGAAATTGGCGCTCAGAGCGTCGAAATCCGTGCCTCCGACGGCGACGTCGTACGGAGTGGACGCCAGCGCATTCACCGCAAAGCCCCGTTTCGCTACTGTCTGGGAATCTGGATCGTCGCAGCCGGCGGAGCCGGAATCTCCGGTGGAAACTACGACAGCAATTCCCTGCGCTGCCGCCTGTTCCCACATGTTCAAGATCTGCAGATTGCCTGCGACACCTTGGTCCGTTTCGCAGCCGCTAAAGCTGACACTGAGAATGCCCACGTCGTTATCGTCAATGGCGCGGTCGATAGCGAGGAAGAGTCCGGGCTCCAGTAGTGTGTTCCCAGCGACGTACAGGATCACATGGGCTCCCGGTGCGAGACCGCCCGAAACTTCGCTGTCCAGCAGGGCTTCGATTTCATCGCCGTTGTATTCGAGATTGCTCTGGTCGCCTTCCACCACGTAGTTGAAAGGGTTGACGTTGGGCAAGCCAAAGAGAGAGCGGTAGAAGTCAACGCCGGAGAAATCGACCGCCGAATCGCCGACAACACCGATGGTGACGCCAGTGCCATCGATTTGGGACTGGCCGGCCGCGAGGTGAGAGTTAAGCGAATCCGGAGCATCGTAAATTGTGGCTGCGTCGCCCGGCCCAACGAAGAGATAGGATTGATTGTTGACACCTGCGGTCAGCACGGGGTCAAAACGGTGCAAGTCAGGCTTCCATTTTCCCTTCGGACCGAGAATGGCGAGCGGGCGAGGGCGGAAGTCATTGAGACTCGATACACCTACGACGACCTGTGCCAGAGCCTCGGGAATCTCTGGGTCGGATGCATTGGCGAGGTGATCGACACCGTTGACCCTGTAGCGATGAATCGAGGTGTGAAACGTATCCTGAACCTGGCCGACTGTACCGGAAAACTCAAGATAAGTTCTTCCTTTTGCCACTTTGTCAACCGAGAGTCCGTGTCCAGTCAGCCACGTCTGGATTGTTTGTAAATCGCCGTCCCCGATTCCGTAGAGCTTTCCGAATTGCTCAGGAGTGAGGAACTGGCGGTACTGCGGCGAATTCCCATCCTGGACCGACGCGAGATAGGACCGCAATGAAGCTTCCTGTTGTTCGCTTCTACTCAAAACGAGAATCAACCGATCTGCCCGGGTGGCCGGAGGGACAGTGCCGGTGTCATACCGTGCCTGTGCTTCGGGATGCGTATTGCCGCGAAGGGCAATTAACTTCAACTCGTTTACCGGACCTGCGATCCGTCTCTGGTCCCCGGATTGAGACCGCGCCGAACCTGGAAACAGGACGTGCATAGATAGCAGGGCTGCCGCAACAAAGTAACTTTTTCTGCTTTGCAGTAAGTAAGCGCACATGGTTTTGAACTCCGATCGTCGCAAATGCATTGCGTTATGAATTCGAGCGGCGGATTGGAGATAGCATTCATGACTAGCCTTGTCGCGCGGACCGACACAACGAGCTAAATGTCTTACTGGGTGCGGTTGATTCACCGGCTCAGTCTACAGATTCGGATGCCCGATGGCAACCATTTTCTATGCCGTTACGGCTTCGATAGAATTGGTCTCCCCAACAGAATGTATGGGCACCGTCCGCAAGGCTTTGTGTTTATTTCCTGCCGCCTAAGATTATCCTCTTGGAGTGCGGACAAGTGACTCCAGTGGGAGACTTCACCCGAAAGCATTGCATCCCCGCGAAAAGAGCGGCCACATTGGGGACGCCCAACCGACAGCCGGTACACTGGGTAGGACGAAGTGGCCTGATTTGAGCCAAGAGAAGGACTCTCATGCATTGGAATATCGAACAGATTTTGTGGGCGCTGGTGCTGGCGGGACACTTGCTCCTGTTGATTGTGCTGCTGGCCCGGGACCGGATGAGCCGGTTTCCGTGGTTTTCCGCCGCGATTGCGCTCTCGACCGTTCACCTGATCGCCGACCATCTGCTGCACGGCAAGCTGACCAACCTCGCCTTCTACTGGCAGAGCGATGTCTTGATCGTGCTGGAGACGATCGCCGGGCTGATGGTGCTGGTGGAAGTAACCCGGCGCATTTTTGCGAGCGGAAAAGCCGGCCTGTGCCTGAACGCCAAGGGCTGGCTGGGCTGGTCGCTGGTGACGGCAGGCCTGGCGATCGCCGCCGTTTGGGCCTGGGACCCTTTTCATACCTGGACCAATCTGCATTCGGACCCCAAGGAGCTGCCGCTGCTGATCGTGGCGCTCAGCGCGGTCAACGGCCAGCTTTTTCTGGCCGTGCTGACGATCGAGGTTGGGCTGCTGGTGCAGATCTTCGGCAAGCGGTTTGGCTCGGGATTTCGCAGCCACGCGCAGCAGATCATGCTCGGGCTTTCGACGTATGCGCTGGGATTTATGGCAGTGCAAATCAGCACGGATGCGATCAAACGCACCGTTCGCCTGACCAGCCGGGAACAGTACCTGCACATCGTCAAGATCTTTACCAACCTGGACTACGCGCGGTTTGCGCTATGGTTTCTGGTGCTGGTGTGGTGGATGGTGTGGCTTTGGCGTGAGGAGCCGGGTTTCCGGTTGACGACGGACGAAGCGCCGGTCGAAGTGGAACCGGCGTTGCTTGAGGCGGACTTGCCGGCTGAGATCCGGGAAGACGTGCGCGAGGGCGATCCGGAGTTCCGGGACTGAGGCTACATGCGGGCTTGGACTGTCAATTAGGCACGAATGGGAGATTGGGTTAAAGCGGCAGGACTGAGACCAACCGATGCTTCAAACCGATGCTTCTTCGGCAACTCCCTTTTCGTCGCCGACCTTGATGGGGATGCGATCCGCGTCTTTGAGGGTGATCGAAATGCCCAAACCCAGGGTGGCCAGAACATTGGAAAACGTCGCAAAGGTTGGATTCCCTTGCTCGGAAAGGCTCCGGCACAACGTTTCCCCCTGCACCCCGTCGCCTTTGGCCATTTTGTTGCTCAGACTGGCCTGGGCGACCTTTCCGAAAGCCTTTAGAAAGACCTCGGGCGATTCTGCCAGAGCGGCGTTGAGGTAGTGCATTGCAACTTCGGGATTCGCCAATCTTTCGAGGAGAAATTCGCTATAGGGACGGGTCTTGCTAGGCATGCGCCCTCCAAAATTTCTTCGCCGCTTCAATGTCGCGCCGCTGGTTGCTCTTGGAACCGCCACGGACCAAATGCACTTCCGTACCCACTTGGCCGAAATAGACGCGGTAACCAGGACCGAAATCGATCCTGAACTCGTAAACCCCCTCGCCGACGGACTTGAAGTCTCCCAAATTCCCCGCTTCGACTCGGTCGATCCGGCTGAGGATAATCGCTTCCGTTTC
>Ga0209208_10001805_pt1 | contig 30527 bp, 16 predicted proteins | sample S1TSphfallax_3_FD_187694 | JGI IMG/M metagenome (GOLD analysis project Ga0209208, IMG submission 187694) | Host-associated microbial communities from peat moss isolated from Minnesota, USA - S1T2_Fd - Sphagnum fallax MG (SPAdes) (version 2) | ecosystem: Host-associated > Plants > Peat moss >...
CAATCAATCAAGATTCAAAGGGTTTCATAATCAAAGTTTTTTTGTTTAAGAATAAAAAATTATTATTCAAGTTTGAATGAACATTTCACACAACCACAAGGAAGTACTTATTTGTTTTTTTTTTTTTGGTTGTTGTTGTGTGTATTGAAGCTTCAAGGCTTTTTTTCAACTCATTAATTGTAATGTGTGGATTCTAAACAAATCATTGTAAGGTTTTAACTTTGTGTGGAATGGTCTTGTTCTTCATTAATAATTGATTGTTGCAAGCTTTGAGTGCATAATGAATGTGTTGGTCATTAATTAGCAATGTTTTGCAATGACTATTTCATAAAATCCCAAGGGCATCCACAACATTGTTTGTTGGAATTTACATTAGTTTTCCATGAACATTAAATAAATGATACATCTTACAACAAAACCAAGCAATTCAAATGGTAGAATTTGTGCATCAAAAGGTTATGAAGGCAACCAAGGCAAAGTGGGGGCTACTTGTTATGTGGCTTTTAGTTGTGATGAAGTTTTAATAGGGGATAATTAATCTTGGTTGTCCACCCATTGTTATGTAATGCATAATTATGTTTACAATTGAATATGTTGATTTTGTTTTTGAAGTAAATGATCAACATATTTGAGCAATGCATTGAGAATAGGATTTTGTTTTTTGGTCATATGTGACAAAATATGTCTTTATTGTTGTTGAATTATTGGTGAAACATTAGTGCAAACGTAATAGCTTAAAACAATTCCATTTTATCTTCCATGTCCATTTTTTTTTTTTAAATTTTTTTTCATGTTCATTCAAGAGCATGATTTGTTTAATTTGGCAATGGTTGGACAAAATTTGAATTAGAACTTGGAAATTAGATTTTTAGGCCATGGTGTCATGGATGTTGTTGAAATTATGCATCCCTAATATTAATTTCAATTAGATGGGTTCATTTAAGGTTGGGGTACACAAAAGGAATGTTTTCTCCCAAAATCACTTTTAAGATATTACTTTGAATGAGCATTGGGTGCAATCACAATCCAACAAATCAAAAAGGGTGTTGGATTTCAAAGAAAAATAGTAAAAATTGGATAAATATTTACGTTTTGCCATTTAAAGCCATGGCAATCATGGAAAATTATTTCTTTTTCATTCATATGAATGTCAAAAAATTCTAACCAAAACTTCATTTGATGAAATTTTAAATTTAAGATTTGATTTCAGACCTTTCAAAGTGAGCAACAATGTGTTGGACAAGAGTCAATTTTGCAAAGGACTATCAAAAGGACTCATATAATAAATCACATTTGATGGGGAAAAATTTAAGAGGATAAAAAACTAATTAACCATATTAAAAAAACATTCATACCCTAAAATATGTGGATTTCTAAAACTTTAAAAATTCAAAAAACTTTCCAAAATTCATTCAAATTTTAAAACCTCAAAAGTTCTTTGCCACACATAAATGGGGTATAATGTACATGATATGTTTTTAAAAAGTTGTAGTTTATTATATAAGAAAACATAAAAATGTAAGAAAAAAAAATGGTTATGATTTGAAATTATTTCCATTTTTAAAGATGAAACTTTGAATTTACAAGGAATCAAGACACTTTCAAAAATTCATATTTATTTTAAAATGATGAAGAGAAAAACATGTAATGTACCTGGACAACTATAAACATTTTTTGTAACATGTTTTTTTAAAAAAAGTTCCAAAATTCATTCATATGAAAAAAAATTATTTGAGAAAAAATATATACAATCCTTTTTCTAAAGTAATCATGTTGGCTCATTATATCTCATTTGCACTTCATTACATTTATAAAAAAATTATTTGGTAAATTTTCTTTCATCATTAGATATTCACATTTTTTTGATAAAATCGTGGTGATTTTTTGTGATATGGATGATTAAACATCTTAAAAGATGGCTTAGGAACCATGTCCCACAATCTTATTTAAAAAGATGCAACAAGACTATTAATATTTGTTCAAATTGCTCCATATTTGAACCACAAATATAATAAAATATGTTTTATATGAAGGCATAAAGTTTTAGTATGATAAATCATCAAATTTTGTGGAACTGCTACTAAAATCTTGGATTTTTTTCATTAAAAAAACCATGTTAATAAAAAAATCAAACTATTTTTTTAAATTATAAAATTATGTTCTAAAGGTTTGGAAAGAAGTATAAAAAAGGTGGGTCCTAAAAAAAACACATTATTTGATGTTTCTAATAAAGTTTTGGCCCTCCAAATGAAAGCATGTCATTCTGGAAATGTTTTTTAGTCCTACATTCCTTTTTGGTTTATACTTGGATAGGACATTCAAAATTTGTCCAATTGATTTGAATCGTACATTATGACACTTATTGGTTGAAAACATAAATACACATATCCCCCTTTCATTGTTTAGCATCTTAAACACTCATTTTACTTCAAAACTCATGACACATGACAAAAGGGTGTCATGGTTCCTATTGTGACATCCCAACTGTGAATGCACCCAAATAGTGATGCATCTTTTGCCAAACACCTTGAGGTTTTTTAAATGACTTTTTGTTCTAGCAAAACCCACAAGGTGGATGCAAAAAATGTTATGATACAAGAGCTTTTGAATGCTAGTGGTCTTGATTACTAATAAGGCATGTTCAAGTTCACAATGAAATTGATTGCAATAATATGTATGGATGGTGCCCCCAATTGATATGAATTCTTTAACCAAAATGTTGTGACTTGTGATAACATTTTGAATATTTCTTTCCAACCTTCTTGAGTATGTGAAATTGGTTGAATTGGCCATGGTGCAAACAATACATAGTGTGGAGATAAAAAAATACTTTTCAACTCCAATATTTTATGAAATCATAATGGTGCAATAAGTTCACTACCAACTTGCCAATTGTTGTGCACATGTTTGCATAATAGTTCTATAATTTTCAAATTTTCTTGTCTGTGGAATGTATTGAATAATGGAGAGCAACACATCACCAAAATTATTATGATGGTTAGGTTATAGTGTGCTTTGTGGAGTTGTTGGCCATGCTTTTACAAAGGTAAGATCTTTTTAGCTTTTGTTTTTCTACCGATTGAATTCAATGGCTATTTTACAAGCCAAACACCTTAAATTTCCATGATATTGGTATGTGCCCACTCCTCACAATCTAATAGCAATGGTTTCTCTTAAAATGAATTTTTTAAATTGTAATTGTATGTTAACTGGCGGGTTTTGTAAGCCAAGTACTTGTGTTAGAACGGCCAGTATTAGGGGTTCAATTCCCTTGCTTGTGTTTGCTAATGTTGTTACAAACTTCATTTCTTGGTTGTGCTTTTTGTTGAGATACTTTGCTTTTTGTGAATTTCATAATGATTAATTTTCTAGGTCACTTTTGTGACTGTAGTTTTTTTATTAAAAAAAGTGGATTCAAACAATTGTTTGTCACCTGAAAATTTTATAGTTTGCTCCCAAGTAACTATCAGACTTCAAAAGAATATTTCACACCTTACCATAAAAACACCAAATGCTATTGAAGAACAGCCCAAAAACTCTAAGTTAATTTCAATGAGAACCAGATGTTTTCATCTTTAGAGTTTTAGGAGGGTACACCTTAAATTCAGAATTTAAGCGGCAGTCACATTGAAATAATAAACAATGTGCTACTGGGGCAATCCAGACAGAACTCCTACACCAACTTGCTTTTAGCCACAATAGCACCACATGCACTGCAGAGGTTGGCCGACTGCAAAACTGACTAAAAAACAACAACTGGTGTGCATTAACAGGCCAATTTGGCACGGTTAGAGTGTCATAAATAGCAAGTCCATTTGGGAGTAGAGTGTCAGTCCTAGAAGCTGGTCTCTGGCATTGGGTTTGTCAACTCCTAGAAGAGGCAGTTGACTAGACCTAGGGTTGTATTGGACAACCTATCTATGAAGGAAGGTAGTTTGTTTTGTTTTGTAGTTATGAGATCCACCAAACCGGGATGCTTCAGAGGATGCTTCAGATCGTGTTCTGGAAAGCTGTGGACGAGGAAGTGGGCATTGGCTTCCAGTTCGGACTTGCAATGCAAAAGTTCTCGAATATTGAATGATTTCTTCACTGGAAATTGAAATTAAATCGTAGCTGAAAATTTCGGAGGAATTGGAAAGTGCCTTTGGTGGTGTTGTTGGAAAGATCTTGATGAGCAGGATTTAATGGAATTTATTTGGTAAGATATGGAATCAGAATGTGGGAGATATTTATTTCTAAATGATTTCTGCCACTGAAAATTCAAATAAATTCCCAAAAAACCAGGTTTTGGAAGGAAAAATCAGTTGAGGACATGGTCACACTTGGGCCAACGGCACAGGCCACACTTGTTATTGTTGAAATTTGGGCATCATCAAAACCACCAACTTGAATGTTGTCTTTTGCTAGGAGTGGACTACATGTATTACTCTCAGTACTTATATCATTTAAACCAAAGGGGGCATATTCAGACAGGTGCAAGTCTGAGCTTTAATGTTCTTCAAAAGTAACAGACTTTTCTAATGTATAGAACTTATTAGTGCTCCAAAAAAAAGGCAAGACATTAAATGTCTCCACCCCCCTATCGAGCACTGTCCGGCGCGATTTCTGGGCGTCACAGTGCAGCCCTGCGGAGAACCGTGTGGTTGTGCCAGTGGTTGGAAGCGTGTTCCACACCTGGAAGGTTATGGTTTCGGATCCGGTGAGCTTGCTGCAGCAGGGACGTAACTTAAGTTAATAAGTTAAAAGGACGTCATTCTGTTCTTTTGCAAAATAAAAAGAACATGTAGAACCATGCAGGGGCCCAAAAACATGTGCAAGGAGACAAGAAACACAGGTGCCGGACAGAGCTCGATGTGGGGTCCGGGAGGGGGCGATTTTAGCGTCGCTCCATAAAGAAGACGTAAAATATCTAAACAGCTACCTACTCCTTCTCCCACACTGCAGCTATGGATTGGCATTTGGAACAAAGTGTCAGGCCAATGTGGGCTTGAGTAAATACATTCACCGCATTGGAGAAATCCAATGAATACCTGACACTTATGGTGCATTCTCACTTGATGTTAAGTCCGTGTGTAAAATGAAAATCTAGGTGGCATCCTAGTTGGCACCCAATGTTAAATGGACGAGAACTTATAAATGTTAAGTGAATGTTCGCTTGATATATAAATTGTTTAGGGTAAGTAGATGTAAGTCCTAAATGACTAGCATGGTGTTAGGGGACTCCACACTAAAGTCCCTAACACCAAGTGCGAATGCACCTATATCTTAACCTAAACCTCAACGACAATGCAACCAAAAGTTGTCTCTTCATAAAGTCCCACGAGTAGCAATTTAGATTCGAAACGGTGGCCTTGACTTTATACACGGATTGAACCCGTGTGGGGCCGGGTATTTGATTTTGCCTGCATAAAACATCCACAAAGTAAGTTCTTATGAGGGTATCATGGGAAGAATGGCCAAGAAGGGACAAGATGTTTTGAAGTCGGAACACTAGTTGGAATGGGCATTTTGTTGGCCTTGCCTACCAAGGCAAGGATATTGTGTTTAGATTCATTATAGAGTATAGTAGCTTAATGGATTTTGGCCCCTAGGTAATAATAGGTCTGTGGATTAGTCAGAAGCAGTGAAAAAGGTAATAGGTAATAGGTAAGGTATTTGTTTTTTTGTGATTTAAACATGTATACTCACATTCCATCTATTGTGACTATAGGCAAAAAAAAAAAAACCATAAAAAACCTTCCTTTTACGATAGAATAAAGGTGCCAATTGTTTAAAGTTTTGTACACAGGTTATTCTAGACTCTATCATGCATTATTAGATTTGAAGAAGGTTGTGATTTCTGTATGTTTTAATATGATCATTTTTATTAAATTTTACCTTCTTAATAGTTAGCTTGTGTATATTGTCAATTAGATTTTTTTAATTAAGATTTTTTGTTTTGTTAACAAATTCACATATCTTTTGCTTGTGTGCACTAGAAAGTTATTTTTTCTTTTCTTTTCAATTGGATTCATTGTTCTTAGTTTGCACAACTTAATCACAAAGTAGCATTAACATTGCCAAAGGAAATTACAATTTATAAAACCCTAATATTTGCTCTAGATTTTCCCCATTATAGTCACAGTTATGAAAAAATATTTGCAAATATTTTGTGTTACTAATGAGTGTGATAGTGATTATAAAAAATGATATTTTTTAATAAAATGGATGGTTCCCAAAAATAAAAATGTGACATAAACAAGAATGTGACTAAAATGGGCGTGATTATAAAGGGGGTTACTATATGTAACAGCAGTGGAGGTGCTCAGGAAAAGGGGAAGACAAGATGAAACTTGGCTTACCACAAAAATTGATGGTTTTTTGAGTTTCACCATCCTAATGTACTTTTTTGCAAGTTTTTAAAAAACATCTCACCCTGTGTATGACCAAACTCAGGGTTCATATGCTGTGTTTTTCTTATTCTAGGGATAACTCTATTGGTTATGCTCTTTTGAATTTTAAGCAAAAAAAAAAATTAATAATTTTCTTGTAATTTTGGTTAAGATTTTTTTATTTGAAAAAGAAAGAAATCAGTTTGTGAGACTTGTCAAATGATAACCAATTGTTTTCAAATTAATGAGAGTTAACATTGTTAGAACCGGCTCAAATTTATTTTAGAAAGAAATTGATACCCTGTCGCAGTATGTAATATTTTTTTTAAGAATACAAAATGAAAATCAAAACCTTTTTGTAAGTTATTTTGTGAAAACCGGATCCAGCAAATATCAGAAAATTATGATACCTGGCCAACACTGGTTCAGTTCTTACAACCAGACCTGATACAGGTTTGGTTCTTACTAACTAGGAACAGAACCAGTGATTAACCCCCCGGGTCTAATCATTTTATTTTTCAAAATCTCTTGTCCAATTCCAGTTCCACACCTAAATAGAACTGGGAACCTGGTTCCAATTCAATTCTTAGTAACCCGAACTGAAACTAACAATTTTTACTTGTCAAAGTGAGTACCAGTGTCCTTTTTTTTTGGTGGTGAAATTTTGCCAAATTTCGACTTGAAAAATATGATTTAGACCTATACAAAGGAGTTTTAACAATGGCCCAAATTTGCCAGATTTCCTTTTTTTTTCCCCCACAGATTGCCAGATTTTTATGATAAGTTCTAGTAAGTAGGTAGCCAAAGAATATTAAATAATTCTTTTTTTTGGTTTACTTCATATGTAGTATGTTGTCAAATCTGGCTAAATCATCTTATCGATGATTGCCACTTCAGCTACATCACAAAATTGGAAAAAAAAAAACCCCTAGTGAGTAATATTGGTATAAATATCAACCATCTACTTCCCTAATGGTGACCTAGTTTCTTATTTTCTTACCTACTATCTCTCTAAGTGTATACAAATATACTAGTGTGACATGTGCCATTGGCCCAAGTGTTACCACGTCCTCAACTGATTTTTCTTTCCAAAACCCTGGGTTTTTGGAATTTATTTGAATTTTCAGCGGCAAAAATCATTTAGAAATCAATATCTCCCACATCCTGATTCCAAAGCTTACCAAATAAATTCCATTAAATCCTGCTCATCAAGATCTTTCCAACAACACCAAAGGCACATTCCAATTCCTCTGAAATTTTCAGCTATGATTTAATTTTATTTAATTTTCAGTGAAGAAATCATTCAATATTCAAGAACTTTTGCACCTCAAGTACATCCAAACACCATGCATGGAACCAAGCCTATGCACCCCTCCTCGTCGAGAGCTTTCCAAAGATAAAAACAACCCGATTAGAAGCATCCCAGTTTGGTGGATCTCATAACTACAAAACAAAACAAAACAAAACAAAACAAACTCCCTTACTTCATAGATAGATAGGTATAGGACCTACTTCTGACATAACAAGCTCTTAGATATTATTAACTCAGTTGAAGTTCATCCACAAGTGAGTCATAATTCATAATGAGCATTGAGTTGGTGGTGCACTGGTGGGTGTTGATTGACTCTGGCAACGGGGGATATCATTTCTCACGACCTCCACCTTTCAAGTTCAAGAACATACCATGATTTAAGGATTGTCATGGATGGATTTGAAGGGAAAAGGTAGATTACTGCTTTGGCATATCTAAAAGATCAAAGGAAAACATTCATCCAATGGACCCACAGAGCTGTGATATATATATATATATTTCAATTTTCTGATGTTGTGCCAGTGGCTAGCATCTCAAGAAGGATGTAGCATTAAATGCCACAGGATCTTAGGTAGTAAAAAACACTAGTTTAAAGAATGCTACCAAACTATTGATATTCCTATGGCCATAGATCTTTAAATGTTTTAAAAGCTTTTTTCCAAAATTTTTTTTCCAGAAAATGGGAATATTGTAAACTGAATTGATTTTTTTACCTTTCATATTTAGGAGAAATTTCGCAAATTTAAAAAAAAAAAATCTGCATAGTAGCTTGTTTTGGACAGGTGAAATCTCATCCAAAAGTGAAAAGTTTAAATTTTTAAAATGAAATGATGTGATTTTGGAAATTCTCATTCATAAAAATGAGAGAAAAAAAAGAGTAATAGTCACCATATTTCTATATTTGGTTTCCAGTGTGTAGCCAAAAATATAAAAGGATGTTTAAAGATTTATACTTCATATATGGTTTATTGCCAAATTACAACTAGGGGCCAAATTATAAGGTGACCCATGGAGGATAATTGTTGGCTGCCTACCGAGGCAAGGATATTGTGTTTAGATTCATTATAGAGTATAGTAGGTTAAGGGATTTTGGCCCCTAGGTCATAGGTCTATTTTTATATGAGGATTTTTGAAAGATGATATTTTGGCTTGTGTTGAAACTTGAGATTAGTTATAGAGTTATAATATCTTGAAGGATTTTGGTTTTTTTTAGAGGGTATTTTGAAGGTTATATTTTGGCATGGTGAAATATTTGAGTTTCCATAATTCTTTTCATTTGCCTTAAGATACTTCTTCTTGGAAATGGCAAGGCCACAATGTGACACACCCATTGTTTTATTGGGTAGGTACATCTCAAAGGCATTCTGATTATTAAATCAAATGAATTTGAATTTATGGAAATTTGTTGAAATTGTACAGAAAATAATATTGTATTATTGATCTCATAAAAATTACAATAATTAATCTCTTGTCGAGGAAGACAAACTAGGTACTTATGTCAGCCTTACCTAGCAATAAAACACTCCAAGGTTTTTTTCCTTGTATTTGAAAGTACCTCCTTCCTCAGTTGAAGGACCCATTGGCTGATCACATGCAAACCTTCCACTGTTTGAATGAAAAAACCACTTCTGCTTTACGCTTGGGAAGGCCTGCTCTCAAGGGCCGACCTTAATTTTTGGGTCTACACCCTCAGGTTACAGCCCTCAAGGGCTATTTCTGTCAAATCAAAGGAGGCCCAAAAGATCTATGGCCATAGGAATATCAATATTCCACGAACCCTAATATTTTGAATGGGAATCCGTAGTGCTAAACTGTGGGCACAGTAACCACATTTTCCTGGCTCCCTCCTCCATCCCAAGAACTTTAACTTGAATTGATCCTCGCTCAAGCTTCTTCCTTTTCATAGTCGTGATGATCATCTTCTTGGTCATGCTCTTGTTTTGTAGCTTGTTGTAGCTGGGTGTGATCCTGATCCTTGTACTTGCGCTCTCCCTTTACTACTTTGAACTCTTGTTTTGTAAATGGTTGTGAATTTAATCTTCCTGGTTGTGTTCTCCTTTTACTACTTTGTGCTCTTGTTTTACACTTGGTCATGATCCTCATCTTCATGGTCACACTCTCCTTTTGTTATTTCACGATTTTGCTTTGTAGCTAGTTATGATCTTCATTTTCATGGTCCACTTTTTAGTTGTGATCTTCATCTAGCTAATCACAGTCCCTTTGCTACGGGTTGTGATCATCATTTTCCTAGTCACATTGTTTGTTTGTTATAGGTCATGATTTTCATCTTCTTTTTGTTCATGGTCACAATTTCATCTTCTTGGTTGTGATCTTGATCTTATTTGTGGACTTGATTTTTAAATTCTTGTTTATGGTTGTGACCTTCATCATCTTGGTCATGATCTTCTTCTCTATGATTGTGATCTTCATTTTCCTAATTTACTATCTTGTTGTTGTCAGTCGTGATCCTTATTTTTTTGGTCCAGTATCCTTTTATTCATGGTCACAATCTTCAACTTCCTAATGATGATTGTCATGTTCTTAGTCCATTGTTCTTCTATTGTTGGTTATGATCCTCATTTTTTAAAATTGTGATATCCATTTTCCTAGTCGTGATTTTCATTCTTTTGGTCATAATTTTCATCTTCTTGGTCACACTCTTAACCTATTGTGCCATTCATGGTCGTCATCTTCCTTGTTGCCCTCCCTTTACTAGTTCACCTTGGGAGGTCATTTCCATTTTATTACAAATGGCGTGCAAAAAAATATAAGGTGCAATTTATTGAAAAATAAATAAAAATAATTTAAATGTAAATAGGGTGCTAATAATTCATTTTGAAAATATATTTACAATATGTTAAGAATATGCCATAATTTCATAGCATATCAAAAAATATCCTTTTGCCTCAAGTGTTTCCTAAAATATACAAGGAGTAACTTCCCCAAGGATTTTTATCTTTGTGCTTGTGATTTTCATCCTCAACTTGTGTTCCCTTTGTTTCATCATCATGCTTTTAATTTTGTGTTGGTGCTCTAAAATTGGTCCTTGTGGTGTTTTATTATAGGCCCCCACCTTCCCACCCTCCTCTTGCTTATTAGATATATGTTTGAAATTTTGGCAAAATTGTTACAACATGTCCTCTTTGCTTGCATACTACTTATAAAAACAATCAAGTTTACAAGATTTCCTAACCAAGATGAGAATAAAGATAGGCCTAATTCTAAATCTAGATCATGAAACAAGAAAAACAAGAAAAAGAACACATGTGCAAAATAAAAATCCAACAAGACTTTATTGTAAGGAAGAAATGAAAATAGAACAAGGCTATGACAAGAAAATGTATTGTAAATTGACATTGAATAGATTAAAAGTAATGGAAATTTTACTTCCATAAATATACTTATTGGGCACCTTGTTCAAAAAAGTTTTTTTTAAAACTTCCAACCAAGATGTGGCCCATGTGTACCCATGTGTGAATTATGAGTTAATTAAAGTGAATTAACACTCAACTAAGAACGAATTGAGAGTTAATTAAAAATGAATTGGAAATGAATTAAAAATTAATTAGAAGTGAACTAAAACTTAATTAAAAATGAACTAAGAGCTAATTAAAAGTGAACTATAGGTGAAGTAAAATTTAATTAAAAGTTAGTTACGAATGAATTAAAACTAACATTGTGAAAAAATTGTGTCCATTGCAACTAAAAAATGTTTGATAAAACAAAATTACAACTATAAACCCCAGTTGCAACAAACAAGATTTTCTCATACTGTAAATTAAGAATTAAGTATAAGTTCATTATAAATTATGGATGAACATTCATATGAATGAACTCCATGGTGTTGGCATTTGTGACACATACATGCCTTATTTTACTATAGAATTATTTTTTAAACCTTTGTTGTTTAGCCTAGGTCAACACACCTATAACCAAATGCGTGAACTCATAGGCCAACTTGAAAATTCTAATGTAATTTTTTTCCTTGCCTCTTGAATCACATTGGTTGACCAAGCTAAAATAAAATTTTCCTTTTGTTGTTTTTCAAGTTCCCCTCAAATTATTCTTTCAATTGTAATCAATGAACTTGCAACCTTCCTAACTTGCTTCTCTTATAATTCTTTGCTTTAGTTTTGTGTGATTTTTTCTATTGCTTGTTTTTCAATACCTTTCTGTCACATAATGTTTAAATATTAAATTGAAGTTACAATGTGTTTTTATGAACAATCTACTAATCATTCTTTCCATGCAACAATCTATTAACGATTCTTTCCATGCATATGTTTTATAAGGAGACGTGGTAAGGAAAATAGATTGTTAGTTGACAATGTTTCCTTAGTTAAATGTTTAGAATTCTTGTAATTAGTTTCCACCTCCAATGTAGTGTTATCTATGTTCAAAACAAAATTTGTTGGATCTATTGTGATGTCATAGTTTGTGGCCACATGGGTTTGAAACATGACCACATAATACCTATGTAGACTTTCATGCATATCATTAGCTTGTGATTCTAGACCTATTGTTGTTACGTCAAACATTTCTATTGTAACAAAAGACCTTTTCCCCATTAGCTTTCATCATCTTCATCCTAGTTTGATATGTGCATTAATAGTAAAAACATCATTTTTCGACTTGTTTTAGGCGATTAAAAGTGTCTTTTACAACTATTGTTGATCAAAAATAGTTGTAAAAGACACTTTTGATAAAAAAAATAGTTGCAAAAGACACTTTTAGTCATTTAAGACGAATCAAAAAATGATGTTTTTCTACTAGTGGTGATCATCATTTTTGTCCCTGGTCACATTGACTATTGTGTACACACTATTAAGGTTTGTTTTCTCTTCCATGGTGTTAAGGTTTAATAACCAAATCCTTATTTGTTTAGATTAATGCTTGGTCTAAGGATTTTTCTACCTAACTTGCCAAGGTTATCTTGTTTATTTTGCAATAATTGTTTCTAACCATTGCACCATTTTTTTAAAATGTTGTTTTGATGGGTTTGAAACGTACCACATCCATTAGTAGAAAAAGTTCATTTTGTGACTTGTACTAAAAGTGTCATTTGTAACTATTTTGAGTAGTAGAAATCTTCAAATACATGACTGAGTGTCAAGGACATGAAAAACCACAAGAACAAAGGCTAAAAGAAAGGTTTAAGTTTAACTTTCAAACAAGGAACAAGATAAAATTATGTTATTAAAAAACAAGAACATAAAAACTAAAAACAAGAACATGAGATGTGTAAGACAAACATGAAACTAGATCTTTATTTTGCTAACATATGCAAACATGAACATCGAAAGAATATGATAAGGTTATGTTGCAAGATTGTGCTTAAAATTAATGTTGAATAGATTGAAGAAAATGAAGGGTCTTAATTTTATTTATACCCTTTTGGGAATTTAGCTTAAGGAAGCTTCCAAGGAGGTTTCTATGTGTGCATCAAGTAAAGAAGTTTCTTGAAAACCTTTCTAATTGAAAGTTGACTATGAATTAACTGAAACTTAACTTGAAGTTAATTAAGAATTAATTGGGAGTTAACTAAGAGTTAACCAAGAGTTATTTGAGAGTTAGCTTAGATTTAATTAAAACTTAACTAGAATTTAATCAAACTTAACTAATAGTCAAGCCTCCTTAAATTCGGAAATTGCACGAATGTACGATTTCGATGTTTTTTCGGGCACCTATTGCCTCTAAAAGCGTGCAATTCGTGCACTAGTATATCGAGGTGCTAATTCCTTTCTTAGAGTGCCATCTCGTTGAAGGTTTGTCGCAACTTCTCAAGCTGCCTCGAGTGCAATATGCCTTCCAGAGAGAAGCTTGTGAGTGCAGAACGATGATCATCCTTCTTGTAGTTGATGGTCGAGAAATCAGCCTCCACAGTCGCTGTTCCAGGCATAACGCTGGCCAAACCGGCTGCAAAGCGAAGCATGTAGGGGAAACGATTACCGAGTGGCCGCCATGCTTTCCCAAAATCAGAATCTTCGCTTCCTTTCGTCAGGGCTGCCTTGAGGTTTGAGTCTCGGGATATCAATCGCACAAGCTGTTCAAATTCTTTGCTGATGACTTCCTCGACAACAGTTCCCGGAAAAGAATGCCTCAGCCTCTCCTCGTGTTCAAACAGTAATTCCGTAAACTCGATAGTTGAAAGTCCTGTGATCTCAAGTGGCAGTACTGGAGGAGCAGCGTCGATCTTCTCTCGGTTTCTTGCGTCACGCTCAGCAACTATAGCGGCGACTAAATACATAGCTTGAACATAGATTCGAGAAACATCCTTAGTGACCTCTTCCAAATCATCAACTAGGAGTCGATTTGCCATGGACATCGTTAATAAATTGGTTCCTTTGATATGCCGCTCTACTTGATCTCACAACAACGTAAATGGGCCGTACCTAATAAGAAGAAGGCTGGAATTATGTTCTTCTTCAACAAGTGCATCGGATGCTAGATCAGGAGAAGTGCTAGTTCCATGGGTAGCACCAACAGCTGTCTTCAATTCAGTCATAAGACTCGATAGGTTGGATGTCTGCTGTCGCAACGTAAGATTTGAAGCTTGCAAAGAGGCACTCGTTGACCAAAACAGATCTAGCATCTTGTGAAGCATGAGCAGAGTAAGCCACCATTGTTCAGACGATGCCCACACTACCTCCTTCTCAGCTAGGAACGCCTTGACCTTTTCCCGATGCTTGACGTACCAGGATACCACCTGATAGAGAGAAGACCATCAAACTGTGATATAATATGGACTCTTGCTCTTCATTTCGGAGATTAGTTTCTGTTGGCGTCGCAAATACACGATCATAGTTGTCAACATGGTCAGGAACGCTTCTAGAAGACGACCCAACGCTTTCTTTAGAGCAAGATCCAATTGGTGAGCGCTGCACCATACTTGAATGAGACCTTTCGCCGCAACTGCTTGGATTCGAGAAACAATACCCTTTCGCACTCCTGTCATGGAGGCTGCACCGTTTGTAGTTATCCCAACAATCTTCATCTTCCAATCAGGATCCAATGCTGACAGTGAGTCGGAAAGTAGTTTGAACATCTCCTCTCCGGAGTGTTCAGCAAACATAGGGACGGCGAGCATGTGAAAGTTATGGATATCTCCGTTCACTGGAATGCGAATCCTGAGATCAAGCATACTGACACCAAAAGAATTTGTTGAAGCATCCAGACCAACTGAGTAAGCCCACGAAGCGCGCATCATCTCACTTAACATTTCTAGACTGAGCGCACAAGTGATACGTGCGATTCTCGCCACATCATTCTCTGACGCACATCCAATCTTTATTGCCTGACCTAGCTCCTCTCGGGACACTAAGACCACTTTTGCACACTGCACGAACGAAAGTCCACAACCAAGGAGACGTTGAACATACCGCAGCTGGTCAAAATTGTTTATCCTGATATTGTAGGAAGAAACTGGTTCACCGTCGGAGTTGTGGACTTCCTCAAAGATGGCTCTCGCCCTCGAAGCGGAAGCAACATCGTCAGCATCAACATCAAACAGCAATCCCAATACAACAGTTTCGACAATATCTTTTCCAATGTTGATGGCCGCACGCTGCTTCCCCGATCGGTCAGCTTCGAAGTAAGCAAGCATGAAGGTTGTCCTGAAGAACTTCTTGAACCGATTGGCAAAAGGCGTCTCCAATACTGAGGAATCTGGGGAGGAGTTTACCTCTTGAATGTAACTTTGCCTGAGCTGGTTGTACTCTTCCCACCGCTTTGCGTGTTGCTGTTGCAGGTGTTTCGTAAAATAATCTGTGCGAAATTTCGGTCCTGTCCACTGCTTGTGGTTGGCTGTGTGCTTTCGCCGCTTCCTCTTGTTGTCGCCACCATCAACCACTTCATTAATCGCATCAACATTGTTGGTGTTAATAGGCAATCCGATATCATTGTTGTCCGACTTCTCCTCCTCTACTGCGCTGTCGCATGCGTCAATACTCTCCTCACGCCCAAACGCTATGCAAAAACGACATGAAACGGTTTCCACTTTCGAAGTCTGCGCATTCCGTGCGACAACCTTCAGACCGTACTCGTCCACGTACAAATCCTTCCACTCATAAGAACGTTTTTTCTTCGTCGGCGCCATCTCAGAAAACACTGCTAGTGTAGCTGCTGTGATGAAGCAGCAACAACAAGATACTAGATACTATTCTAGTCAAGAAGAACGACGACGGAGGGAGACAACAAACGAATGAGCGGTGGATCACTCCAGGACCGAGGCTGAATGACAATGCAAGTATCGAATTTACGGAGTTACGGAGTATGCAAGTATAATGAATCATGATTCATTAAATTGGCCGCCAAGACATTTCGAATCCTACCGTTTGTTACAAAAATCTATTTGTACGAAAATAAGTGAATCGCGGATTTCTTAAATGCGTGCAATGCACGCAAAAAGAGGCATGTGCACGAATTTAAGGAGGCCTGCTAATAGTTAACAAAAAGTTAATTGGAAATGAACTAAAAGTGAACTAAAAATTAACTAAAAATGAACTGAAAATGAACTACAATTTAATTAGAAACTAACTAAGAGTGAATTAAAACTAAATTGGGAGTTAAGTGTAAAGTCATTACAAATCATGGATGAACATTCAAATGAATGAACTACATGGGATTGTCATATGTGACATTGAGTTTATAACTAACATTCTAATCATAAAGTGACTAATTGTCATGAACACGAAAACGACCAAATCTATAGGATTTCATAACCAAAATGAAAACAAAGGTTGGCTTAAATCCAAATCCAAATCATGAAATAATAAAAACAAGAATAAGAACATGACACATGAAGAACAAAAATCCAACAAGATTTTATTGCAAGGAAGAAATGAAAATAAAACAAGGCTATGATAAAAAAAGGTACCCAAAATTGGTGTTGAACAAATTAAAGGTAATGGGGAATTTTACTTCTATTTATACCCCTTGGGCACCTAATTCAAAGAAATTTCTCAAGAACTTTCTAATCTATATGTGGCCTATGTTCATTGATGTGCGTCAATGTGCATCCATGTGTGAATTATGAATGAACCAAAACTCAATTAAAAGTGAACTTATATTTAATTTAAAATGAATTATAAAATAATTAAAAGTGAATTGAAAATGAACTAAGAATTAATTGGAAGCGAATTAAAAGTTAACTAATAATGAATTAAATTTTAATTTTAAATGAATTGAAATGAATTTAGGGTTAATTAAAAGTGAATTATGAGTTAACTAAAACTGAATTATGAATCAAATGTAAATGAACTAAAACTTAATTGGAAGTTAATTAAAAGTGAATTGGAACTAAACAAAAAGTTAAATACAAGTTTATTACAAGTCATGCATGAACATTCAAATTAATGAACCCATGTCATTGTCATCCATGACACCAAAAGCCTTAAAGTCAATATGAATAAGTTGTTTAAGACAATAATCATTTAGGAAATGATATGGTAAATATCATACATTAATCATAAAGGACATATGTGAAGTCATTAATGATAGTTTAATCATTATTTAATTATTTTTATTATTAAAAATTAGACCCAAAAAATTAGGGAACATTATTTTTTAAATTTATAATATAAATAATTAGATATATTTTTATTTGAACTATTTTTTATCTCATTATTTTATATCTTATCAATTGTTGACATGTGGCACCACCTAAACTAGGTTTAAAATATAATTTATGTGGTTAACTAGACCACTTTATTTACCTACTTAGGCCCACCTATGTAATCACCTAACCTAGGTAATTTAAATAAATACAAAATGTTCGATCAATATTCCAATGTTGACCACAACAAATGTCATTTGTGAATTTTGATCTTTGAACCCCAAGGATGGAGGTCAACTCCTTTACCACTAAACCACCCCACTTGATGTAAATAATTTAATTTTATTCTATTTAAACCATACTTTATTTAAACATTACACAAAACTTCAAATTTGATCATTTATATCATATTAATAATTTTGTCCAAATGAAAAAATGAAAAAAATATTCATCAATTTTTTTCAATAATGTACTCAATTATATAATTTATTTTTGAAGAATGTAAATATGTTCAAAAGAAAATTAATTGAATTTTATTATTGAATAACATTTCAATGGCCATTCTTTAGAAAGTTTAAGTTCAAACACATGATTTGTAAATGGGAAAACCTATGGCTAATACACAAATTAATAAAATATATCTTTCATATCTTAAATCTTCATTTGATTTAGGAATTTAGGGTAAGTGACATTACATTCACCCAAAACGGGTGAATGAAAATCCATTTTTATAGTCCAAATCTAGTGATTTTTCAAAATCAATTTAGATATCAAAATGCATTTTACAAATTTTCATTTTCATTTTAAATCTTATGTTATAAATTTTTTTTTGTTTGATTGTTTCATCTTATGTTTATGGTACTTCAATGTGGCGATGAAAAGTTATAGGCTTAGTTTCCAATTCCATTAGAAGAAAAAATCCATAATGATAATTTTTTTGGGGTAGTTTGGACTATGACATTGGATGCACCATCTTTTGTAAAATCTACCTTGAATTGAATATTTATCCTTTTGGTTTTTTTTAGGGGTTTGAAATATTAAAATTTAGGTTTCAATTTTTCATCTCACTTTTGCCAAATTTTTCAAATAGATTTGAATACAATGCAACAATATTTGATTCATTCAGGAAAAACTACTACTATGATTTCCAAAAAAATTCATTGTAATGTGTTTTTACCCTTTTTGTTATATATATATATTTCCAATATGTCATAATTTTATAAATAACTTTTAATTTAGATGTATGAGTTCTTAATAATGAATCACATGAAATATTTATAAATGGATCATAAACCAATTATCTTACATGTATTTATATTAATCATATTGAAAATGATGTATAAACTTAATTTAAATATTTTAATTTAATTTGAATAATAATATTAATAAATATTAGAATATTAACTAATTTTCTGAAATTATAAATTATATTCATTTTTACACATATAATCTAATATAATTGTGTGATAATGTATTTTTTACACATGTAAAATAAATTTATTTATTTATATACATATATTATATAAAATCTTACTTAAATTTATGATAAAATTTTAATGTAAAAATAAATTATATACTCCCACCTCTTACATTTAAAAAAACATCATAATATAAAAATCATTATAATATGTCGTACTTTTACCATTAAATTTTATTTTGATCAGTCTTGGACATGAGGCATTTGGCCTCAACACATTTTCTTCCCTCCTACACATTTCTTTAGGCTAAAATCACTATATATTTTTAAAAATTGATAAAAGATTTTATATTATTAATATGTGTAACATTAATCAAGATTAGTTCTTTACATGTTGTAGTTCATTATGTTTTATTTATACTCATATAAAATTATTAATAGTTATTTTTGAATCATTGTAAAATAATTGTATGATCACATTGTCTATGTAATGACACGTCATTTTGTCATCAATCATGGAAGCCATATGGATGAATACTTGCAATGAAAAAGTTATGTTATCCTTCATGTTACTAATCAAATGCACCACTAATATATGATTACAATTTTTTTCACATAGGATTGATATAATATCTTATAATACAATCAATATGTAGTCATTTAGAACACTTAGTCATTGATTTCTTGGCTACAAAAGACGAGAGTCTTTCTAGTGTTTGTTTGCATAGCCATACATGTTCCTAATTTGCATTGTTGTATGTAATCATCATGCGTTCTTTTTCCTTTGAATATATAGAACCTTGGCAAAAAATTTTTAACTACATTAATAACACAATTAATAATCAACCATTCTCTATATTTGAATATGGTTCTGTAAACTTGTTGGGAACCTTACTTGGCTAAAACCTTTGCACATGACTGCCTACCTACTTGAATCCCAAATTCATTATAATTTCAAATGTGATTGAAAGACAATAGTTATGCTTATTGTAGAAAGATTGTAAGTTGCTATAGAAGCTTTTGCAAGCTTGTGTTGTGAGTCCCTATGCTCAATTGGTATCCAATCCTTTTGCTTGACGAATGGTTAAGTTAGGATGTCAACATTGAATCAGTACCACCAGCTATTCCTTGGTATTCCATTTCAAAAAAATGTGGGCATGGTTTGAGTTAATTTTACATCAAATTGCACTAATTCTTGGCATAACATTTTGAAATTTGATTTGACTAGGGGGATTGGCTTGTCTTGTTTCAAATTTGGTTGCAAAAAATCTTATTTAAATAAAAAATTCTTAAGTGGTCAAATTTGAAAGAATATAGTATTATTAGTTAAAATCACTGAATCAATATTTTCCTTCTTGTGTCAATGATTTAGCCAAACCAAATGTGGAAAGCATGTATGTATGTATGTATGTATAGACTTTTAGGGGAAATGAATGAATGATTCAATCAATCAATCTTTAACTAGATACAAATTGAAAAGAAATGATTGCAAGATCAAATGTTATTCACACTTGATTCAATCTCCATAAAGTCTTGAATGTTGAATGAAGGGCCATAACACAATATGGAAATGATGATGGGCATATAAAAAGTGAAAAGGAAATTTGCATGCTATTCAAGCCTCAAGGACAAGCTAATATAAGAAATAATTAGTTTGTTGTTTAAATATGAAAGTACATTTTGCAAACCTGTTTTTTCTAATTGTTGATAAACATATCACAATGGTGCTAGAACTCTAATGGATTTGCAATTTTTGAATTGCAAAACATTGTAACATGAAAGTATTATGTCTAAGCTATGTATCCTTGTAGTGTTGGCTATTGTGCACACATCGAGAATATAATATCATTGTTGCAGGTTTGCATGTTGAAGGTCATGGCCACTTGGCATGTGGGATAAGAACTAGTATGAGAATACGTTGTGGCTCTTTCCTGAGCATCATGGTCTGAGGGCTCTATTTGTAACTGTGAAGACTAATATTTTCCAATCTCCTGGAGAGTCTTTCTGATGTAATTTATGAATCACAGTGGGTTTATTGGGGATCTTAATGAACAAGTGAGGAAACAAGCAGATCAGGAGAAAGGGGTAGAACAGAGAATGGAGAAGACCAAAGAGAACTATCATGTAAGTCATGGAATACTTGAGCAACAGTCTGAATTTAGACTTGCAAATTGTGCAGTGCAATTTTGGAAACCCTCTCAAGGTCTAGATCAACAACCAATGAAATGATATTTTCATGAGGTAAAATGTCCATTTCTTTGGATGTGTTCTCTTTCATTGTCCAGAGTAATATGAGGATTGATCATGAAAGCATGTAGCATAGATGGTTGTGTACTGGGTTTGTCACAGCCTGGGTAAAGATTTGGTACCACTACCCAGTTGCTTGCTCAACTTGAAAATGCATGCTAATAGTGAACGTCCTCACAACAGAAGTGACAGTAAAAGCTTTACAACAGGACCACTTGAGAGGCAACAACATTTAAACATGAAATCTCATTTTTGCACAAAGATCATGTAGTAACAATTTAGAGATTTTCTTCTTTTGATAAAAGAGTAGGAAGATTTGTCAACCTCCACTTTGTTTAGTCTTTACCTTGATTTATGAGTGAAACTCCTGCATTCTTGCTTCCAAACATGTGATTGCAATCCTATAGTAATTAGCACCATAGTGTGCGATGAATGAGAGTATAAACAAAGGGTGATCGTGGAGGACAATTTAACATCAAATATATCCTAGTAATCTGTTTCTGAAAGGAGGAGTTTTTTTCCAGTGGAATGTATGAGAAATGTTCCTGCACGATCATTCTTTCCTGTATTAGACTCTCTATTTTGGCTATGGACGTCAACAGAAGATCTCTCCATGTTGTGACAAGGACTGAATTCTTTTTTACTGGACTTTGTGTTGGGCAGTATGGCTGTGGCATTCAACAGACAGGGAGTTGAGGGCAAGCACAGCAGTTATATCAGCAGTAGCACTAGGGATACTTCTGTGCAGGGCAGCGTGCTTGGCCAAAATTGAGTGTATTGATGTGATTTAGGCGTAGTGCAGATGGTCGGGTATTTGACAGATTCAGTTGTGTGATTCAACTCTGATCATCAACTCATTTACATATGTTCTTGAAATGTTTTGTCTGCTTACCTTTATATGTAAGTGAATGCTTCATATGCAATGTTTCATATGCTAAAACTTTTACTGCCTATGTTTCAATATTATGGGAATCTTGGCTTCAATTGCTTCAGAATAGATGTCTGGTTTGGTATAGCATCTGTATGTCATTTGGTTTGTCAGCTTTTGAGATAACCACTTGGGCACAGAAGATCATTGGTATCGTATGGAAGTAAGATGGAGACTCCACTATCAAAAAAAAGGTTTCTACAACGGAGGGTTGTATTTTCATTTGTTGTTTCATAGTTTGTTTTCAAGTATGCTTTCTTATTTCTCGGAACCCCTCCTGTTCCATCCTCTTTTGTCAGGTATTTTGCCCACAGTTTATTACCTACTAAAGGTGATGCTATGACACTTTGTGGGTGATGCTCTCAAGGTTATGACTGAACTGATTGTCATGATGTTTGTTGTTGGTCTTGCCTACCAAGGCAACGATATTGTGTTTAGATTCATTACAGAGTATATAGTAGCTTAAGGGATTTTGGCCCCTAGGTAGTAGGTCGACTTTTATATGAGGATTTTTGACAAATGATATTTTGGCTTGTGTTGAAACTTGAGATTAGTTATAGAGTTCTAATATCTTGAAGGATTTTGGTTTCTTTTAGAGGGTTTTTTGAAGATTATGTTTTTGCATGGTGAAATACTTGAATTTTCATAATTCTTCTTCTGCCTTAAGATACTTGTTAATGTAAATGGCAAGGCCACAGTGTGATACACCCCTTGTTCTGGTTTGGGTGGAACAAAACACAATTCTTAGCTATTACTGTGGAGTTTTTTCTATTGTGTCATAAATATGGCAGTTATTTACCACCTTGGCTATAGTCAATTGTTTTGTTTGGCTAAAAGACATTTTCTTTCACAACTCCAGCAAAGAATGCAGTCACATCTGGGTAGCAGCTTTGTAGCAATCCACATTCACTTCACAATATCAGGAAACCTTAGACGCCCACAACATTTTCTCTTGTTTAATTGCTCCATTTTAGATGAGTAGGCTGACCTTCAACCTATGCTCAAAAGATAGCCATATATATATATATATTTGTGAGCTAAGAGAATGATTGCTCGTCATCACTATCTTTTTTATTGGCGAATTTTTGCAAACATTTGACATGAAAAATGTGATTTTGACAAATAGAAAGGAACTTACATGCAAAAAATGGTCCAAATTCGCCAAATTTTGAAAATAAAAAAATTCAAATCGCCAGATTTTTACAATAAGTTCCAATAGGTAGCCAAGAATATAAAACGATGCTGGTTTTTTTCTACTTTCATATCTGGCATGTAGCCAGAATTGGCTAAATTAGTTTCTGGATGGTCGCCACCTTGCCTACATCACAAAATCCTTAAAATTAAACCCTGCTCATCATCAAGGGATAGCTAAAGAGAATGAAAAACTTTAATGGGAGTTATATGAGTTATAAACCATTTGATAATTAAGGGATATCTTGGTATAAGTTAAATACTTTTGCAAGTTTAATTTAGGTTTTTTGCAATAATTTCTTGGATTTTGCAATATCCCCAGATTTCTAATTGCTTAAGTATTCGAATATTGACAAGCACTCAAGGTGAAAAATGTTAAATCGGCCAAGGCTCTTCAATGTAGCCAGTACCAAAAGTATCATTGCGGATTTGTCCCCCAGTCTGCCCTTTGCCCTTTAATTTTTTCATCTTGTGTGACAAATATACATGTTTTGTGATAGGGCAGATTGGGAGGGGGAATTGCAGTGGTACTTTTAATATTTTCCATCCAAGGCCACCATCAAGGTTTTTTTTTTCAACTTCCTCAAGTAGGTCCGTTGGCAAGCATCCCCGTAATTAATTAGCATTAAATGACAACCGTCCTAGATTATAATTTTTATTTTTATTTTTTCAAAACCTCACTTTGTATTGGCAACCTCCATGAATGGAATGTCTAAATGTGTTGACAGTTTTCCCCCAAAATATGGCAAATTTTGCAATTTTTTTTTGAAGAAAACCTTTGTAAGCATCTGCATGTGTCATGCTACCAGCTAATTAAATGGTTTATGGTTTACATATAGGGAATGGATGTTTTAAGTTTAAAATCATTGGTGGGTCCAAATTTTTTTAAGGTGTATCAAAATTGTGACACAACATCATCATTTTTTATGTTTTGTAGGGATTTTTTCTTTATTATGTAAAGATACATTATGAGTGATTATGATACAATTTAAAATTTTAGTGATCTAAAATATGATACCTATGAAATATTTAACATTTTTTGATTCATTAGTTTTGATGTGAATGAAAATATAGAAAAAAAAGAAGAAGATTGCAATAAAGACTAGGTCCTTTTCTTCCTAAATGGTACACTTTTTGAAAAATTGATCCTGGTTTAAACTCTTAAACTAAATCACCAAAGAAAAATTTACATTGAGTTCCACCAAAGTGCATATGTCTGATGAAATATGTGCATATGCTTGAACTAACATGTTGGATGTCCAAGGCTTTGGTGATGAAAGTCATCATTGACATCATGCATCTTTCATGTTTCGTGATAGCAAAAGGGGTACACTTGAATATGTATTGCATTTGTTTGGATGTTCATGATTGTGGTATTAATGTCATTATTTTGTGCTTTTACAAATGTAATATAAGTTTTTAATTTTGGGAAGTGAGTGCATGGAAATTAGGAATGCATTCATATTGTGCAAACAACTATCATAATTGTGCATTAATAATTGCAAATTTGCTTGCAAGTACATAAACTTTACATATATACACATGGCATGCAAAAGACAAGGAGAGACTTTACTAAGATAATATGAATGGTTTTCAAAGTCAAGTGAACAATACACATATGATCATAAGAGAATCATGCCACATGTCCTAAATGCTAAAATAATTATAGGCAACAATATAAGAAATATGTATTACATATTTCCCATAAATCCCATAAATCACATTAATCCCAAGAGATTTGGAAATGCCATTTACTTTAATATAATGAAAATTTTCAATAAAACCAACATTTGCCATGCCTATCAACACAACATAAGGACATGCATTTCAAAAATGGGATTTTTTTTTTCCAAAATTTGAATCCAATCATGCCAAATTGTATGTTGCATTGTTGCGAGTAAAATCATGCCAAGGATTACAAATCATGGCATGCAATGCAAATCATGAGATGATGGAAAAAACATATACATGCAATATTGTGAGTGTAATATCTCAAAATTTTGAAATGAGAGTTCTAGTGTGGTCAAACAAGGATTCTAATAACATCGAAAGAGAATTTTTAATACAATCAAATTTGAGATCTTAAATGAATTGGATTTAAAAAGAATTTGGGGTGGAGAAAAGCCAAATTTTAAGAAAATGAACTATACCTATTTTAAACTACTTACCAAGGCATTCTAAATAAAGAGGTTGTTCTTTTAAATTTTTATTTTATTTCCTCTTAAACAAGTGGATCCTATTTATCAATCATAACTATCACTATCCTATTGTGTGACTTTTAAAACATCCTTAAAATCATTCAATATTATTCAAAAAGTGGGCAAAAAGTTTTGAACAATTATAGGGCAAAAGTAGGGTGTAATTTAGGATGCATTAATGTTATCTGGTGTCCTTTACCTTAGACACAAAGACCATTTGATTTGTTGTAATTGTCATGTGGGAGTTTGTGTTCACCTTGCAAAAGTGGTGTTGGTGGTTGCTTGTTGCAATTGATAGATACATTTTTGTAAAACACCTACAATACATTTGGTGAAAAAAAATCATCCCTATGACAAGATTCATCCACAAGGTGTTAGAAACTTGATCACATCATGAAGCTAGAAAATTGGAAATTTCAAAAGGCTCTTTATGTTTTTAACATTGACATTTTATCAAATCATTGTAACAATGTTGCAAATTTTGCAAAAGACAAAGCAATGGAAAGCAAAGAGAGACATTGCACCTTTCTCCATTAAGATACATAGATGAGATGAAGGAGAAGAAGACCATTATCAAGATATACTTCAATTGTGTTGCAAGCATTGCACTCACAAAACATTGGAAAGGGAGAGAAGCACTAAACCTTAAACAACGTGAAGGCGAAGAACATTAGGAAGAAAGAATTCCATTACTTTGCAAAGAGAAAATATTGGATGGGGAGAGAAGCACTAAACATTCTTCAATTAACACGGAGGAGAAGAGGGAAATTATCCAGAGAAGACTTGGACATTGCTTTGTCAAGAGATAAAGTGATGAAAGGGGAGAAAAGCTCTAAACCTTCCTCAATTAATATGAAGGAGAAGAGGACAAAAATTATTAAGAGAGACAAACGTCCATTGCTTTGTCTTTTGCTAAGCACTGGAAAGGGAAGAGAAGCACTAAAACTTCCTCAATTACCACAGTAGACAAGAAGAAGAAAATTATGAAGAGACATTTCCATTGCTTTGCCCAAAAAATAAAACAAAGCAATGGCAAGAAAGAGCCCCGAGGGCTCAACCTTTTCTTGATTCGTGTGCATGAGAAGAGGATAATCAGAACAAGGCTTGCAAATTGAACAAGAAGTAGTAAATAATCAAGGAGCAAGCATGGTGTAGCACAAGGAAACAATTGCACATGAAAATGGGGTCAAAGTGGAGAAAAAGTTATGAAAGATGATCCTTGCGAACTTAAGAAGAAGAGGATAATTAGAGCAAGACTTACAAATTGAATAAGAAGCAATAAATAATCAAGGAGCAAGCATGGTGTAGTGCAGGAGACAATTGCAGATGATCAAAGTGGTGGAAAAGTTATGAAAGACGATCTTTGTAGAAGCTTAGGTCTTCCTTCTATTTGCACTCTTCAGTGACTGACTCCTCCCTTTCCTGTGAGCTACTGGTTTGGTATGTGAATTTGTACAGAATCTTAAAGCAATGGAGTTCAATTGCCACAAAAAAAGCTTCATACTTGAGATACTCGAGATGGCAGCAGGTTGGAAAATTGACAGAGCACACACTGGGCAGTAATTGTGAGAGCTGATGAGTTCACAACATCCACAAAATGAAGACCTCCCTCCAATCCTACCCAAGCAAATGAGGTCCATATCTGTCACTTATAAAATGGGGAAATTTTGAGAAGAAGCTCAGGACAAGAGGAGGGCATGAGTAGTACCAATCAAACCATTCAAGGCCCCTGAAAATGACCTTTTTGTGGAGAAACTCATCCCTGTTGCACATTCAGGGATCATTCAAGCAAGTGTAGACTTACCAGAATATCACACTTATGAGGACCTCTCCTATCAAACCTGGTAGAAATGGAGCACTGGACACGGAAGATGTTCAGAATGATGGAAATGATATGGAAGAGTGGAGATCTTTGAAAGATGGAGAAGATGGATTGGGGAAAGTCGAAGAGAGAGAAAAAAGTGCATTGATTTCTCCTACATTAACATGGGCAATGCATGGTTTGCAAATTTTTGGCCATAGATAGTGGCAAAAATGTCTCAAAATGTATGTGTATTGCATGCTCAGTGGCAATGTTCTAAGTGTTCAACAGTGCACCTGGGGAGCCAACATTTGGAGAGGACATGCCTGATGAAATTGGCCTTAGATGGATTCGGTCTTTTCAGCCATGTTGGTTGTTATGTAAAGGGCAAAACATCTAGCTCTCTAGATGCACACAGTAACCATTTGCCACAATCTACAGATGTGGTGGGAATTGATCCTTTTGTGGGGGACGTACTTGAATGGATTTCTGTATTTCATTTCTGGTTTTCTGTTTGACAGCTTATTGATTGACAGCCTTTGTTAAGTGTAGGATAATGAGGAAGAGTTTCAGATGAAATGGGCTTGTCAATTGGTTTGTTTTAATGAGTTTTTCAAGTTGAAGAATGCATTCATCAAAGAGAAAAGGCCAAGGTATTTTGTGATTACAGGAATTTGATTTTGTCCTGCAAGTCTTGCATTTCTTTTGTCTCACATCAAATTTAGATGGAAGAATACTGTGGCGCATGTTGACATGAACTCACTTCAATGGTCATGTTTTGTGACCTGTTTATCAGATTTCCAAATTCCCATGATGTATTGCATGGAAGTCAATTATACTTCTGAATTGTGAATTGTGGATTGGTTTAAAGTCATCCTAAACAGAGGGATTGACTGGAAAAGTGTAATATTAGGACTGCAGAACAATGTGCTGAACTGCAAGATAGTGAGGAGATGATGTTCAAGGTTGGTCATTGACAAAATGTATTTGCTTGCTCATGTTTTGCATTGATGGTCCCCCATTGAAGAACAGACAGAAGGAGTGACTATGGTCAGGCCCCAATTGTTGTGGAATTGTGTTTTCAGGCAAGTTCTATGGTGCTAGACCTCTCAAATGCCACTTGATATGGTCAATTCCAGATCTTTAAGATGGGTATGGAATGGTAGCATAAGACAAGCTCCAAATGATCATCCTCTTCCATGATGTCTCTTGCTCATATTAGGAGGGAAAATGTTAACTGAGATGTGATCTGTATGGAAGAATAAGGTAAGTTGTAACTGGTATAAATTTCTTCTTTCCCTAAAATTTTGGACTGCACAGAAAAGACAAGGAATTGGAAAGCTTGTGTACTTGCAAATTGTTATTGGTTAATTCTAGTAATGACAATTGACGATGCTTAATTTTCCAAAGCTTGGTTAAGATTTCAGTACAGCATAATCTGACATGCTGAAATCTCATCAGTTGTACAAATCATCAGATCTCACACCAACTTCTGACATACTGGTCCTAGATCCTGATTACAAGCTTAAAATTCACAACCAATGAAACTCATTAGAAATACAAGTCACCTTTCACTCACAAGTACTATTTAAGTCTCTTGCATTACTAGCAAATGGTGCTGACCATTCTGAAGGTCCAAACAAATTTCAATCTCTTGTGGTTTTTTCATGCAGATGTTTCTGCAGTTCTGTGAACAATCTGATGAAAATGAAGTCACTCTGTAGGTTGAAGATACATCTCTAACACTATGCTTGGGGATTTCCTAGAAGACATACAAGGTCATAACCATTGAAGGTCTGCCATTAGACTACCTTTAGCACATCCATTGTTATATTTGAAAGATTTAAAAGAATAATCATACATCATAAACATAATAAATGTTATTGTTGCTCTTGTTTAGATTGACAATTTTGCACGTTTGTTTTACTTAGGATGGGACGTGAATTGTAAAGTTGTTATACTTCCATGGATTCAAAAGTTTACAAAACCCATTCACTTAATTATTCGATTGATATTTTTGAAATATTAAATTTGAAAAAAATATGGTTATTAATTTTCTAAGTGTATGTGTACATTTGGACTTTTTTCTATATTAATATTACTTATCCTTACATGGATGATGCAATAAATCAATATGCTCAACTAACATCCCAATCACTTGGGCCATTGTTTCTTCACATTTTAAGCATTCATCAAACTAACTACATCCAATACACACATAATTGATTAATATGTCATTTTCAATTGTGTTATTAATATTAGTAAATTTTCTAATATTAGGTCATTTAGGACGTTATAAAAGTTCGAAAATGCCAACACGCAAATTTTAATGTTAAATTTTTGAGTCTTTCAATTCTAAATGACCTAGTGGCCATTAGGACAAAGTTTGCTAATCACAAGAAAAAGCTTTTCAAAAAATACAAGTTACATTGCAAGTTATACAAATTAAACCTTGAGGACACCATGGTAGGTTGTTTTTAAAAAGCATTTGAATGATGAATTAATCAAATAAAATTTACATAAATCAAACAAACATTATATTCGATATTAGAATATCCAATCTGAACCTAGAGGCATGGTGGCCACTAGGCTTAGAACAAGATGAAAAGAAGTTGCAATAATAAAAAAATCCAAAAATTTACATAATAGGAGAAAAAGTTGTGAAATTCAACAATTCATGTTGTATATTACATTATTGAACAACCTTCATTAAATTTTTTAGATACAAATTGAACCTAGTGGCCATTGGGTTGTCAAAATTATAAGTATACCAATTTGTCTATAAATCTGGATGATAAAAAAAATATTAATTTTTTTTTTGAAGAAACTCTAAAAGACAACTTTAAAATGAAGGATAATTTGAAACTAATTGAACCACCAAGTGGCCACCAAGTTGTCAAAACACATGTCTTAATTTTTCTAGGAGTCTTAAAACAAAATATCCATTATTTTAAAAATCTTTATATAAAAACTTGAAAGGGGATTCTAAATCTGTGGATAATTTTAAACACAATGTGAAATCCTCCTAGTGTTAAAAGTTTTATTACTGCCCATACTCAAATATGCAACAATATTGGCACTGTTTTAGAATTAAAAAGTGACTAACAAACATTGTTTTTTCCTTTTCATAATTGCAAACATCACATACTCTATGAACAACGACCCAAACCAACTCCACACAAAAGTCAAAACCAAAAAACAAGTGCACATTAAAACATATAACAATTATATATTAAAGTAATAAAAAATGAAAAAAAAAACAGAATTGGAATGATTCAGATTACATACCTAAAGAAGGTTGTTTATTGCAAACATCAATATTTTCATTATACATATACTGGAGGAACCAAGAATAATTTTTTGACGAAGAATTTAAATGAAGCTTAAAATACTCAACCATAAAGTCATAATGAATTCAAACCATTTTGGCCAATGGCAATCCAACCAAGGATGGCCACAAATGGGATGACAAGTCCAACCATTGCACCTTATTCTTTGACAAACATCTA
>Ga0209208_10001806_pt1 | contig 30509 bp, 24 predicted proteins | sample S1TSphfallax_3_FD_187694 | JGI IMG/M metagenome (GOLD analysis project Ga0209208, IMG submission 187694) | Host-associated microbial communities from peat moss isolated from Minnesota, USA - S1T2_Fd - Sphagnum fallax MG (SPAdes) (version 2) | ecosystem: Host-associated > Plants > Peat moss >...
GTGTACTCCAAGTTTCTTCGTATAGGCACGCGGATCAACGTATTTACGTGCTCTTGGGTTCGGAACGTTCACAACATTGTTGGGTTTAGTCGTAGAAATTGTTGTAGTAGATTGGGTACTGGAGGCGACTACGACGACGATGGAATGAAGAATGTGGATCTGAGGAGTTGCGGATCTTGATCTATAAAGAGCGGAAAGGAAGAATATATATTGTTTTCGGAGTGTTTCTCGAAACATTACTGTCGATGTTTTCGTCGTGATCTTTGTGTGAAATTCCGTGATCTCGTCTCCTTTGGCTGATTCCTGCTTTATTTTAGAGGTGGTTTTTTGTCATCATAGTAGAGAGGGAATGGATTACGACGTGATTTGGCTGCATTGTGGAGTGTTTGTAATTAGACGATGAATTCTTCTGCTGGAGGGCTGAAATCGGCGATGATGAGCTTCTTCCGTTTGTCAAAGAGCCGGTCAGTGTTTACTACTGGCGAGGAGGAGGCAGTGGTGGTGGAGAACAAACAAGTGCACGAGAAAGATGATGAGGTCGATATGATCGTTGCGGGGAGGCGCGACGTCGGGAACGTGGAGCTTTGTAGACGTCGGTACTAGCTGTGCGTGATCAGAAAGTCTTGATGGAAGCCGTTAGCATTGCGATGCGGGATAGTGAAGGCAGCGACAACAATGTGATTAAGAATGACGAGCTTGACAGGTCAGAAGCTTTTGAGATCACTGATCTCAAGGAAAAACTCACATCGGAACTTTTTCTCGAGCTTGGGACTACTGAAAATAGACCTGAAGATGTGGCAGTCATGGCTAACATTGAACTTGTAGAAAGTGGGGAAGAGAGCACACTTTCTGGTAAACAAGGCAGCAAGCACAGTATGGATGCTTCAGATTGCGAGAAAGAAGAAATTTCCCTTGAGGTTGATGTAAATAGTCAGAAGGAAGCTGAGGCATCAGGCCAGAGACATTCATCAGAGCTGCATGGAAGGGAAAGCTATGAACGTGATGAAGAATTTGCTGCTACAGTCTCTTCAGGCAGCATTCTGTCATCAAGTCAGATCCCTGACAGAGTTGATAATGAATTTTATGAGTGTCAATCACGAGGTAATCATACATGGCAACCGTCAATAGCAATTGGAATGGAAGACAATGAAGATGCAGGTCATTTTGAAGAGGTTCCATTGAAAGACCCTGGAGAGTTCTATCGCAGTCGAAGCAATTTGAAGTCATTCTCTTCTGCCGATGCCCCCACAATAATGAGTGAACAGGCATCGCATGATGCATGTGCAGAAAAGTACACTTCTGTACTGCAGAATGTACATGTCGAAACACTACCTGCTACAAATGGGTTTGGAGTCAATGGGAAGCAGCCACATGATCAGGTGAGTGCAGGCTTAGTTTCCTTCAGGTCATTGAACCTCAGCTCTGGCAAGGAAGTTTTATCGCCCCGCCTCATATCAGCACATTCATTTGATGGGTCAGGTGTATTTCCTGCACCCATGGGCTCCCCTTTATTGCAGAAAGGGAAGGAAGTGCTGCCAGCTGTTTCTCCAGAGCTCATGGAACTTATCGATTCTGCAATTGAGGGAACTGATCAGGTTAATTTACAGAAACTGAGAAGAGTTGTATGTGGAGAGGAGGAACTCGTGTTAGAAGCAGAAGCGAATCACGCTGACCAGAGCATTGCAAGCTGTGTGGTAAATGTTTTAATTGCAAAGATGGGGGGAGTGGATGGCTTGGATGATGTGGGGGAAGAGTCTGCTCCCAGGGTGATGCTTAGTCCAGGTGCTGCTGTTGTGGCAGGCAAACTTCTCACATGGTTGCCATGTAAACTTGATGAGGGAAGCAGCATGTCCCCAAGGACAAGGATGGTGAAAGCTTTAGCTCGTGTTCTGCGAGCTTGCACAAGGAATCGTGCTATGTGTGCAGCAGCAGGTCTTCTTCAAGTGCTTCTGTCTGCAGCTCCGAGCCTTCTTAATGGGAAACTGGAGCAGGAAGAGGAATTGGAAGTAGAACTCTGGGACAGTAGCCCTTTTTTGGATGCAATTGAAGCTCTTGGATCCCATCGCGTAACTGTGCTAGATCTTCGACAATGGCTAGGTGCAGCTGCAGAGACATCTGCAACTGGGAAATCGTTGGATCTTATTCTCACTCTGGAGAGGGCGATGTCTGGAGAAGAGATTCATGGCCCATCTCACACTTTTGAATTTGATGGAGAGAGCTCAGGATTACTTGGTCCTGGTGAGAGTAAGTGGCCATTTGGGACTGGATTTGCTTTTGTAACATGGCTGTACATTGAATCGTTTGCAGATACAGTGAATACAGCAGCTGCAGCAGCTGCTATCGCAGCTGTGGCAGCTGCCAAGTCTGGAAAGTCTTCAGCCATGTCAGCTGCTGCTGCTGCCAGTGCCCTTGCTGGAGAAGGCACTGCCCATATGCCCAGGCTCTTCAGTTTTCTCTCCGTTGACAACCTTGGAATAGAGGCTTACTTCCATGGCCAGTTCCTAGTTGTTGAGAGTGTGAATGGGAAGGGGAGGAAAGCTTCATTACATTTTACCTATCCATTTAAGCCAAGATGCTGGTACTTTATTGGCTTGGAGCACACACACAGGCAAAGCATTCTGGGGAAGCTTGAGAGTGAGATGAAGCTGTATGTTGATGGACGGCTGTATGAATCTCGTCCATTAGCATTTCCACGCCTGTCAAGACCACTTGGCTTTTGCTGTATTGGCACAAACCCTCCTCCTGCAATTGCTGGATTGCAGAGACGACGTCGACAATGTCCATTGTTTGCAGAAATGGGGCCAGTCTATATCTTCAAGGAGGCACTGGGGTCAGAAAGGATGGCAGATTTGGCTGCAAGGGGTGGGGATGCTCTTCCATCTTTTGGAGCAGGGGCTGGAACCCCATGGTTTGCAAACAATGAGCAGGCAATGTCAGCAGCTGAGGACAGTGCAGCTTTAGATGTTGAGATTGGTCCTCGACTCCACCTTCTCTACCATCCAAAGCTTCTCAATGGACATTCATGCCCAGATGCATCTCCTGAAGGGGCATCAGGTATGAGCTTTCATGCTCCTTGTTGTATTCCTCTTTTGGGTTTCACATTTTGGAGGCCAGATTATGCCTCTTACTTGGTCAGGGTCATAATCTTTATGTGATTTTGTGCTTGTTTTTTCAGGCATGCATAGAAAACCAGCACAGGTGTTAGGAGAGGTTCATGTTGCTGCCAGAATCCGTCCCACAGAGGCTATCTGGGCAATGGCAGAGGGGGGCCCTATGGTGTTGCTGCCTTTCACTGTTGGAGCTGTGGATAAAGATACACTTCAACCTCTCATTGGCAAGGCAGATGTTTCATCGTCAACCATGTTGCATTGTGCCCCAATTTTTCGTATGCTGTCTGTGAGTCTTCAGCATGCTGGGAATGCTGAAGAAATTGCAAGGAGCTATGCACCTAGGTTGCTTGCATACATATTGGGATACCTTGTGAGTGCACCCTCCCCTGGAGACCCTGAAAGGAAAGCTTATGAGCAAGCAAGGACAGAAGAAAGGGATGAAGAACTCGTGGCAGCTGTTGTGTCTCTTGCTCGAGCTCCTCAAAATCACACTGCACTAAAAGTACAGTTGTTCAGAAGTCTACTTCTTGATCTGAAGCTTTGGATCTCTTGCTCATATGGGGTACAGAAAAAACTCCTCTCCCAGCTTGCAGACATGGTCTTCACTGAAGCTCCAACCATGAGGGGTGCAAGTGCAGTTCAGATGCTACTGGATGGTTGCCGCCGCTGCTACTGGTTGATTCCAGAATCAGACTCTATACATACGTTTGCTGGTGGCAAATCATCCCGACCAGCTGGAGAGCTGAATGCTCTAGTGGATGAGCTTCTTGTTGTTATTGAGCTGCTCTTAGGATCAGCTACTGGATCATCTTTAGGTCCAGATGTCTGCTCTGTTGTACAGTTTGTACTTGATTGCCCACAGCATAATCAGGTCAGTGATGATCATTCCTGAGACTGTTCGAAATGCTTGACTTTAGTACAAGGACAGATGAGCTGAGAAAGATGAGTCCTGGCTATTTGTACTTTTGTAGAGCTGAGTCAGTGTGTTCTATCTATATCAGTGATATTTGCTCATTTGAAACCAGTACAGATCCTAAGACCTTTGCATGATCAGGGCCCTATATATTACTCTTTCTACATCTCTTTCTACACAGTATTTGAAATTACAAATTATGCATCAAAAGCTAGCTGTACACTGAGTACATATGTCTCTTTGTGCTAGCCAACATAATGATTGAGCCCTACTGTTGCTTCCAGAACTGTACCAGAGACTCAGGACACAGATTTTTGTATAAATGTTTCCCCAACTTCTTGGCCATATTAGCAAATACTTATTTACACCCACTGTCATGAGGTGATGAAGTAAGTGGGGACTCATGGCAGCTAGTTACTGCTATTCATGATGAAGTTGGTGGTCTAATACTTTGTGACTGCACCCATACTTGTCATGTTTGTTTTGGTTGTGCTAGAATTTGACACAATGTTACCCTCAAGGTATTATTGTTGAGTTTTTTCTGCAATTTCATAGATCTGTATTCTGAGTGCATTCTGGTGTGAACATTCTTGTGCAGGTTGCTCGTGTTTTGCATCTGATTTACAGATTAGTGGTTCAACCTAACACAGCTAGGGCAGCTGTATTTGCAGAGGCTCTCCTTGTGAATGGGGGTGTTGAAATGCTGCTAACTCTTCTACGAAGAGAGGCTGAATCTCAAGAGACTCTACCTAATTTGTCATCCAGTGACTTGAAAGGAAACCTGGAGTTCAAGAAAGTTCAAAGTGGTAGCAAGGAACAAGCAAATGCTGAGCAAGAAGCTTCTGATGGTCATGTTGATATTGACATCAGGGGTGTCAACAGCACAGCTGTATCAGCAGAGCTCCTTACTCCTCAGCCTCTAGCAGACTCCCTTGTTGTTAAAATTGGAGGTGATCACCGGCAGTTACCTCTTCCAGTTCCTGAAGTTGTGTCTGTTGCTCGCTCGCGTTCAACTGCCTTGAAATTACACTCAGCAGGAAGTCTGGGAGGTATAGCTTTGTCCATCAGTGCTGACACAGTGAGGAACAAGTTCCGCAATGTGGACATGTTTGATGGAATCATGGTTGGTATTGTCAGCCTTCTTGGAGCACTGGTTGCCCGGGGCCACCTGAAGGTCATGAGTTTTGCTATGGCAGCAAAGCAACCTCTATTGAACTCCTCAGGTTCTGGGATTACTCTGTCAAGAGAAGGCTCTCCTGGTGTTGTAGCAACATCAGTGGTCTGGCTTGTCTACGCGTTAGAAAAGGCATTTCAGGCTGCACCAAGAAAATGCATGACAGACAATGTGTATGCTGCACTTTTGCCTGCTGTGATAAGGTCAGAGGTGAGAGCCTTTATCTGTGCCTAATTTTGCATCCTCCCTAAGTAGTATTTCCCAGAATGCAAATCAGTCTGAGTCGATAAGGAAATCAAGAGTTGTGCCAAGAATTTTCTCTTCAGATCTTTCAAGATTCCGGATATGCTAGCAAAGCTGGATAGAAGTTGTACAGAAGATCCTCTACAGAACCTTGTTCCCCTACATCACAGATGATAGGATCCTATAATCATCTGTGCTGACAGGCAGCAACTCCATATTTCCATAGTGGAGAGTAATGTGAAGATGGTTTAATCCTACAGCTCAAAGCTTGTGTAACATGGATCTCCTTGTGGGTTCAACAATTAAAGTTGGAGCTGAATTTGTGCCTACACAGCATGTCTATATGTGATTTTGACCAGCAGTTCTCTGCTTTCTTCAACTGGCAATAAGGTTGTGTGCAGTTATCCACAGGGAAGTCTTGTCAACTCATCAGACTTGTTTTAGACATGGAATCCAGGGTGATGGTCCTGCAATGCCTTATTAAAATCTTGTTGGGTGTGGATTTCTACAGGCTGCATCACTGTCAGAAAACCGGCTTGCCCTTTATGATGCTGGGCATCGTTTTGAGCATATTCCTCTATTGCTGGTTCTATTGCGCTCACTTCCTTTTGCTTCCAAACAATTACAGCTACGTGCACTTCAGGTGAGTGTCTGGCCGTTCTTTTAGCAAATGTCATACTCTCCACTGCTGTACAGTAAATGACAATTCTGTGCAGGCAAGAGGGCATTCAGTCTCTATATTTCCTCACTTAGTGGTTCAGGTCTCTTTCTATTTGCTTTGACATCTGGATTTGAACTCATTTGTTGAATCAAACTTGCATCTAAAGAGTTTTGAGCTAAACTGCTTACTTAAGCCAGTCTTATAATATGCATGAAAAGTATAGTTATACTGCAAAGTATGGGTGATTCTCCACAGGCTGTTCCATTATGCAGATCAAGGATACATCAGATGACATGCTCCCTTGAGAGTAGCAGAATCACAAGTCTTTTCTCTAGAATTGCTTTTCTCTTTGTTGGTGACAGATTTGTGGGGACCCCTGCAATCAATCTTGTGGTTTTCTGGTGCAGGATATGCTTTTGTTGGCATGTACACATGCAGAGAATAGAAATTTACTCACCACAATGCCAGAATGGCCGGAGTGGCTTCTTGAGATCCTGATTTCAAATTATGAGGTGAGATATTTGAAGCATAGCAAGTAAGGAGCTCTACTTCTGTGGAACCTGTTTAAGGTGGGGATAGCAGTTTTTGGGCTGGCAGTAAGTTAGTTCAAGAAGCTGTTGCTTTATTGTTGGATTTGAGATTCTCAGATGGTTAAGCCAAATACCTGCAAAAATTTACTGAACAGGAACAAGTGAGTGTTTCCTTTGATTTCATGATTTATCGACTGCTGTACAAGAGATTTTCTAGCAGAGTGGAGAGGTTGAGCCTCATCTTCATTGCAGGGTCCTCTAGGACATTGTACCAGAAGACATTGCTGAAAATTGCTCACATGAATGTAGACTGGCATTAGTGGAGTCGCAGAAGAAGATGGAAGTTGCCAGGAGATTGAAGATCTTGTGTATAGTTTTCTCACAATTATGCTGGAGCACTCTATGCGTCTAAAAGATGGTTGGAAGGTGGGCCTCTTGTTCCCAGCCATGGAGTTCTGTCATGTGTTCTGCTCATGTTTGCAACAATTTCTATGAGGGACAGCAATCAGCACGTGTTCAGTGTACATTATCACTTTTACATTGCCAGTGGTATATTTTCAGTAGGAAAGCAGTATATTAGTTCTGTTATATATCTTGTGCACTGCTGGTTGTTGATGGTTGTTCAACAATTCCCTGATGTTGGCTTTTTATTAGAGTTAAGAGCTTTATTTCTGTCTTGGCGAGAAAGAAGTAGTTTGTCCACATATCTGTCATTTACAGATGCTGGAGCATCTGAAATGAAGCCTGGAAAAATTACTCTGGTTGAAAGTGTTTGTCTTCTCGCCTAGCCAGTCAATCCCCAATATGACGTGTTTCCTTCTGTGTCCTTACATTTGTTCATGTACAGTCATTTGTAGATACTTCTTCTGTTGCTTAGACCTCAAGTTGTGATATTGATGTAGCAGATAAAGGACTGTTACTTCCCTGATTTTTCAAGTTTTAAGTGTCGTCAAGAGTGTCGGAATTTAATTTTACAGTGCTCAACCAGGATGTGGAGGCAACCATTCATTGTGCAGAGTGGCTTATTCTGACTGGTGGATCAAGTTATGGGGAGGGACGGGTGCAGTGAGATCCTAACCTTTCCTTTCAGATTGCCCATCTCTCTGCAGTGGATCTACTCTGTTTGTGATCACTACAAGATGAGGACATGATGGTAGCAGTAGTATTCTCAAATCTGAAGATCAAGATTGGTTCATAGGCATCTGGCATGAATGAATAGACTAAAAGTAAAACCTCTGTAGCTCTGCCTTTCAAGCTGGGTCCTCTGCTATGTTCTAGCTTTCGTCCATAGCTTGCTGGTTTGTCAACTAATGGCCATATCTGAGATACTTCATTTCTTTCTAACCAGCCATGCTTATTGACTATCTGCAGGTGGGAAGAGTTAGTACCAGTAATTAAAAGAAAGCTTCTGGGAAATCTGCTTGATTTTGCAGCCAGTGAGTTGCAGTTGCAGGTGAAAATCATGCCAACTGCTAGTGTTATACATTTGCACAATGTTTCCTAGGCACTGTCTAGAGGTACAAAAAGAAACATACAGCTGGGTTGACAAGGTCTAATTCTTTAAACTGGTCCTCTTTTCTCTAGTAGCCATCTGATGATCATGAATACTTAATGTGAAAGACACATCTCAGGCATATTGGATTTTGGCATTCAGGCATTTTCAATTCAATCTTGGGCTGCTGCTGGACTTTTTGTAAATGTTTCTGCAAGTTTGTCTTCCTTCACTCTGTCCCATATTCAATGCCCAAATGGCACATGGATCAGAGGTGCATGAAGCAGATACATTAGATCCTGAGAATCGTCAATGGACAAATGGGTTTCACTACCAATGTAATGATGGTTATATTATGTCTTGGGTTGTGAAAGAACAGACTCAGGTTGTAGCAGCTGCAGCTGCAGGGGTAGCAGCAGAAGGGTTATCTCCTCGAACTGCAAAGGCAGAAGCTGAGGCTGTTGCCTCGCTCTGCATGTCACTTGCAGAGAATGCCCTTGTTCTATTGATGCTGGTTGAAGATCACTTGCGGGTGGAAATGCAAGCCTTCATTGTGTCTCTCACAACTAGATCTGCTGCACCTGTAGTTTCCAGCAGTCTTGACACTTTGCAGGTCTTACAAAGAAGCTTTGAAGGAGTGGACAGTTTTGGATCTCGACAATTCAGTAGCAGTGGGTTTGATGTTGTTGGGGGACCATTTGAGAACTCTCACTTAAGAAAGTCTCTGACTGCCTCAGACACTGGCAGCTTATCACTTGAGGCATTTCTCAAGCACTTTCCATACATAGATATTATTCCACAAAGGCAGTCTGTAGTGCTTGTTGTTCTTCTCTCTGTACATTGCTGTTGATGCTTTCTAAGGTACAGAAATCTGAATAAGGTGACATTCTTCAGTGTTTGGATGTTCGACTATTTTTTTTTCTCCCTTGTTAGGGTTGAAGTTTTGTGAAGCTTTTTGTTTGTCTTACTGAGGTTTGATGTTCTAAACATCAAAGCAATGTCTTGCAGATTCTCGCATCCATGGCAGATGAAAATGGGCAGGTATCGGCAGCAGCTATGGAGCGTCTTGCAGCCTCAGCAGCAGCTGAACCTTATGAATCTGTTCGCTGTGCTTTTGCTTGCTACGGAACCTGTGGGCTTGAGCTAGCAGAGGGTTGGAAACGTCGTAGTAGGTTGTGGTATGGTGTTGGGCTCCCCCAAGAAGGCTCTTTTCTTGGGGGAGGAGGAGACAGTTTTGAAACCTGGGAATCTTCAGTGGAGAGAGATGCAGATGGGCAGTGGATTGACCTTCCACTGGTTCGAAAATCAACAGCTATGTTGCAAGCTCTGCTACTTGACGAATATGGTCCTGGGGCTGGGGGTGGAGGAATAGTGGGATTTGGCAGTGGGGCTGGCATGGGATCTGGAGGAGCCCAGTTGCATCAATTGCTTGATAGTGACCAGCCCTTTTTTGCAATGTTGCGGATTGTGCTCCTTGCTTTGAGAGAAGAGGATGAAGGAGAGCCTCCTATTGAAGTGACAACATTGAACAAAAGTGGCTCACTTGTTGTGGGTTCTTCTCGTTTACAAGGAAGAGCAAGATCCCCAAGTGATCAGTGGATGTTGGGCTCTGATATTGCACATGACATGGCTACGAGGCGTGCCAAATCTTCACTTCTATGGTGGTAATGTCAAATTTTCTTTCATGGACAATGTCATGTGCCAGGTGTGCTAGCAATTAGTGAGCTAAGTATAAGCCTTTGCTACTGAACATATGCCTTTGAGTTTTGTTTTCAATGTGCTTCAATCAGGCAGCTTACTAAAAAAGTAGCAAGTGCTAGAGGGCTGATTTTGGTAGTTGGCTTTGGTTGGAGAGCCTGATGCAAGACCTAATATTCACTCATGTTTGATCATCTCTTATGCTTTGTTTTGCAGTGTCCTTGCACCTCTGCTCACAATGCAACTTTTTGAGTCTAGGAGGCAGCGTGTGCTGGTAACTGCTTGCATTTTGTATTCAGAGGTGAGAATCTTTCTTGATTGATTGGTTTTGTCCCTGACTGGACATTTCTATTCAAATGGTTCTTTCCGAGCCTCCATATGTTCAAAAGATGTTTTGACCAACAATCCTTCTTTCGTAATGAAACTATGCATTGCAGTAATGTGACTGGTGAATTCATTGTGATATCAATGTGACAGACATTCTTCTGTCATGTTTTATTTAGATCAAGAACTTCCTTAGTTAATTGAGGTAGGATATGGCAGGATGAAGGTTTGTAACCTCCAACCAATGTAGTGCAATAGTTTCATACTTTTCTTAAGAACAATTGGTTGTTGGACTTCAAAGGCTTTTCACCTCACTTATTGTTTCTTGGATGTTAAGAGAGACTTAGACAGGAAGGTGACCTCTGCATGAGGTGGAATTTTCTGGCACTGCATTCAGTTAGAGGGCTCTCACCTTTCAGTATTTCTGCCCAAGTTCAGGCATGATAAATGGGTCTTCTCTGGTGGTTGCATATCTCAATCTTGATGGAGCAGAGATTTAGTGTGTCGGCATCAAGACTAACAGTTTTGTTAAATATTTATAGGTATGGCATGCAGTGAGTGAGGATAGAAAGGTACTCCGTAAGCGCTATCTGGAGACTATTCTGCCACCCTTTGCTGCTCTTTTAAGACGATGGAGGCCACTGTTATCAGGCATCCATGAGCTGACAGATTCACAGGGTCAGAGTCCACTTGCAGTTGAAGACCGTCCCCTTGCAACTGATGCCCTTCCATTGGAGGTAAAAGTTTTCTGTGAGATACTACTGCTTGTTGGAGGATCCTTGTTTGACAGATTGAACTTGAACTATTTCATGTGCAGAATTGGTGCCTTGTTCTGTCTCAGTTCTATTTTATTGGGTCTACAATAAGGATGGAAGGTCACTTACAAGGCATCAGCAAAAACATTAGGTGCCCTCTGCTTCTATCAGCATATTGCTTCATGCCTTCAAATTCTACTAACTGGGATGGTCAACAGGCTGCCTTGGCCATGATCTCCCCAGCTTGGGCAGCTGCTTTTGCATCCCCTCCTGCAGCCATGGCCCTTGCTATGGCAGCAGCTGGGGTTGGTGGGGGGGAGAGCTTTCACCGAAGGAATAATTACAAGTCTTCAGATTGGAGGAGTTCTGGCCTCTTGAGCTTATCGACATTTCAAAAAGCACCAGACACTCCTGTTAACACTGTTTCACCTACTGTAAAAGATAAAGCAGCTATGAAAGCTTCTGCCCTTGCAGCTGCAAGGGAGCAAGAACGAGCTGCAAGAGTTGGATTAGCTCGAGGCTTAGGTGCAGCAGCTATGGCAAGCTCTGTGCAACGGAGAGCTTTGACTGATAAAGAGAGAGAAAGGCGCTGGAATATATCTAATATAATGGACACAGCATGGCTTCAGCATGACCCTGAGGGTGAGAACACAGGAAAAGACTCCAGTGGACTAACACACTGGACATTGGGAATACTTCCAATTATGATGGAAACTGCAAGAAAAATGCGCATTAGGGAGGTAATTTTTCTTCCTCTATAGTCCATTTCTTACCAAATATAGGAACAAATATCTTTTCTGTATGCTCCTCATATTAAATGAACCTCCTCCTCAAGAGTTTAGCATTTCAGTTTGCCTCTCTTTGTGGCTTTCCCATGTCTCACACACGCACATAAAGCATAGATTGTGTAACCCCAGTCCCTCTAAATCTGAGTTTTTGGTTAGAGATCTCATAAGTTCAGTGCATATTTCCTCTACATGAAGATTGGTCTTTTCTCTAGAGGTATCAAACAATGTTCTCTTCAGAAACTATTGAAAGAGGTCTTAACAAAGTTTTTCTTAAGGATGAAGAGATCCTTGGGGTACGTGGAATCTTGTGTGACTGTGACTGTGAGTCAAAGGTCCTTGGTTTTGTGAAGTTGAAGATTGAGGCTGCGCCCTTTACCCATTGTATTGTTTCCTATTTGGTTCCTTTCTCATGTTGATTTGAAACACCTTAATAGATTCCAATCATTTGTTATACCTACATTAATAAATGCAGCGATAACTTTGTGTTTGTCTGTAAGAAGCATTACATTGCTTCAGTTTTCATGAGATTAATTCTCTTGAATGCACCTCTATGAAATCAAGTTTGTCAGAATCTGAAGTTTCAAGTCTTTGTAATTCTTCCAATGCTGCTAATAAGTTTAAACCCAATTATTGCCCTTGCCTTCTTTTTCCTTGTGCAGCTTGTAAGTTCCATAAAAACCCCATGAAATGTAGGCTTTGTAATGCAGCCAGTAGTACTTCTCTCACAGAAGTTTCAGATTGGCTAGCTTCTATAAAGCTATCCTGCCTATGGTCAATGATATTTTGGTTGCCAAGATGCAGAAAACTGATGTCCCTCTCAGAATAGTTGTTCTCAAAAGACTCAAGAGTAGGTGAGAGTAGGTGAGGTTGTTAAGTTCTGAATCTCTCAAGGTCTAATACTTGCAATCTTCTCCCTTTGTTGTTGCAGTCACTTGATTTCTCAATTCTTTATGCAAAGATCCAATGTATCAGAGATTTGAAAGCTAGAATGAAAGTTTTTGTCAGTTATTTTTTTGAAATGATGTTGAAGTTTGCAGTACTTGCAAAGGTATTCCTCTATGCATGTTTCTGTTGCTCTCTGCACCTTCAATCAGATTTGAGGGTTACCTTCACTTAGGGATCATGATTGACATGTATGTACAAAGTAAGAATTACATCAGCACTCTCTTTTATGGCAACAAATAGTCTCTCATGATTTCAGGTGCTTTCTTCCATATTATGTGGCAGGTCAATAGGCGTGCAATGGTCACTGCCACAGATGAATTTGGCTTGACAGTGGGTGCACGAGTCTGGCGCTCTCTTGTCCGTCGCTTGCAGGAGATGGACTCTCTGTTTGGCATCATTGCAAGCCAGATCAGAGCACCTCAACCTGTAAGATCATGAAATAGGATGTGAAGTCTGTTTGCTTTCATCCTGTTCCTTGTGGATATTATATGAGGACCTGTCAACTTCCTTGAGCAAAAGAGTTTGAGTCCTTGAATGCAAATTTCTGTCAAAGCACTACTCAGGGAATGGGGGACTCTCAGCATGTACTATGTAATTTGCATATGTGCAAATAGTGGGTGCTATAATACAGTAATCAGATTATGACCTTGTCTTTTCAACTACATGGAATGGCAATCAGTAGCCTATGCATAAGGCAGGGTTGTGTATGGCAGTCTTTTGGGAGGGTAGTGCCCTGTATCTTTAGATAGTACTGAGGGCCTTGTCATTGAATATCAACAAGTTCTGGCAGTATAAAGCTTTGACCTTCTCCACTGGGCTTGAGACCTCCTTGATTAGCATGGTATTTGATTGTATGTAGGGCAAGATAATATGCACTTGTTTTTGTGATTTTTCTCACAATGTGGTTGTGGCTGCAGGTATTCTGGAAGCTTGATCTGATGGAGAACTCATTACGCATGCGGAAACGACTGAAACGGAATTACAAAGGCACAGATCATCATCGAGCAGCATTGGACTACCAAGAATCTGAGCAATCTCCAACAGCTACTAAGTCATCAGGAGATACTCCCTTACCAGCAGGGGCACCTAAGCTTCAACCTGAAGAGGATGCATTTGAGGAACCTGGAGAGTATGAATTGAGAGATCAGGAAGACAGTGAGGAGGAAAGAACTGAGAAGAGTATGAAAGGTTTTGGGTTTAACGCTCAAGTCTCCCCACAAACCTCAGTTGCAGCTGCCTTGGCTGCAGAACCAAAGGACAAGGTTATCTTGGAAATACCAGCTGCTATGGTGCAACCTCTAAGAGTTGTTAGAGGAAGATTTCAGGTTTTGCATCTGTCTCATTCTAAATTGCATTCCATGAATTATTGTGTTCCAGAAATAAGATTTGGTGCTTTCTGTTAAACTGCACTTTTTATGAATCAGCATAATTGCCTTTCATGCTCCAGAATACTTCAGCTGCTTCAATATTTAAGGATAAAACTGATGAGTGGGTCCTATTTACAGGTAACTACACGGAGGATTTGCTTTATGATAGATGATCGTGTCCATATGAACAAAGAGGTTGTTGCAAGCTTCCTTGAAGAGGAGGATGACTGGGAATTGGTAGAAGGTAGCACAGAGAGGGAGGACACAGATTACAGAGTGCAGCAGATTCAGCAGTGTAAAGAGGGGGCCAAAGACAGGCTTTGGCCATTATCAGCTTTGAGAGAAGTCCACAGCCGGAGGTTAGATGTACTTAAGCAAGCTCAGAAATGTTCTGCTCAATTATTAAGAGTATTCAGTGTGTGTATAGCTTGTACAATACATATCATTAGCTTTGGTGACTTTCTACTACATGCGCATGTAGCCTGCCTTATAGCTGTGTCTTTATCATTGGTTTTTCCCACTTCTGCATTGCTCTGAGCTGATGATGTTATGTGTATTTTACCTCTCAGATTTTCCCTTCGTAGGAGTGCATTGGAGCTGTTCATGGTGGATAGATCAAACTTCTTTTTCAACTTTGGGGTAACTACACCAGGACTTGAGACCTATAATTTATCATATGATCAACTGCTGGGGATGACTTCTGGTGCGATGTCGGCATACTCAGCAATATGTAGCATGCAGAGTAGACCCTGGTAATTCAGGAGTTGAATATCATTGACCTTTTGTTTTTGTTTCTGACAAAGGTCAATGTTTGTGTTGTTTGCAGACAGTTGATGCTAGACAGAGGGTGCATAGGGCAATAGTGCAAGCACAACCCCCTCATTTGAGCTTGGTTTATGCTGGCACTCAGGTTGTCATTACCATATGCTAATCAGTACTTTTGGTTTGTCCTCAGAACATTAATTTTATTTCTTTACTTAAATGTGCATTAGAGGCAGGTGGGATCCATCAGCCATTTGTTCATACAAGAAAGGCATCTCTTTGGTGGGAACTTAACCTTAATTGCCTTCTGCTGGTGCAGAGACCGGAGCAATTGCTGAGGAGAAGTCAATTGATGGAGCGGTGGGCTCGGTGGGAGGTGTGATTTGTTTGAAATGACTTTTGCATTGTACAATTGACTATCATGTTGTTAGCTGTGATGCAACCTTACAAAGCTTGTGTTGGTATTGCCAGGTTGGTGTGGGTATTGTTTAAGAATGTGGAGTTAAAATTCCAAAGGACAAAGAAAACAGAACTTGTAACTCTCATGAAAGATCATGGAAGCTGTAATATACACAATGTGGATTGTATGTTGAGAGGGTTATGTTCTATATAGGTTCTAGATGTGCTTATGGGTAATGGGAGGAAAAGTAACCAAGCAGCTGACGATTGTGTGAATTGTTGGTGTGTGTAGATCAGCAATTTTGAGTACCTGATGCAGCTTAATACCTTGGCTGGTAGAACTTACAATGACATCACCCAGGTGCTCTAGACATCCAATTCATTAAATTCCAAAGTAGCTAGTTTATGTAGAACACCTTTTTGTGTTACTCTGTAGTGAGAGGAGACAATTTCTCATTTCTCAAAGCTAAATATGGTATTGAATAAATAGAAGACACAAAGAAACCTGAAGTTCCTTAGTAATTTCCCACATTCTTGTTTAATTACTTCTGGACAATTATGGACCAGGCCCTTTCTCTGCAAAACTTCTGCAGTTTGAAGTTGATTTTGATCCTTGTCTTGGAGATGTGGGCAGTATCCAGTGTTTCCTTGGATTCTTGCTGACTACACATGTGAAGTTTTGGACCTCAACAATCCAACTGTTTTCCGTGACCTTTCAAAGGTATGTGAAATTTTATTTGTTGAGTTTGGAGTCTCCTGTGTGATGATCTCACACTGGAAATCAGCATTTTCCATTTTTAGAGTGATTTGTTTTGCACCAGACAATAGTTGCAAGAGAACACTGAGAGAAACACTTAGCAGATTTCCAGCATCCACATCAAAATGAACCATGCAGGTGGAACCTTACATTTTTTCAGCTACTTCCTCACATCATCATACTACAAGACTGAGACATAAAGGAACAGAGACCATTCCACATGAGCCTTTTAATGTTGTTTGTTTGCCTGACCTGTTTCTGCATATTCTGATGTTGCTTGTGAAGCCAATTGGTGCTCTCAATCCAGCTCGCTTGGAAAAATTTGTGGAGAGATATGAGAACTTTGATGATCCAGTCATTCCCAAGTTTCACTATGGCTCCCATTATTCAAGTGTTGGCACGGTTAGTTAATCTTCCTTTTTTCATACACAGCTTTTCCATAAGGCTTCTGTTCTCAGGTGAACATGACCTGACAATTGAGCTCATTGCCATCTAGTGGAAAATATAACTTTAGATGGAATACTTATTGCTGAAAAGTATTGTGGGAATCATGCAGGTTCTCTATTATCTTGTGCGCATTGAACCATACTCAACTCTTGCTATCCAGCTGCAAGGAGGACGATTTGACCATGCAGACCGCATGTTTTTTGACATAGCATCAACTTGGAATGGAGTGTGTGAGGATATGAGCAATGTCAAGGAACTGGTATTTAGGCATTTTTAACTGCTCTGGAATCCTCCTGTATGGCTGCTTTGCGTGAGAAATTTTGAGTCATAGAGTTGGCCCATAAAACCCTTTGAACTGTTCTATGATAGTTGATTTAAAATCAACCTCGCAGATCCCGGAGCTGTTTTACATGCCAGAGGCTCTTACAAATGAGAATCAGATTGATTTGGGATGGACACAGAAGGGTGAAAAGCTTGGTAAGCAATACTCCTAAATTCAAATTGCTGCCAAGGCCAAAATGTCATTAAGGATCTATCTGGATTATTTCTCATTTATATGTTCACAAGTTACCTATGGCCATGGATAAAGTTTGCATTTTATGTATGTAGGTAATGTGAAGCTTCCACCATGGGCATCAAGCCCAGTTGACTTCATACAAAAGCATCGTGCTGCCCTTGAAAGTGAATATGTATCAGAACACCTCCATGAATGGATTGATCTCATCTTTGGGTAACTTCTGAACCACAATTCCGTAGAGGGTGTCTGCACCAGAAGCAGTTGCAGGCTGGTCTAGCTTGTAGCTAATAGTTGCTTATTAACATGCAATTCTGAGTGGTTGAATGGTTTCTCTGAGTTCCAGGTACAAACAACAAGGTGCTGAGGCAGTAGCTGCACACAATGTCTTTTTCTACATGACCTATGAGGGGACTGTAGATATTGATAAGATTGCAGATCCGGTGAGGCTCATACTACAAAAAACATGGAGCCACTGCTTCTTGACCTAATTTGAAGCTAATGTTAGAGCTGTGTGTCTTCAACACAATTTCAGATCACCCCCTTAGTTCTTTCCAATGGTCAGTCAGTACATGATTTAAATGATTTGCTTCAGGAGTGACAGCTGCTCCCACAACAAGCTTTCCTTCAGAAGGCAGGATCCAGCAGAGAGTAGCAAGCTTTCCCTTTTCTGTTCCATGTCCCAAGAAAGAATATACTCGAATGACACATCACTTCTTTTTCAGGTCTTGCGCAAGGCAACACAGGATCAGATAACATACTTCGGACAGACACCATCACAACTCTTGACCACACCACACATTAGGAGAATGCCACTCTCTGAAGTTTTACATCTGCAGGTGAAATTTCTTGTTTGGATGTTTGTCATAGGTGTGTAGATGACTGCTTGCCAGTTCATGCACACAATAGAAAAGAACTGGGATGGTGCATGTGGCCAATTTTGTTTCTCTGGTCCTTTTGTTTCTGTTCAAATTTGGCATGTTGAAGGGGATGTCTTAGCTGGTGCCCTGTGAAGAGTGTATGCCTTGCAGGAATGTGATACACTAGCACAATTCTAAAAAAACCTTTGGGTCAGAGTTTATTGGGGAATTTCCTATCTTAGATGAAGTAAACCATGAGCCTATTTTATCAATTTGAGAGCATCCAGGATGTTTCTGTAGTTGTAAACCAAAAAGCTCATATAGTTCTCTTGTATCTTGCAGACAGTCTTCCGCAATCCAAAAGCCACCAAGGCTTATGCGATTCCAGGTTTTGATCGACTTAATGTTCCAGCCATTGAAATACGTACAACACATGACTCTATTGTCACAGTGGACATGGAGGTGCCCGCCTGCCACATGGCAGTACACAGATGGCAAGCCAACACACCTGATGGTAGGGGAATGCCATTTCTTTTCCAGCATGGTGTTAGATCGAATCTGAGTGCAAGCAATGGTGGCTTGATGCGAATGTTTTCAAAGGCTCCAGAAGATAATGAGAGTCGATATCCAAGGGCAGTAGCTCTTGCTCCTGCTGGTGTGAAGATTGGGACACTGGTGGCGATCACTCCTGATGGCCGCTACCTTCTGACAGGTCTCTCTTTGGATAGGAAAGCATGTGATAGGGCTTGGTTGTTATAGTTGTGATCTTGATGAGAATTCTAGTACATTTTTATTTTTCAATGCTTTTGAGTTCAGGTTATGTCACAACTGCCTTTCACACAGGTTAACAAAGGAGTTAGTTTCTGAAAGATCTTGAGCTGATCTTCTGCAGGCAGAATCTAGGATCTTTGTGATTTGAGGTCAATCTCATGCTTGATACAATTTTGGCAGGTGGACATGCAGACAACTCCCTAAAGGTAGTGGCAACAAATACAGCCCATGCAGTTGAGAGTGCACTAGGACATTGTTCACCAATAACATGTCTGGCGTTGTCTCCTGAAGGGAGCACTCTTGTAACAGGGTCAGGAGATGCAACAGTGATTCTCTGGGGCATTCATGGCAGCTCAAGCATGGTCAGTGAAGGCTCTAGTACTATGTCAGATCCATCCTTGATAGCTGCAGCTGCTGCTGCCTCAGCTTCATCAACATCTGACGGAGCAGAGGCCTCTGCAAGTTTGGCTGATTTCAGAAGACGGCATGTGGAAGGACCACTACATGTCTTGAGGGGGCATGTCGATGAACTTGTTTGTTGCTGTGTAAATGCAGACCTAGATTTGGTGGTATCTTCTTCTCACACTAAAGGAGTACTTCTACATTCTATCACACATGGGCGGTTTTTGCGGCAACTGCCAATTGGTAGAGCTGACATGATTGCTCTGTCACCAGAAGGAATCATTGTTGTGTTTGACAAAGCCTCCCGAGTGCTGCAGGCATTTACAGTTAATGGTGTGCAAATTGCAGTGAAAGTTTTGCCATCATGGGAAGGGGATATCTCATCTATAGTCATTTCAAAGGATGGCTTGCATGCTGTCATTGGTACTAGCTGTGGCAGGACTCCTATATCTTCTGAGAAGAAGCTACAGAATGCCAAAAGCATCTCAAACTCTGACAATATGCACCACAGTAGCGAGCATTTCCCTCAGTGGACTGTTGATAGCCCATGCCATTCTTGTGGTGAAAGGATGGGAATGCATTCTTCACATTGTAGCTTCTCACGTAGTCAGTGGAACAAGCAGCCTGTTGATCAAATTGGATTACAAAAGTCTGAGTCAGAAATGGTCCGTACCAGTTCAGGCATTCAGCAGTCTGCTGGGTTGGGCCAATTTCAAAGATCAGAACTAGGATTGGTCAGAAACATTTCTGGTGTTGGACAGTCTGATGAGTTACAAAGATCTCTCTCAGGCACAAGTTTGAGTCAGTCAGAAGAATTGGCTGGAATACGGAGAAGTGCTTCTGGAGGCCTCAATTCTGATTATATGCCTCCTGTTGATCCACTGCCAGCTATTATACTTGTTGAGCTCTACACCCTTGAGGTCAGTGGATTGCATGACACATAGAATCTGGCTTGTCTTAAAAGCTGATTCTTGTTTTGGTCTTTTTTACCTCTTTGCAAGCACTGATGTGGTCTCATTTGTCTTGCAGGTGATACAGAAGTTTGTTCTTAAAAAAAACCAAGATATTACAGCTATGACACTAAATAGTGATAACACCAACCTTGTGGTTTCCACTAGTGACAGCCAACTGCTTGTCTTCACTGATCCAGCTGTAAGCACCTTCTCTCTCTGTTTGCTCTCTTGCTAATCTCTCATGCAACAAATTTTCCATCTATGCTTCTTCAGTTTGGTGAGGAAAAACTGAATAATAATTCGATTGAGACACTCATGATGTGAAAAAGATGTTCTGCTGTGTTATCTTTTATCACATATGATTGAATGAGATATTATTGTATTCATGGAAGCAGCTCGGTTGGGTGATTAAGGGGGGAAAAATTTGGCTGAATGCAGCTGAGCATTAAAGTGGTGGATCAGATGATGCAACTTGGCTGGGAAGGAGATGGCCTCTCAGGCTATCTTTAACAGCATCAGCACAACTCTCAGGTTACCCCCTCCTCAGTTTAGTTTAGCCATAATGTTCAACAGTCCTGTGTATTTATATGACAGGAATAGGTTTGTAAACTCCATTTGCTCCTCTGATTGATTGAGCTGTCTTCATCTTAGAATCTGTTACAGCACTGCTGTACAGTAGATCATTGAATACCTGGTTGAAAATAAAATTCCATTGAATTCTTCAGTGGTGTTAAATGCGTTGATTTGCTTGGTTGATTCTGAGCATTGGGTATCCTCTTAACATCAGGCTGAAGACATACTACACCATTATCTTGTCTATTTAGAAAATCATGACATGGTACATGCCAGTTTTGTACTTGTAGCAAAAGCCTTCTCAAGTTCACCTTAGAAGGTGATGGGGAAATGGAGTCTTCTTCCCACACTCACATTGTGTACATGAGTTGTTGCTAGTGCAAAGAGGCATTGAATTTGCAGAAGACACCTGAGACTTGAAACCCAAGTAAGCAGAAGAGAATGTAAACATTCTTTTGTTATATCGTGGATATTGTGCCACTTTTTTACACATGGATATTTGTATAGAGATCATGTTCACTGGCACTAGTCATGCAGTTGATCAATGTTTTTACATAATATAATATTAGCACTGCCAAATGGTATGCTTAATTAACAACTTGTAAGATGCTTTAGGTCTAATTGGACTATCAATGAACTAGAACAACTTGAAGAAAAATAATTACAAACTTCACTTCAAGAGATTCAAGACATTGCAATTATCTAACACAACTTATGATTGTTGATTCTCATTGATATTTGCAAGTTTTCATAGTAAAGGACAAGAACGTATAAAGGAAGTCAACAAGTTGTCAATCAAATTGTCAATTAAGACTATCTCTATTGTTGATATTCACCTCCTCATATCTTGCAACTAGCAATGAATGCTCATTTTCAACATGTTTTTCCATACATGTTATTTTGTTGATAATCAATGAGCCCTTTGTGGAATATGCCTCGTGCACAGAGATAAACTTCTTTTGTCCAACGGTGTCATTGTGACAAACCATGCGACTCATCATTTGTGAGACATGGACATTCACAGCACTTGAATCATATGTTTTGCTGCTAGGATTATAAAGGTCATTAGACTTTTTACTTTATGCCTGAGCGGTTGATTTCAAACCGGAGCTTATCATTTCTTCTAAAGGTGCATTCACACTTGGTGTCAGGGACTCTAGTGTTACGAGTCCCCTGACATCATCCTAGTCATTTAGGACTTACACCTACTATTCATGAACATTTTATGTTAAGCTAACATTCATTTGACATTAAACTATTGCCCATTTAACATTGGCTGCCACCTACAATGTCACCTAGATTTTCATTTAACACTGACTTAACATCAAGTGTGATTGTACCACAAGATCTTTGAAGTAAAGACTTCACTTGGGTGTAAGCCTCCTCATGTTAGATTACTGACAATTAGATAACCTCAGCATTTAATGGGTGGTTAAGATAAATGATTCATGGCTGATTTGTTTTTTCTTTTGGCAAATTTTTGCCACTTGGCAATGAAGAAATGCAATCTGAATCCTACAATGGATCTTTTTGGGAAAAATGGCTCAACGTTGTCACATTTAAGAAATAAAGTTGCCATATTTAGAGGATTTGAGCATATGAGAGAATGAGTTTCCAGCATGTTGCCAAAACATAGTGGGCATCCTAAACTTTTCTAATGTTGTCTTGTGGATGATCACTCACCCACCTACCTCACAGGATTGAAGAAAGAAAAACCAAGGCATGACATGACGATGAGTTGTTCAATTGTAAAAAGCCCAAGGTGAGAGATCATACCAGCTTCCAAATGGTAGCTGGTCTCTTCAGCATCTCGAAGTGGATCACTTTGACAACTGGGAATGGGTTGACCTCCATCTCCTTCATTGAGACTAACCTCTTGTCTGACTAAGTTCTTGAACTCCCACCAATCACATTGTCCATGGAGCTTGTGTATTCTCCAAAGGGAGGGGAACTGTAAGGAATGAAAGACAATTTCCATTGATTCCAAAAGGCTTTGAGAACCCATGACAAGTGTGATGACTGTAGAAGCTATGAACTCCTCCAATATTCAAAACTGTCCAAGCTCCAAGCCAGCAACAACTGTAATTATGACTTCACTTGAGAAAATCTGTTTATTGAAGCTAATAATTAAGGGTAGAGATAATTAAGTTCTTTTAAGTGCAATCCATTTTTAACACCAACAAGGGAAAAGAGCATGTTCAATTCACTATCAAGAATCAAGACTCATGTCTGCTGTTTAGTAGATGCAGTCTTTATACTTGACTCATTAATGTTATAAATCACCAACAAGTCCAAACCTTCATCAACTAACAAAACCTCAAATGATGGGCTCAACAACCAGTTTTGTGAGGTTATTCGAATTTATGAAGAACCACCAGTTCGGGTTTTCTATACATTTCAGAACCAGAGAACCGTGGGTTTGCTTCTTTGAAAAAAGATCAGAATTGGAAGAATTGCTGGTCCCCATTATTTTTTTAAACCTCAAAGGATTCACAGGTTCCATGAAAAATCCAGCAGTTTTATGGGTAGTTATTTATTTTCGCAAAAACTTGAGAATTGTGGGTATATATGTCAGAATTTTTATTTTCTTCAGAACCTTGCTAATGAATCCTAAGAACCACACTAATAAGCTCCGGGAGTCTGTTCCTGTCTCTAATAACTGCTGAACACTGGCTTCAACAAGTATAGGCGAAACCTATCATGAGTGTAGACACTGGGAGTGTCATGCATCCAGACATCTTCTTAATAGTGCCACTTATAGGATGGGAGCTTTTTCTTTAAAGTCTAAGATACCCTTACGTGCGGTTCCTTCCAAGATATTTAACCCTTAAATATCAGGGAGATCAATACGCCTAGCTGACAGAAATGGTTTCAAAATTTGACATACATGGGTTGTGTGCGTAGTGTCATTGAGTAGGGCTGGCCCTTCTAAGGAGAGTTTCTTGTCTCTGGCTGCTTGTTATATGAAATTTTTAAGAGCTCCCTAGCACAATAGGAAAACTCGGGGGAGCTCTGTGCAATATTGAAATGAAAGCCAACAAGAAGTTTTGTTGCCCAATGTTAGCAGCATCTTGAAAGCAGTAGCTGAATCAGATGATGGAGTGCCTGGTTCCGGGATAGGAGCAAAAGCTGAGCCTATGCAAGGTGCTCAAAAACAGACACAATTTCTTTGCTTTTGTGTAGATGCCCTTGCGTGTGTAAGTTTGATCACTCATTTCTCCTCCACCTCAAGTCCAAATGCCACATCTCTTTTTCTATGACACTCATATGAATGCATTCTACCTACTTTTCGAATTTTGAATTCAATGAAGAACAGTAAGGAGATCAAATTTTGGAAATTTTGGAATGCTGTTGACCCTCATATGACATAACCCCCTTTGGACGCTATCCTTCCCTTACACATAGTGAGTGGTGGTGGGTTAGTTGGTTGACACTCTTTTTCTTTTTAAAAAAGATTAACCTCCCTGAAAGAAGTCAAACACCCACATGAAGGCCACTGGTTTTTTGGCTGACAATAAATTTTTAATTGCCTCAATACGACAAGGGTAACACTACCTAAGGATACTAGCTAGGAAACATGCTCACTTCACATTGCAACTTACCAACACTTATTTGTAGCCCTCAAACTTTCAATTCAAACCCTAAAGAGGTTATCATGTAATCTGATGCAAAATAGGTACATGTATGTGAGAACTGGTTGGAACTTGGGGAGTCAGATATTGGTTAGAGCCATAACGGGAAAGTAAATCACTAGTAGTGGTGAAAGGCTAATCATATACTATACATATATTACAAACTCTACAAGCAAGAACCATCAACCAAACAACATGGAGTTTGCAAATCTCAACTTTCTAATAACTCATATCATAAAAAACTTTCACACCATCCAATTTTTCATAACTTTTGACATTCATAACCTTGAAGTCAGGGGAGTTTATTAATAATTGTTGTTTGGCATGATTGCCTAATATAAGGCAAGCACTAAACATGCACGACAAATTAAATGTGGCACTAGGCTCAACACAATTACAATACAATGTGCAATAGGAAAAAAAATCATTTTTTTATTGTACCCACACAATGGGGAGTGGTTTTTTTTTTTTTTTAATTATATTATTTTCAAAGGATAAAAGCTAATGCAATGGTTTAAATCCCCTTTATAGTCCAAAGGTCTTAGGTTCAAACATTTTTTTGAATTATCTTTTTCATTCACAAATGAAATTGATGAAAACAAATTCCCAATGTAAAAAGAAGTTTAAGTTGCTCCCCGAGGAAAAACCATGTTCTTAAAGGAACAAGGCTTAAGTTACTCCAAAGAACAACCATGTTTTCAAGGGAGAAAGAACTCCTCTTTGAGGACATGATGGTTCCTTGGGAAGAAAAAAATTTAAGTTGTTCATCAAGGCAATTTAAGTTCTTCCTTGGGGCTATGATTGTTCCCTGGGAAAACATATGTTTCGAATTTTTTAGCAATCACAACCATCTCATAGTTGTTTTTATATAGGTTTGTGACCTATCATTGAAAAGGTCTCAAAAAGAGCTACAACTTTATAGTTGGAAGCACTTCAATCAAGGGTCAATTGTGTTTGAAACTTTGTATGAACATCATTTTTGCATGTGAGTTTTGATTGAAGTGCTTCCAATTACAATGTTGTAGCTCTCTTCAAAACCTTTCCGATGACAAACGAAAAGTCTATACAAAACCAACTATGAAATGACTTTGATTGCTAAAAAATTTGAAACATATGTTTCCACAAGGAACCAAGGTCTTTCCCCGGGGGAAGTTGATTATTTCATGGGTAGAGGAGCTTAAGTTGCCCTGAGGAACAACTTAAACATTTTTTTCCTTGGGGAACAATCATGTCCCCAAGGAAAAGGAATTTAAGTTGCCCCGAAGAACACTTAAACCTTTTTTTCCCGAGGGAACAATCATATCCCTTGGGGAGAAGGAGCTTAAATTTCCCCAGGGAACAAATGAATTCAAAATTTTATTTTTTTGTAACTTTTGCATATGAATTCTGATTAAAATATTTCCACTTACAAAGTTGTAACTCTCTTCAAAACCTTTCCAATGATAGGTCACAATAGCATACAAAAACAAAAATGAGATGATTGTGATTACAAAATGATTCAAAACATATGTTTCCCCGAGGAACTTAAACCTTTCCCCAAGGAAAGTATATTTCCATAAGGAACATTATGAGAAAATATAAGGTCTTACAATTGGGCTTGTAATTGGGTTTTTAAGTTGCAACGGACACTTGCAATTCATGTTATTTATACGGCCTTGAGTGCTAATGGACAAGTTATAGTAATTGCAGCAATTGCACTAGACACCCTACGTTGTATATAATATCGTATATATGGTGTAATTCACATGCAATTACATACAACTTTTTTACAACTAATTTCCATGTCAAATTCTCACACATCCTAATGTGGTTTTTCATCCATTTGTTGATGGATGACATATGTTAATACCTTTTGCAAGTTATTTACAACTAGTTTGATGAATATAATCTTTAATTATTCATTCATCCATTTGATAAATGAATTTAATAAATATATTTTATAACTTATCTACAATTATTTTATAGTTCATTCAACAAATATATTCTTTCATTATTTCATTCATCCATTTGAGCAATGAATTTTGTTCATATCTTTTGTAACTAACTTACAACAAAAGATGAAATGAAAATAAAGAATTTAGTGACTAATTTGTAACTAGGTGTTTAAGTTTGGATTTCAAAGCAATTGTATGGTAATTGACTTTAGTGGTATTAAACAACTAAATTGCAACTTACAATGCAAAATATACAAACTTCACACAACCATTATCATGTTGTCCAAATTATAATATATAATGTTGAATTGCATTGGACATCACTATTTATAAACATGAAATGGATTTGAAAATTTAAATAGATTTACATTCCATGTTGAAGAAGATATTACAAAAAATATATATATACATATATTTCTATCAAAGACAATTTAACTATGAATCTAAATATAATGCCCAAGCTATTTATAACAAACATATTTCTCTATATAAACAAAAGGTCAAATCATAAAAATGATGACCCACAATAATCAAATATTTTCATCTAAAACACTATGTTTCATAAATGAATGTTTTTTTCTATTTTTGTTAAAATGGAATTTAAGCCATGCAAATTTTTCAATCCATTTTATCTTAGCATATCATAACATTATAATGTAAAAAATATTTAAATAATCCTTTCAACTTGAATAAAATTAATTTACAACTATATTACCACTAACATGCAACTTATTTGTTGTTAAAATGTAACATATGTGAACATTGATACAAGTTAAACTATAATTTGTACACTTGCAAATAGAATCAAATATTATGCTTACAATCAAATAAATTGAATTACAATTTTAGGTACTTTTGAAAGAATCTTACCTTGAATCCATAATTTTGATCTTGATGGATTGAAACATAATGAAAGTTTGGCCCTATAACATAAAAACAACAAAAGTCATCACAAATGTGCAAACACAAAACAAGACATATGTAACATGATTATCATTAAAAAATCGCCTTTCATAAATTGTTCATCATTATAAGTTAAACTAAACTTGTACAATCAATTTCTAAATAAAATGAAATATATTTTCACATCATTTTTCTTTAATGTATGCAAATAAACAAAAGACTAAGAATCACAAACCTTCAACATCCAAGAGTAAAAGTAAGAACCTTTATCATCCAAAAACAAAAACCTTCAACATTTAAAAGTAAAAGTAAGAACCTTCAACATTCGAGAACAAAATTAAAAACTTTCAATATCCAAGAGTAAAAGTAAAAAATTTCAACATCTAAAACCAAAAGTAAAAACTTTGAACATCCAAGAGTAAGAACAATAACCTTTAACATCCAAAAGAAACAACAAAAACCTTCAACATTCAAAAGCAATAACAAAAACCTTCAACTTCTTTAAGAACAAAAACAAGAACCTTCAACCCTCAAGAGCAAAAACAAAAGCCTTCAACCTCTCTAAAAGCAAGAACAAAAAACCTTAAACCTCCAAGAGCAAAAACAAAAGCCTTCAACCTCTTTAAGAGCAAGAACAAGAAACTTTCAACCTCCAAGAGAAAAAAACAAAAGCTTTCAATCTCTCTAAAAATAAGAATAAGAACCTTCAACCTTTAAGAAAAAGAACAAAAGTTTTTAACCTTTCAAAAAACAATAACAAGAACCTTCAACCTCCAAAATAAAAAACAAAAGCCTTCAATTTCCAAGTTATTTAAATAAATAATAAAACTTATAACAACCTTTTGGTTTTAGTTCTAAACTAAACAAACAAAAACAATCTTAATTATAACACATGATATGAAAATTGCATCACCAAAAGACTAGGAAATACACAAAATGTTTGAATATATAAAGATTGTTTAAAAAAATTCATCTTGAATTTCTTGACAATAAGCATAAGTGCATGAAGGTCATTGATGCATTGGGGCAGATCTATTAATATACTACCATGTGTCACTTGCTTAAAGGTTTCTTGCACAAATTTCAAATTTTAAGTTGAAATAAAATTATAGATTAATTGCAAACAAATTAAAATGTCATATATATTGGGCGGTGGAAAGTATACATGTGGCATGATCATATGTGCTATTCAAGGCTATACATTTGTTACAAAATAGTCATTGATTAATAACTAAATTTATCTTAGTTGTGATATAGTTGTTACATGTGATTAAAATGCAACTTGTCAATAAAATCAAACATGGTTGACTACAATCGTATATACAATGGATACATTGTATTTTATAAATATATATCTTGCAATTAATTTACAACTATAATACAACTCCTTGATTTTTTGATGTGCCATTTTATTTATTAATTTTTCATATTTTCATGGGATAGTTGCAATGCAATTGTATATTAGTTGTTTTGGAGCTTTAGTTGTAGGGTAGTTTAGTTGTTACAAACACAATTTCTCATAGTGAAAGGTGCCCTTCTCCCTTGAGGAACTTGGGCCCTTCCTTAAGGAAAATTCATTACTCCCCAGGGGAGTTGTATTTTTTCATCAAGGAATGTTTTTTACTCCATGGGGAACTTGCTTAGGATTGGCACTTAATTTTCTTTTGCCGGAGGAAGTTACTTCCTAAGGGCAACTAACTTCAAAAACTATTTAAATGTTCTATGGATTTTTTCATCCATTTCATTTGTTGGAAAAAATAATTGGGAAAAAGATTGAACCTTGAACCTTCTTTGGGTTGAAAGGAGGATTTTAACTAGTACATCACATTATTTTTCTTTGAAATTATTGTGTAAGAAAGATACTTATAACATTAATCATTATGCGGGTACATTAAAAAAAATTGAATATTTTTTTTCATGTTGGGCATTGTACTGTAGATGTGTCAAACTTGGTGCCACATTTAATTTGTTGCACTTGTTTAGCATTTGCCCTAATACAATTGGGTTGGTTTGCCTTGTTGATTGGACAAGTAGTCAATTTCATTGCACTAAATTGAATGTTATCATAAGCCTAAACATAGGTAAATCATGAGGTGGTAAGAGTGAGAGGTACCTTACACCCACAAGAAGCATCTTCTAGGCATAAGGTGTCTCCTAAAAAGCAAGGGGCATTACTAGGATTCTTTGCCAAAGTTCTTATCCACCTAAAGTCGGCCTCCAAATACACTAAGAAATTTTTCCAAGTGCTTTACAGTTTTGCAAGGTGATTTACATAATCCTTCAAGCTAAACTCACCCAATTACAATTTTCTTAATGTTGAAAAGATGTCATATAGTTGACCAGTAAGATCTTTTTTGTACCCAATGTAAGCCATACATTATAATGTGGGACCACATTTTAAAAAATATTAACCTTGCACTGTAGACTCTACCTTGCACGACACACTACCTTGACCCATTCCAGACTCCCATTCTCCACACTAACCCTTGGCGCAAGGTTCAGACATATCTTTGGATCAGGACTTCAACTTCCTGAAGGTTTTGGTCTCATGTCCTCACCAATACTTTCTCCCTCAGTTTCTTTAGCCTTTTGGGGATGGGTTCCTTGGTTGGTTTGCTGGTAGCTTAACCAAGCCTGTGGTTTCAGTTTCTCAACATGGTAGCTAGATCAACAAACTGAACAAAGACATTGCACATGGATAATCCCAATCTTGGTTTGTGAAAGGGGGGCAGAATACTGCAGTGGGTATTTCAAGAGGGCTTCATGTCTCATCAAAGATGATGTGAGAGACCCATCCATTTTTGATATAAAATAGTACCCATCTTGGATATCTTCACATACTCCTTATATGGCTTCTTGTGACGCTTGAATGATTGAGTTTGTACAAGTCGATTTCTCCAGGACTTACAAGCAACGCCAATGAAATACTTCTAGGGGGATGTGACAATGAGAAATAAGAAGAAGAAGAAGAATTGGTTCAGTGACTTCTTGGGAAAATCTACGAGGCACCTTTTTCCTCCCAGTGCACCTCCAACTTTATTTCAAGATGTGAGTTCTTTTTCTTTTGGAATTGTTGTAGGTCAATAAAAGAAGCAAGTAACTCTTGTATATGTGCTAGATAATATGTATAAGGTTTCCACTAGACAGATTTAACTTGATTTGATTTGACCCAATCAAGTAAGTTGCTTATTTTATGAAAGTTGTGGTCAAAGTTTCACAGCATGCTCATTTCACACTTACGAGAATTAATTTGAATTGATTTGAATTGAGCACACCATGTTATGGGTGTAGTAGAGCATCAGCAAGTCTTTCCTTTTGTGCTTGGACCAACCAAAGAACCGTCACACATATGGCCTTGACAAACTTGAAATATCAAGGGTTTTTTTCATTTCTCTTTTCAATGAATTCTTATGAATCCTTTGTGATAACAGTCCACTCTTCAATACAAAATTGAAATTCATTGCACCGCAAAAGAAATATCGCACAATGCAATTAATTTTACTAATCCATCAACATTTTGTTTATGCTTTTGTAAAACAGGATCAACCAGTTCATCAACTCTGGCCCCCTGAAGATGTTGTCCAATCCACCAACTGCGATGT
>Ga0209208_10001807_pt1 | contig 30507 bp, 27 predicted proteins | sample S1TSphfallax_3_FD_187694 | JGI IMG/M metagenome (GOLD analysis project Ga0209208, IMG submission 187694) | Host-associated microbial communities from peat moss isolated from Minnesota, USA - S1T2_Fd - Sphagnum fallax MG (SPAdes) (version 2) | ecosystem: Host-associated > Plants > Peat moss >...
CCTCTTGCTCCAAGCCCGGAAGTCCCGTTCAGGAAAACCCTATGTGTACTGCGAAGGCCAAATGTGAGAGCGTTCAGAAATCCAGCAATCTAGAATCAGACCTACGTTGTCAATACGATGCAACAAACAACCCATAGCTTCTTCAAATCGTTCTAGAGCATTGTTGTTGATCATTAGTCTCGTTCTTGTCGATATTTTTGACCTGAGATTCCCGCGGCTGCACGCGGTAAGAAGCTCCGTGAGAGAGAGCGCGCGAACGAACGCGATGAGGACGACCGAAAGCAAAGCAAGCAAAAAGCGTGTGCGCGTACTTAGCTGTTGGAGGAAGTCCATCCAGGCCAAGAAACCTTCGTGGAGGCCAATAATGAGTTAAAAGGCCAAAATTTCAACACATTTTGGCCTCTTGTGGCTTGTTTGGCCTCAAGTTGCTAAGCAAATTATGATTTGTTGACTTTGTTTACCAAGGCCAAGGATACTTGTGTTTAGATTCATTATAAGAGTATATAGTAGTAGCTTAAGGGATTTTGGCCCCTAGCTAGGTAATAATAATAATAATAATAATAATAATAGGTCTATTTATTTTTATATGAGGATTTTTGAAAGATGGTATTTTGGCTTGTTTTCAAACTTGAGATTAGTTATTACATATAGGAGTTATATAATATGTATCTTGAAGGATTTTGGTTTCTCTTAGAGGATTTTTTTGAAGATTATATTTTTGCAATGGTGAAATATTTGATGTTTCCATAATTCTTCTTCTTTTGCCTTAAGATACTAAGTTTTTAATGTAAATGGCAAGGCCATAGTTGTGTGACACACCCCTTGTTTTTCAAGGTCAAGGTCCAGGATTTATTTTTCCAACCTCAACAACTTATTAACTTTCCCCTCTAAAGTTGTTGAGGCAAACAAGTTTAGAACCAAGTCTTCAAATTTTTATTTTGAATAAATAGTTTTTTTTTTTTTTAAATTTTTACTTCTAGCATTGCCCTCAAGGGTTGCGAATTGGCTTTCAAGTTAATATATTTTTTCTTTTCTTTTCTTTTCTCCCTTTGGGGCCATCCGGGGCTAAACAATCATAGATTGAAATATTGTATTTTAGTTTGGCATTTGACTTTCAGAGTAAAAACCCCTTGGGACTAATTTCAGTGGTTGCACCAATAGGATTGCTTGATTTAGGTTCAACCTTGGTGTTGACGTCTTGTGTCAAGTGGGCCTAAAAGGACACGAGTATGTGAGTTCACTAATAATTCATGCCAGAGTGAACCAGCTCCCATGACTGCACCAGTTGGGGATGTATGTGGTTCGATGGTCACGGATTTTTCATTCCATGTACACTTTGATTAGGTTTAAGGCACAAGTTTTTTTTGGGTAGTTGTAAGAAAAAATTTAATATTTTTATTATGATTATGCATCCAATGCTTGTAATTTTTACATAATTTAGAATATATATAAAAAGAAAATCAAAATTCAGTTTAAGATATTTTGGGCAATTATAAGGAACAATCTAGTTCCCCAATTAAGATTATGCATCTAATGTTTGGAGTGTTGATTTAATTTAGGGTCAATGTAAGCATTTTTTATTCCAAAATAAATTTAGGCATTAAGGTTTTTCAAACATTTGTATAAGCTTGTTTAATTTTAAATTTAAGGCTATGCATGTCCAACCTCAAAAATCAAGATATGACCATGGGATCAATACTCTCAATGTTCTTTAACTCTCTTGAACTTCTAAACCCCACCCTAATGCAATATATTCATGAATGTAATTATAATCTCCATTCTTTCGTCCTTATGACGTTTCCTTTTTTATCCCACATTCCTTGCATACTAATTCATTCTTATTCCAAGGATACCCAATTTGTAGGTGTCTTGTGTCTTATTGTCACACTTAACCTCACAAAAGCTTAAACCTAGAAAGTCCCAAATTTCACTCAATGCATGTTCCATTCATTTCAATTACATGCCCAAATGCTAAAGCTCAAACTTCCTCACAAAGTCGTCATGTTCTAACACCAATCCTTCATAATGTCAGTTGAAATTTACAAACCTTGATCTAATTCCAATATTGGGCATAGCAAAAAATAAATAAAATTGTAGCAACCATATCGTTTTGGGTCAAATAACATAGTTATAAAAAAAGGCTATTCCATTAAAAGAAACCTCAACATATGACCTACCACAAAAGTTTTCTTTCCCAATTTTTCTGTTTTATACACATTTCTATAACCAAAAGGCTTAATTTGTCCAGCACAAGGTTGCCACTCTAGAATAGGTCTTCACACCATCTTCACACAAAATCTTTCATCTTATTTATACAAGTTTCACTTGTGTTTTAGACACACAACATTTGTGTTCAAATAATATGAACCTATGGAGAAATAAAATTTGCATGATTATTATTGTTAAATCATGGCTCACAAAGTTTGTGGTGTAGCAAAACAATGCTCTGTTTAGCAACTTTAATTATGGGTGAGTTTTGCGTCTGAATCTGAATCTGAATCTGTTTTCTCTGCATGTGAATGCTCTTTCTACCATATTTAAGTGTCCATTGAGAAGTCAGAAGTTAATCATCTCAAAGCCACAGGAAATTAAAGGTCCAAGCTGATGGGATTGTGTTTCTGGTTTGATCTTCCCTCCAATTTTTGATGCAGAAAGGGGCAGCACATTGGTGTCTCCAGCATTTTGGTCATAAGAGCCATTGATCTTCACAGAGTTAAGAATGATTAGTTTCTCTGTCTCTTTCGAATGCCCTCTCTACAGACAGTTAGTTCCACCATACACTCCTTGGGACAAAAGTCAGCCAGTGATATAATGTAATTGCTAGAAGAACTTTGAATAAATGAATATCTGCGTATCAAGCAGTGCTAGCCAGCATCATGACTGTGTCTTGCTTCTGGAAATGCAACAGAGACTGAGGACACAGATATTTCTATAATTGTTTAGCCAAAGTATCGGGAAGAAAACATATGCTTCTCTACACCCACCATCGGGAGCTGATGAAAAAGTGAGTCTAAAGTCATGGCAGCTCATCACTGTTGTTCATGATAAAGGTGATGGTCCAACACTTTGTGAGTGACAACTCATGAGATTATGACTGCTCTCATGTATGCTTGTTCTGTTATAGTTGGGTTTGCTGGAACTGACAGAAGGTTGACCTTCAAGGTGTTGCTGTGGATTTTTCTCTGCAATCTCATAGTTATACATCAAGGAGTTCTTAGTAGTATTTCTGGATTGATGTATTCCTATCACAGTATGTGTGTGGAGAGGTTGATTGTCTTGCATAATATATTTACACAAAGTCATTTCCTTCTGTGAGGAGTTTGATGAAAAAAATGAACCTTGAACAGTACATGTTTTTGCATTTAGCTCAATTCTTCGTCACTTGGGTTCAATTGAGTTCATCATATGTCCCAAAATTTGACATGAAGATTCTCTATCTACATATCTGAAAGGAAAAGAGAGCGCAGGCCGCACAATGGTTTGGCAATTCTGATTAGTATCATGGTACTGGGTTCTAACTACAGAGGCGGGTCTTTTACTTAAGAGGACAGACAAAGACTTTCATCTGGAAGTTGGAGAGTTGTGAGCTGCTTATACAGATGATCTTCACCTCAAGCACAGGGAGACCGGGTCCCTTCAAGACTGCCAAAGATCAATCTGAAATTATGAGGCTCAGGGGTACAATCTAGCTACTGCTCATGCTCTCATCCAACTACCAGTGTAAGAAATATGGCAATTAAAGGAACAGCTCTGACCTAGAAAAGAACATTTGTGGGGATTTAGCGTTGATGGTGAAGAAAGCCAGCTGACAAAAAAACATCAGAATTGTGCTGTTCTCTTGAGGTTTTTCACAGTGCACTTATCTTGAGAACCATCAGCTCAAAGGAAGAGCTTTTGTCTGTAGTGCAAGCTGTATTTCCTAAGGTACATATGCTTATTCTATTGGCTCAGGATCAGCTTTTGATTTTGTTTTTGGTATACTCATCCCTACATTTGGTGTATGCTTTTGTTCTGCAGGTGATTTGGATGAGGTATCTGAGGAGCTGGAGAAGAATATGCATAAACCGGCAACATTTTGCAGCCAAAATGAGGCAGCAGGTGGACCTCTCATCCCTGCTGCCAGGATTGAAGGTTGGCTGCGGGAGTAAAAGAATGGGTCCTCAGAGGGCCTCAAAGGGAACTTGTGAGAGCTCTCTAGAGGCTGGTTTAATGGAGATGAAGGTAAACCAACTTGCTTAATTACAAAATATTCTCATGTCTCAGGTAGATTATCCATGAACTTGGATCTTATTCATGAGTCAAAGATTTGCACATAAGGTATGGGGTCAGGAAGCAGGTGTTCTAGGAGTTGATGAAGCCTGGTGTCCCAGCACCAAAGGTCTAGGGAGCTGATTGATTGTGTGGTTTGTGTGTAGACTCTTGCAGCTCAAAGACTTCTGGAACTGCAGGAGGCTTGTCAGAAGCAGCTGCATCTCTTGGAAAAGATTCAACATATGAAGGTTGTTTTCAGCAAGCCCATTCAACTTTTATACCAAATTTAGAATCCTCCTTTTGCTCATTATTGTGCTCCTTTCACAGTGACATGTGACAAAGTAACCCTGCCAGGAAACTTGTAGGATGTAATAATCCTTTCTAATTTTAGATCGTTGATGTCTCTTTCTCATTCAGATGTTAGGTGTAGATGACTTCCTCTTAACTGTAAATTTGATTCATGATTATATAAGCAACATGATTTTCAGACTTCTGCATCTGGAGAAATTTTGCTCAAAGTTTTCCACATTTCACTTCAAACAACTTATATTGTGCATGTCAAATTACTGCCATAGGACCATTTGGAGAGTGAATGGCATATTTTACTGTCCCACCGACATCAACTGCAAACCAATCAAGTCCAGTATCTGAGGAGTGAAAAGGAGTGTTGTCAACACTCAGTGGACCAGCTACAGGTTTGCATTATTACAGCCTTGTTACACTCCATGGTTGAGAAGTTATTTTAAGCTTCCACTAGGGTCAGGTAATAGTTGGAGTATCATTACCTGTTAGACATTTGCTCAGCATGTGTTTCATGTGTTTATGAGTAAGCCTTAGGTTAGATGCTTGCTTGTACAGGGGGAACTTTGAAAAAATGAAGCTTATCCTCACAAGCTTGATGCTGCTTGAATGAGTGTGCTATTCACTGCTTGTCTTCTAGTGAAAGTTAGCCAATGTTATGAGGATATTAGTATTCTTATTGCTCTGGAAAGGCAATAGAAACTCAATATGCAGATTTTTGTATAGTCGTTTGCTTGAAAATTTTGAGCATATTATTGTAAATTTATTTACACCCACCATCAGGGGCTGATGAAGTCAGTGGGGAGTTGTGGCAGCTAGTCACTCACATTCATAACAAAGGTCATGGTCTCATGCTTTGTGAGTATATTGTGACCACACTGATTCTTGTCATTTTTGTTTTTTGTTTTGTTGCAACTGACAGAATGGTTACTTTTAAATTGTTATTGCGGAGATTTCTCTGCAATCTCATAGATATGTTGATTCATAAGCCAGTGTATTGAGTTCATGGTTCTACGTAAATTCTCATCACTCATTGTTCTGCTCATACCTTTGTTGTAATGCCGAAGGCTAATTTGATGCTTATCTTATGCCAGCAATTGGCTAATAGGGCATGACCTCCTTCTGCACATGCAAAAAGAAACTTGTGCACTCAGCACAATATCCCTTGGAAGTTGGAGTTGGGAAACAATCTTTCTGAGGCTCTATAAAGGGAGATTTTACTGAACCCAAATTGGCCTATACATAGGGTGTGTGCAACACTGCATTGTGTCATTAGAAGGAGGTGATCCTTAAAGGCTGAAGCTGGAGAAGCTGCGCAAAAGCTGAGTACAATGTCAGACGCATGAGCAGCAGAATTAAAGGCCAAGTTGCAGAATCGCACAGCTGATCAGGACACTATGCACATGAGATTAGAAGAGGCTAATCAAGTTCTAGGTATGTTCACTTACACCTCTTGGGGAATGGGGGCTAGCTTTGCAAGGAAGGCCTTTTTTGAAATATGAGACCTGTGTTATGTGTTTTCCTGAAGAGTTTTCCTTCCATAATGCTGCTTCAAGTCTTAATTGTGGACTTTAAGAGCCCCTTAATTGCTTAAACTTTGCAAACAGTTCTATCACTTCATGGCACAAAGCTTTGAACACTCAATTTTCCCTCTTGTTGTTAGAAGGAAAGCCAATTGCTGAGCTGAAGGTGATGGTTACCATGATTCATAAAGAGATGCACATGAGGCAAGCATAACTGAATGCTTACAAAGTGCAGCTAGTGACATCCATTCCCTGTGAGCTGAGATGCAGCCTATGGATGTGTTACTCTTAGACAGGTAAGGAGTTCATCAGCCTATAACTTAATGCATGTTGCAAACATCAACAGCTGACCTACAAGACAGTAAAGTCATATATAGATTGCATTGTCCTAGACAGATTCATAGGTGTTTTCAAATACTTTCAAATCCAGCCCTTACCCTTTCTAACATATTCACACACTTCTTCCAAATGCAAACATCAAGCTGCAGCCAACTTCAATCTTCAATCATCATCTTCTTACATTGCTTTCAAATTGACCAACTCCATTGTCCAAGTAGGTGCCCTAGGCACAAGAAGGCATGCAATCATGTTTAAATTAATTGGCAAACTAATTGTTTCCTTTTTCCTGTTATCTCGAGATATATGTTAAATGGAAAATGCAAAGAAACTGGGAAACAAAACCAAACTTAGTAGGTATATGCTTTAACACCAGGAGGTCAAAGTTCACACAACAACATGAGATTCCATGCAACAGAAAACTAATGAAATATGGCTATCAATCAAATTCAATTAACAATTACACAAATTTCATATCTAATGAACAGCAGTTATGTCCCTAAACAAGTTAGTATTTACCATGGAAATGTAATTTAAGTGTAGGGTAAAGCCCTAGGTCAAGGGCATTAGGGTCTGCACTCAGCTATCGTCTCATGCACCCTTATTTTGGTAATGCTCTTGACCTTGGGCTTTACCTGATGTAAACCAGAAATTCAGTGCAGAAACTGTGACGAAACAGGAGGGTGGCATTATGAAAAACGAAATGCCCTCCCCACTCCTGGATGAAAAAAATTTCTTTATAAGGTTACCTCTGGATACACTGCAAAATTTCTGGCAAATCATTACTGTATAGGGCAAGGCTTGCTCCCCAGTGCCTCCCCTAGTTTGAGGGTTGTAGCCTCAAGGATGGTAGTAGCCCAACCTTGGCACTATGTCCCAAGAGAATACAGCACTGTGTTGGGCAGGGCAGCCCCAACATATTTGGCCTATGTGAATGAAAAAAAGAGTTTTGGGTGGGGGTTTGAAGAGGCGGCCAAGAGGAAAGCCTCTCAAATGTATCTCTAGCTCACTCCCATCAAACCCTAATGAACATAGACCATTGTTGTCGTGTCCCTGAACACCTCTACCTTTCTCTAGTGTCCAGTTTTCGACAAGCATGTTTGCAACGATTTGTAGATGACAACCCAATTTCCCATTCCGCCATACAGTCAAAAACTGTGCTATTGTTTTGTGAATTTCTTGCTCTTCCTTTCGCGGAGAAGTTCTTTCTGTCGGAAGAAGAATGTGTCTGTTTGAGGTTAGAAGCTCACAAGCCCAAACCAAATTCCTCAGGAATCGGGATGATTGTTCCATTTTGGGTCCAAAAAAACTTGTTTAAAACTCATATTAGGATTGTTAGCATGGGTGTGACCTGGAGAAGTGATTGATTCACATTGAATTATTTGTGGGTAGTTCCATTGTTCAATTCTTTTGTTTGACGATGTCATTGATTATCCTGGTTGCCTTTTCAACATGTACTAGATCATCTACTCAGCACCATGTATTTATGTATTAAGGAATGGGCCTGTTAGGGGGAATCTGTTGGTACACTTCGTCAAGTAATCAGGGGTGCAACCATTCTTATACATGAAAGATTTTGGACTATTACATATCTGAGCATCAATGATTATGTTGAATTATAATCATTGAAAGAAGACAATTGATGATTATATTAAAATATCACCAGTAACACAAAGAAAGAACTGGTAGTAAAAGGTCAGGAACACGGACCCTTGATCAAGGGTTCTCAAAACTCGAAGAACCAGTCAAAAAGCTTACCATGAACCATCAGTTCTTCTTTTAAGGAACCCACCAGTTTAAAAGAGTCCTATTAAACATTGATATGGTGGCTGCAATGCCAAGCTTGAATGGACAATTAAACTACAAACAAAATATGCAGACCCAAGATAAAAACAAATTCAATGAAAATGCATTGATTTTAGCCATGCAATGCAGTGTTTATGAAACTTATGTACATTGATCATTAATTGACCATATCTCCAAAAACTATCCAAGTGGACTCAAATCTGGCTAGCTTGGATATTATTCATGTCTCATTTCTAGAATATAAGAAATAACAATACAAATTATTTGGCCAGATTTAAGAGATGTTGTGAATCTATTTGTACTCATCCTCGTAAATAAATTCCCCATGCAAAACTTGATATTCTACTATTAAGGTAGTTTGTTTGGTTTGTTTGAAATTTTGTCATGTTGAGAACTTGAGATCTCCCAAACCACAATGCTCCTTGCCATGTTCTTGGTATTGTTGGAAAGCCCCTGATGAGTACAGGTGCATTGAGCTGATTTTATAATGCTTCAACTCACAGCACAAGATTTACTGAGTATTGAAAAGAATTATCATTGAAAATTCAATATAATCAAAACTTAAAAAGTTACAAAAATTAAGGCATGATCTTGGTACTGCTGGAAAGCCGTCAATGAGTAAGGTGTTGTGGAGACAATTTCATAATTTTTAGACCTAAGGTGTGGGAGATATTGAATTCTGAGTAATTTGTGTTATCAAAATTCAAATTCTTTTATAAAAATATCAATGAAAATTGAATTTCATACTTAAGCTAAAGAAGATGAACAATTTTCCCTTTCAAATTTCATTCAATATTTACAACACACACAATCCACACGACTGTCAATATTTTAATCAAACAGGAAGAAGAAGAAGGGCCATTGGGGAAATTTTTGAAAATTGGAAAAATGACCAAAACAAGGGACTCATCATGGAATGATTCTGTCCTTTACAGCAAATTCAAACTTCAAAGTTCAAACTAGAAACTTCCACACCAAATCTAGAACTTCTGCTGGAGAATGCATGCATTTTTATAGAAAATGCCCATCCATCATATGCACACATAATACTCCAAATGTCACTCTCACATTCGGTCAAGTTTGAACCATAAATTTTATGCCCAAATCTTACACCAATGCATAATCTCTTCCCTCTGAGCACAGCCAATAAAGTGGGTGCAAAACCAGAAAATAAATGTCTAATTTAATAGATTTTGGCTATCCTGACAGGTATGTTGTGAATTCATGGCCATTTTTGCACTGCTGATTTTTTTTTAGTTTGAATTTTGAAGATTTTTTAGTTCGTAAATCATTGATTTTGCAATAGGAAAATGTCTGAAATTTCACACCGAATAAAATAAAGCTGCTCCCCAATCCCTAGTCATCTGCTGGGAAAACTGGGAACTATATTAGTATTACTACCCTGCCCTACTGGGAGCTCTAGGTCAAGAGCATGAGTGCAACACCATATTGGCATAAAACAATTTTTAAAGTGGAGAAGAGAAGAAGTCAACCACAGTAAGATAATTGAAACTCAAATGCTTACAACATACCTCCAAAGTCCAGAATCAAGTATAGTGGAAGACGTCCTTGGATGAACCAGCATCTACTCTGGTACTGGTACCTGGGTGGTTTTTTTTATAAATTTCCAAATTTTCGTGATTTTTCTCAAATTTTTAGCAATTTTAAAAATAAATTACTCTAGGACAAAAAAATTCCAAAACCTTTTGTTGTCATAGTGTGAAAATTTTCCCAAAAAAGAAGCACTGACTGGTACCATGGTAAAATGTTTCTTCTAAATATTTCAAAATTTTAGCATCCACAGACTGAATTGTGGTTATGGAGTCCAAATTTAACATTGCCGGAGTAAAGTAGAGCCTCTAAGGTGCCTCACTCAAGAAGGTGATGGTGCTGGAGGCCCTGAATCATAGATCATCATCTTCACTCACAGCAGTACCTGTTGCAGATCCAGTTGCAACCCAGGTAATGTAGTAATAATAATACACTACTACCTTGGCAGCTTCGACACGCTAATTTTCATTATTTTTTGAATTTTTTTGAAAAAATTAATTAAAAATTTTGTGAAGGAAAATATCAAACCTTCAAAGAATATATATATATTTGTTGAAATGAAACTTTCAAAAAAAAGAAATTGCCTATTCAACAAACATGTGTCTAGAAGCTGCCAAGGTACTACTATGGTAGTAGCAACAGCCAATGCTGCTGTCAAGAGGCTCCTTTTTCTCAACCATTTGGTTTGGTACCCACTAAGTGTACCCAACTCCTTTATTTTCAGAAAATGTTGATTTTTTCAAAAAAAAAAATTAATAACAGAAATGTGTGAAGGAAAATATTTAAGTCTTCAAGAAATATAGAACATATGTCGAAATGAAAATCTCAGAAAATTAATTAATTAATTAATTATTGGACAAACATGTGTCTTGAAGCTGCCAAGGTACTAATACTATGGTAATAGCAACAGCCATTGCTGCTGGTGCTGCTTTCAAGAGGACCTCCTTTTTCTGAACTCTTGTTGTTTAGTTTCGTACCCACTAGCACTCAAGACACAAAGCTCACTAGATATTAGTGAACTTATTGTCTGCACCAGCTAAAGCTTTAGGTACAATATGAGTATTGCAAAATCCCAAGAAAAAATAACACAAAAGTGAGCCACTCATTCATGCATTTACTCTCCCCTTCTGCCATCTTCTCACTCAGTCTGCTTCATAAGAGCTCTTCCATTGCCTGGTCTCAATCATACCAAGTGACATATCTTCTCCTCTTCCTCCTCTTTTGCTTCTGCTCTAATATTCTTCTTCTTCTTCTCCATTTCTTCATACTCAGGAGCAGCTGAGTTTGTTCTGTGCCCATTGCCATTTCTAGTCCTGCAGCTCATGATCAATCAGTTTTCACTAGAGTCTTTTTTCTTCTCCAGAATTGATCACTGAATCTGCAGCAAGCTTCCGATTTATGACTAGTTGCTGTTGGTGGAATCCAACGTTCGTAAGTGTAAATATTTAGCTGATTGTGTGGGAATTATTAGATCAGACGGTAGGAGGTGCAGATAGCAATGGCGGAAATTCCAGTAACCAGTAAGGGTCCCTACAGAGGAGCTTACGACGGTCCGCCCATCGAGGAACGCGAGCGGCATCGCCCCAAGCATAACTTCAGTAACTTCGTTTTCCGGACCGTGACGGCACTAGCCACGGCAGCCGCTTTCATTGTTGTGCTGGAGTCCAACGAGCACACCACGTACCGCGGCTTCAGAGTCGGCGAGAGGTGGCAATCGTTCGCCGCATACAAGTAAGTTTCCCGGTCCGGGAGGAGGAGGCCGGCAGCTCTTGTTGCAGCAGCTATGGTACTTAGCTAGGTATCTATTGCAAAATTTGGTGCCAAATCTCTCTCTCTCTCTCTCTCTCTCTCTCTCTCTCTCTCTCTCTCTCTTGCCAGCCGCTGCTTCTTCTTCTTTTTCTTCTTCTTCTTACCAGCAGCAAAACTAAACCAGACTTGATGCCAAGGAGACCTTTGTTGCTGTCTAGTTGTGTACAGAAGAAATGGGTTGGCAAGTGGCTGCCCATTATAAACTGCCTTTGGTGAGCCTTCTATGGCGAGACAGGCAGCGCACCCAGCATAATAATGGGCAGCCACAAGCCCGTCTCCCCAACTCACCAAGGGCAGTTTAGTACCCAGCATAATGGGCAGCTGCAAGCAAGCTCCATTACATTAACATTGTGGTTAATGGTTATGATATTTCGATCATAATCTTTCACCCTGAAAGTTTAGGAAGAATAATCTTCTCATTTAGATTATGAAAAGTTTTGTGTTTTGGAGAGCTGATCTGATGGACTGAAACATTGCAAAATTATGTCATTGGTCATGTGTGTCTAGATGGTTTATTGTTGCGAATGCCATTGTGTTCGTGTACTCTGTTCTGGGAGCTACCATTTCCTTCTGTGCTATATGTGTTCGACGAGGTCCTCTCAGTTATTCTCCAACAGCTTGGTTGACTTTCCTTGTGGACTTTGTAAGCCTCTCTAAACCACCTGCCTTCCCTCAACTTCAACAGTATCTAACCCTACATGATCCTGAGAATGATGGTGCCTGCTGAGATCTTGGGTCATCCATTAGCAGCAAGTTTGCTTAGAAACTAATATTCATATATTTGCTGTAGCATCTGTGATTCTTTGTTTGCTTCAATTGGGTCATCACAGCACATTTACTTTACTTAGAAACTATTCTTATATTTATCATGTGTTTCATTAATTATGAGTCTTTAAAAGACAAGAATTAATAAGTATTCATTTGAAAACAGAAAATTTTGAAAAGAGACTTTGATTTGGGGGTCACCAAACAATGAATGAATAAATATTAACAACATTTTGTCTCATTAAATGATTCAACAAATAGATGTTAACAATGTTTTGATTCAAATTTAGTAAAACATTTGATCCCAATCAACAAGTTTTTTAAAAGTTCAAAATTGACATTTTAGTTTCAAATTAATTAGATGTTTGTTAGTTGTTGCAATCCTTTGTTTTCTCAACAGGGTGTTACTGAAAACTAGTCTCATTCGGACTTGTAACCAATGCAATTGGAAGTGTGCTTTCTATTTGTCCTGTTTGGTGGGGGCATGGGACAGTTGTTAGCAAGTGCACTTTTCTCAGCCGATTCAGCAGCCCTAGCTGTGTGGTGGGTAGGGAAATATGGAGTTGTAAGACCTCGGTGGACAGGTTTTTGTGATGAGGTGCACTCCTTTTGCAAACGAGTTGAAGGAGCTATTATTGTGAGCTTTATAGGCTGGCTGTTCCTGAGCTTCTCCGTCGTTGTTGCTGTGTCCTCCCTCCATGCCCTTGGCAGGAGAAGGTGGTGAAAATTGGTGCAAAATACCAAATCCCAATAATCACAAGCATAATGGCTCCATCACATAACGGCTCTGCCCTTTAAATGATGATATCTGAAAGGATGATAAATATTCAACATACTAAATTGGAAACACATGGTGGCTAGCATGGTCAAGCCCAAGTGGATCCTTCAGTAATTATGTCTGAAATGTTTCTGCAGTGAACGCAGCATGACTCTAGAATGTAGGGACATCTTTGGCCCATTTCTCAGTGCCTGCCAATGTCTCTACCCTGAAGGGCAGAGCCAACAAACACAGCCATGCAATGATGGGGTTGGGGAGTGATGAGATCAAACAAATGTTGGGGAGTAGGAGGAGGTTCTTGTGTTTCCATAAATGGCTAGTGACATCAAGATGATACTAAGTGTTAGGTTCTTGTGTTTCCATAAATGGCGAGTGACATCAAGATGATACTAAGTGTTAGGTTCTTGTGTTTCCATAAATGGCGAGTGACATCAAGATGATACTAAGTGTTGTAAGGTGCTTTTCAGTAGTAGTCTACCTAATAGTTTGTACAAATGGGGAATGCACATTTGTGTAATATGACATAGAATTATTGGTCCTACAAAAAGACTGGTCAATAAGTTGTGCAAGACATCCTAACAGACCATTTTTTTTATGACACAAAGCACCAAATGAGGTTACCTAAAAGGCAGAGAATGATATCGATCATAGATTGTTAGTCAATCCATAAGTAACTTGGAGGCATTTTTAGCTTCCATGAAGAGTAAATATCCTTGAATGTGTGTTATTTTTGTACCAGAAAATTGCATTTCTAAACCACAACCTGCAGATGTCATACTTCAAAGGCCACTCAAATGTGGATTTACAACCCGGTTCAAGAGATGGTCACCCATCAAAGACCAAATAGATAGAAGGGCTAGTAAAATTAGTCTTCATCTTTCCATTGGAACACTGCATGAAGAACTTATGCACTTGGCTTTTTAAATCTTGGAGGGAAGTGAAATCTCATACTCATATGAATCTAAAGGGTTGGGGAAAGTGTGGATTGCAGAGGTCATTTAAAAAGGATTTCCCAGTTAAGGCTACAGACTAGCAGCCGCTTTTTATGGATATCTTTTACTGTAGCCTAAATGGTGATGAGCCATAGGAAGATGTAGAATTCTGAGGAAGATTTAGCCAAATCTGGCTATAAACCAGATGTGAATTACAAAGTTTTTAATCAACCTCTTATATAGTGGCTACACCCCTAAAACAAACTATAAGAATCTGGTGACTTCTTTTTCTTTTTCTTTTTTATTCTCACTTATGCTAATAGAAACCCTTCAAAATGATCCATTTTCAACTAATCACTTGGTAAATCTACAATTGGGTGATTGCAATATAATGACTAACATAGTATCATGAGCCTTTGACAATACTGTTTCTATTGTTTGACAATACTGTTTAGTTTCATGAGCTTCACTAAATTACTGTGTAGTAATCTATCAATTTTATTGATAAATTGGAGTACAGTCTCCCTATGCACGCCCCAAAACAAAAAACCCTTGTTTACTGAAGAAAAAAAATCGATGATGTTTTTACAAACATGTACGCTACTGAACATTTTAAAAGTGGGATTTTAAAAGTAGAATAGGCCCATTAGGTGCAATCTTTTCAACTCAGACAAGTTACTTAGTTAAGAGGGTTTAAGGTCCAACTAGATGATAGCATAAAATAACACATGTTTTTGGATAATGAGAAATTTCACGGGTTGGGTAAGTATATTTACATTCATGAAAGTTTTCTCACACCACTTCTCACACAATCACAAACATGACTCTTTAGTTCATTACTCTCCATTATTGATTCATTTGATTTATGTCCTCTGCCCTCCCATGCTCACATGTCCACTAATAAGATATAAGGTGCATAAATGTTTTAGGTATGTGTACCCAGATAACATGGGTTCAGTGGGTAAATTGGTCATTGCAAGCATGACACTGTGGGGGCTTTGGAGTTCTGGGAGAAGAATGGCAAACCATAAGAACAAAAGATGGAGCCTTTTGGCACTAATGAAAGGCTCAAGATATGACATGTATCATAATCAACACTTCCATAAAAGCATCAACAGTATTTTTGAGCTCTGTGGGAACTAAGGTGTGAATAGTTCCTTAATCGCATTTCTACAGTCTTAGCCCTAAATATCTAAGGTAAATCTACAATTGGGTACATAACTAACTGCTTTAGAGAGGGGAAACCCACATACAAGCTTCTTCAACAATATTCTTGTGTTCCATATCACAACAAATGAGCAAGATGAGGGTAAAACTATTTCCCTTTTAACGTGCAGTATGCATACATACCTGACCCCAAAAACCCTAAAAATTGTCCAAAAACATTGAGCTGCACCCCACCAACCCACCACATGTTGCTGTGTCAAATAGACAACATGCTAATACTAGACTACAAGCTGTTCTTCATTCAACAGCTGAAGAAATACTGTAGTCCAACCCAACAAAAGAACAGGGCCCATATCTTTGCATGTTTGGACCAATGACAGTACAACCACACAAAGAACATCCCTACAAAGCAAATCAATCAAGAAACTTGCGATGTAATCCTAAAGGGATAGAAAGCAGTTGAGTACCCAGTCAAATGGAAGGCCACCAAAACAAATCCAGCCAAAAAAAACTGTGCCCAAATCCTGGCAACCCACCATCACAATATCTGGCACAGTGAGCTGACCTGAAACCATAAAAAATTACACCACATAATGATTTCCCATTGACCCAATTTAAAGGGCTGAGAATTCTACTGTCTAGTTCCATGTTGTTTGGTAACTTTTCTTGAGTGACTTTTCTCGATCTCAGACAACCAGTGGACATTCTCATTTTTAGCCACAAAAAGAAACACTTTACCTTGAGATTCCCGCACATGGTCTGAGTGAGAGCTGAATTCAGGGTTGTGTTGAGGAAGATGGTGTAATTAAGACAAAATGCAATTATACATGACAATGCTGTCACCACCTGCACCAGAACCACCCCTACTTCCCTTCTCAATGCACAGTCAACTTCTGTCAGCCATGGACTAAAGAAAAGTTCAAACAATGGATTTAACCATGTAAAAAAGATCAACTTGTGAATGAAATTCGACTATGATTCTTCTCCTATGAGTTGGATATCTATGTGTGCTTTCAGACACCAGTAAAAGTAAACCAGTACAAGTAAACCAGTACATACCTGAAAGCCCAGGACATGGAGGGATTCAAAGTTAATGGCCATGTTAAGTTCACCACTCAACAGGGTCCATAAAATCAAAATCGGTCCACAGATGAGGCCTGCTAATACATCCAAACACAAAATCTGCCATCAGAATGGCATGAAACAAACACAAAGGGGTGCAAATTGCACATAACCATTCTGGCAAGTCAGGTTTGGAATAACAAGATCATCATCTATTGTAAAATCAACTACAATGCAATGATACAGGAGCCTAATTAGACCACATTTACAAATTACAACAATGTAAAAAATTCAGGGTGTCATCTAATGATTATATAGCAAGACTTTAGGCATTTTTACCATTACACCACATGAGACCAAAGCTGTTTAGTCCTGTTGTCTTGCCTGCCAAGTGAACCCACACAATCAAAACCCTTCACATTTCTCACCACCCATCTATGACACACATAGTAATTAACGTAAATTGCTGACAACATTTCAAGGAGTTCAGTTGCATTCACTATTCCCTACATTCCTCAAATGCCATGATGGTACACACATTCAAAGGAAGGAGCAATACATATGAGTATCAGGCAAGCACAAGCTGCAAGCGGCTCACTTACATTACGTACCAAGACGGGCAATGGTGGCAAGGTAGATAGCTGTTGTAATGTTGGAGAGCAAAACTGTAGAGTAGCCCTCCAGCTCAAATGACAAGTCCCTTGATCCTGCTACGAAAGCTCCCAATACAATAATGGCCACACTGTTCACATCGTTTCACATTATTTCACAAAATTACCCTGGACTTGCAAAAATATATAAAAAAATAGTTGGAAATTTAGGGTTTGAGAACCCACTGACCTAGCAATGATGGGATTCGAATGCTTTTGACCAACAAGTAGAAACTCCATTATTATGGTAAAGAAAACGGTTGTTCGGCGTAGGGTGGTGTACATTGGCACATTTACACCTCTAATTGATGCCATCCCCACCACCTACCAGTACACAAAAATCCCATCAGAATGACAGCAGCTGGAAGATCTTATCTGTGATGACCGAGCACACAGACTACAACTAGTCTCATTACAGTTCAGAAAAGAAGACATGATTTTGCTCCAAAACCAAGCTTTTCAAAAATAGCAACATCTAATACAGAATAATTGTACATTGTTTCTTGGAGAGGAAAACCAAGGATGAAACAAAGAAATCTATGTGCAAGCCAACAACCACAGTGTTTGGTTCAGGAGGTACCATGTAAAACAGGTAAGCGATGGAAAGAGGGGAGATTTGGCGGAGAACTCGGACAGGAACAAAGTGCTTGACTGCAGTCTTGCCATCAGCTGAGTCATCTGAGAATTTGATCAAATTCAATTTCCTCAGGACATATAGCACTACCGTTGACAATATCATCTGATTCCCTCCATCATTCCCCACTCTCAACTTCAGCATTACAGATCAACAACACTTCACAATTTTCATCAAGTCATTATCACTTTTGGTCCAAGATCCCATATCATGTGATGGGATCTCCTATGCTGGAGCCAACTAAAATCATCTTTTGTAGCAACTTTTGATACCAAACTTCTCATTGTTGCCTTTTAGAATTTAGAATGATTCAAAAACTCCAAGGCAAATAAAGATTGCATCAGTCCTTTTTGAGTTCCAATTTGATGTGAAACCCTTTTTAGCTGCACCAGAAGAGCACCCACCACCTACCTGCATAACTGTGATGACATTTGCACAAGGAAACTCGTAACTTGAAAGTGCTGCCTTGTTAAACATCACCAAGAGCACTGTAGCAAAGCCCAAGCCTCTGATCAGAGTGTGCAGCAGCTGTGCAAAGTCATAAGACTGTGCCAGAAAAAACCGTTTGAGAGGAAAAATACCTAGAGGATGTATGTGTTCCCCATTTCTTTCCTTGTTCTGAAACTGCAACTGGTCCTTTTTTTCTGTAGACGACATTCATAGGACTTTCTTGCTCAATCATTCCTTTCTTACCCATCTAAGAACGCTAATACAGAAACCCTAAAACACTGACCTGCGAAAGCCATGTAGGAAAGCGCAACTATGGCGCCCCGCGGCGTCATTCTGTTGTTGCCCTTCTTTTCTTGCTCCTCCCTCATGGCTTTCGATGCGCTGACCGCTGTGATCGGCAGTGTTGGACTCATTGTGTCAAAGCACAAAAGCTACAACACCATCCAACAGAACCCCAAAACCTCTGTATGAGCAAAAATCCAGTTCAGTAATTCAGCTGTCTCTTCTGTGGCCCAGTTTGTGAAATCTTGTGGCAGTGGAGTAGTTCCTTGCTGCAACGAAGATGGGCCATGGCCAAGAAGATGGGTATCTGCTGCACTACTACCCTAAACCGTCTCCCTCCCCCAAACCTTTTGACTCTTCTGCCCAAACTTGCACAACAAGCTCAAGTACGAGTGTTCCACAAATCGAAAGACTATGAGCATCCCCACCTGTGCTGACTGAGTATGCGACCCTCCAAAAAACAATTTTTCACATCCAAGTGTAGTTACCGACCTTTTTGCAACCCCACCCATTAAACTGAAACGGCGACTGCAAACAGATTGGAACTACTAATAGCAAACCACCTGGACCAATCATTATAAGTCACCAATCAAAAACAGGGACCAGCAATCACATCATATTTATTACACTTTTCTCTAGCAGGTGCACAACTTTTGCAGCTCTTTTGTACCAGCCGCCTCAGGAAACTGAGCAAACATGCAGGAGAAAAACCAATTTCCTGAGCCAAACCGGCATATGTTCAGATTTCTTCATCCATTTAACATATATACGTGTATTAATTAGCCTATGGACATGGAAAGCATTCTTAGAACTTTTTAAGTGTTAGAGGCGGCTAACTTATTTAATGCATTGGCAAAATTCACGATTTGTCTCATGCTTCATGTGTTAAGGAATGGGCAAAACCCTCATCACTCCACATAGTAATAAGGGGCGCACTCATTCCTATTCAGAAAGGATTTTGAACCAAGGTTTTGAAGCATTGATGATTATTATATTAAATTATGAACAAATGACAAGGACATGTAACTAATATTGAAAACAGGGTCAACTTATGTGAATTTTAGTAATTTAAGAAATCCTAAAATTGGCATATTTACTCCTTGAAATGCCTTTGGAATTTATTCATCCATTAGCACCAATGTGATTTATAAATGTTTATTGTAGAATCTTTACAATTTCAGCAACAAACTGCCAAATACGTAATTAAATTTGAAATTTTAATTTCGACAATTGGTTTTTTAATTTTGAAATTTTCAACAAGTAATGGGTATATCGAATAGTAAAGAGAATATTGTTGATGTTATGGAACAATCCAGTATGTTTAGATTGTTTCAATTTTAAGTCACTATCATGGGAGGTATGTGGTTCAAAAATTGGGAGGTATGTGTATGTGGTTCAAAACTTTGGAGGTCTATGGTTGAAAATTTGATAGTTGAGTTTTATTTAATTTTAAATAAATAATAAGTAATTTTTCAAAAGTTTAGCAAAGGGCGAAAGCATGGTTAAGTGTCTCAAAAGTGGCATTTGAGAATGCATAATTCAACACTAGCAATTTTTTTGCAATTTTAACAACTATCAAACCATAAATTTTATAATTATCTCTTATGTTTTTAATCATCAATATTAATAGACAAACCTATGAATATCCCTAAACATGTGGTTGATAAAAAAGATCCATGAAAAAAAAAAATTTAAATAATGTGAAATGGATTCTCAAAAATAAAATTATAACAATCATGTCTTTTTTTAAACATTAATATATATATATAGAAAGTTTCAATGCACTTCACTAATAAATTCTTCATTTGATGATGCTTTATTTTTATTTTTATTTTTATTTTGACACTATTTTGACATTTTTTTGAATCCACATTTTTCATTTTTTCTATGTGACAAGCATAATGTTGTCATTTTAAAAGTCCATTATGAGTCCATAATCTTCTTAGAATTCATCCAATTTTTTTATGATGATTCCCATTAAAGTTTATAACAACATGAATAATTTTTAAATTGATTATTTTTATTTTTAATATGGATTTAAATTTTACATTTGTATGTAATCTAAAATAATTATAAGTGTGGCAATCCAAACAGTCCCCTTATTCATGCTTTCACCCCAAAACAAAAAACAATTTAATTTATGCCAAAATGGTAAAGGTACTACAATAATTCACAATATGTTGCATGTTTTGTGTCAAATTTATGTTCATAGGTGATGGCATTGCTGAAATGAAAAGTTAGTTCCTCTTCATCTTGCATGGGTCCCTTATTGGGAATGCCACCTTACACATATATCCTTTTTTGTTGCAATTAATTGAAACCTTGTGATTTTGAATAATTAGTTAGAACTTATTAAAACCTTGCCAAGGGCACAAATAACATAATTCTTTAATGACCCATTACAACCAACCATTTTTTAAAACTTTTTCACAAATACAAAATAAATTTCAATGATGATTATTCATCAGGCCTAGTTTAGGTAGGACAACTTTAGATTCCATAACTTGTAATTGATTAGATAGTTTCAAACTAAATTTTTTTAAACATATTTATAAATGAAAAGGCATAGAAAGATGTATTTTTGAGTTTGTGTTTTTTTTAAGTTTTTTTTTCCAAGACCACATATTCACAAGGAGATTTTGAATAGCTTGTCCACCAATTTGCCTCCCCTTTTTTTTCAATTGAATTTTAATTTAATTCAATTGAATGTTAATGCAACTATTGAGTTGAATTTGGTTGAATTTGAATTCTATTTGATGTGTTTAAATTTAATTTAACAATTTTCATTCAACTCAATTTAATTTTAATTTAGTTCAAATTCAATACAAGTTGCATGCAATGTTGTTCATGCTTCAATTTCATATATGAATGAATTAATGTCTCTCGTGTCAAAAGCACTTGAAAAACATTTTTGTTATTTAAGGATATTTGTTCTTTCCTTGTTTTTTCGATGTTTTTAATCTTGATGCAAATTATAAAGAAGATGTGTTACATGTTACACATTGCATCATATCATTATTACCCTTTGGTCAAAATTAATTCTTATTTCAACATGTCATGTCATTTACATATGAACATGTGTTGTTTAATTCAGCATCATGTGGATATGTTGACATTGTTCAAAATATTGTTAACAAAAGAGCAAATGTTAATGCAAAAGGTGAGAATTAAAAAATGATTTTTGCATTTAACATTTGGAAAGAACCATGATGGAGTCATTTCAATACTATACATGATATTCAATATCTTTTTTTATTTCTTTTTTTTTGTTTCATAGATCATAAATTGTATAAGTTTATATGATTTTTTGCAATTATGTAAATATCATATGAGAATTATCTGCACAAAGAGCAAGAAGGAACAAATGTAAAAGCATGCTATGTATTTAATAATGGTTCAATTAAATGTGTTTCAAACACAAAACAAAAATAAAGGTTGACCATATATTTAAAGGTATTATAATTGTGTAGAATTATGATTTTTTATGGAGCATTTTTTGTCATGATTTTTTTATGCTCGAACATGCACATATTCTTATCTTTTTCATTATAATTTGTAGTAATTTAAGGTGTTACATATAAATGATGTTCCTCTCATTATGTTTCATTATGTGAAAAAAAATGATTGAAAACATTAGTGAACCAAAAAAAGAAAGATATATTTTTTGTTTCCAATGTTCTTCATATGGGTTTTTTTTTCATTAAAAAAGTATTCTAATTTGTGTTTTGATAATTGGATTAAATTTTATGTATCACATCATTATGATAAAACACAATTCATATGATATCAACCTATACTTTATACCTCTCATACAAGCATGTTTGAAATGACATCATTAGAAGAAATCTTGTATTATGCAACCATTTGTAACTATATGCGACTAATTTTTATTTGCAATTATATTAATTTGTCATTTTTTCAATTAATCACCACCTTTTTCAATTTATTATTATTGCAATTATGGTGCAACTAATTTGTGACTACTAAGTTTTTCATCCTTCCATGTTGACTAACTTTTTGGGCTTCTCATTCAAGCATAGGCTTTGATATTAAATTAATTATAAAAGTGGTCATAACTTTATTACCTCTATATGGTGCACCTATATTTTTTATGTACACTACAACATTTTGGAATAAACTAACGTATATGTATAGACTATGTTGTATTTAGGGCATGTGAGATATATATTTTGCATATATTGTGGGTGGGCTAAGTAGGCTAAGAAAATAATCAATAAATAGGTAGATGAATATGTAGGTAAGTAAATATGTAAGTAGGTATTTAAACTAATCTAATTATATCGTAAGCAATTTAGGTAAATAAAAAATAAGATTATTACTGATTAATTGTGTGCTATACTTAATAGGTAATATTTTAAACTATTAATTACAATTTTTTCCTTATTTGATAATTAAAAGTTATAAATAAAATCTAATACTTATTATTAATAATAAATAATAAATTTGTGATTAATTCTTAATTCTTAATGAATTTTAGTTTTTCCAAGGTTATCAAGTTTTAGTTTAACTTAGGTTTAACTAATTTCTATTTTAGCCAAGGTTTAGATAATGTTTAACCAAATTTTTGTTTAATTAATTTTTAGCCAAGTTTTATTTTAGCCAAGGTTTAGCCATTTTCTACCCAAGTTTTAGCCAAAATTTAACCTAGATTTAGCCAAGTTTTAATTTAACCAAGGTTTAGTTAAATGTTATTTTAGCCAAGGTTTAACCATTGTTTAACCAAGTTCTAATTTAGCTTATGTTTAACCAAAAATTCTTTTAAACAAATTTTAACCATTATTTTTTATTAAAAAATTTAGCCAATATTGAGCCAAATTTTAATTTAAGCAAAAATTGATCAAATTTTAGTTTAGCCGAATTTTAACTAATTTTTTATTTAACTTAAATTTAACCGAAATCTAACCAAGGTTTAATATTTTTAAAACAAGGTTTGCCAATTTTAGCCATAATTTTTGTTTAGTTAATAAGATTATCCATGAAGTACATTGAATTAGGGGTGAAATTTGCCTATTTTGTCATAATAGGAAATCAAATGCATAACTAGGGACAATGAAATTACAAAGCATAATAACTAGTTTTTCCACCAAAATAAGTGGTTAAATTAGTTTTGTCCATGTCTTTCAAGTTCACCTTCCTTGGCCATAACGCATGTTCATGTGCGTGAAACAACCAACAAAAGACTTTTTTTACCAATGTGCGAGAGATTGTTCAAGCCTTACAAGATTTGTGTGAGTGAAAATAGCCCTAAAACATGAGATTTGTGTGTGAAAACATGATGGCTTGAACTTTGTGTGTGTGTGATAAAAAACAAAAATAACCACAAGATTTCAAGCAAGAATGCAAAGAGATTTCAAGCATGAGGTTGTGAAGGTGTAGTTGTGAAGCTTCAAAAAGAAGGGAGCAAGCTTATTGTTGAACTTTTCAAAAGTCCTTGTAAATGGAACAAGGAAGTTGTGTAGTGTAAAATGCACATGGTTTTTTTGGAGGTGAAAATTTTGATTAAGTTCTTGGAGCTTCAACATTATGGTGTTTTCAAATGGTCCTTTTATTGATTATGGTATAAGTGATGATTTAATACTTCTCCATGGTGTTTTTGCTTCTAAAATTGGATTAATCAAAACTTTATTTAGATTTTTCAATTGGTCCTCTTATTGATTACAATTTAGGTGATGATTTAGTATTTCTCCATGTTGTTTTCGCCTTTAAAATTGGATTAATCAAAAAATTATTTAGAGTTTTCAATTGGTCCTCTTATTGATTACAATTTAAGTGATGATTTAGTACATGTCCATGGTGTTTTTGCTTCTAAAATTGGGTGAATCAAACCTTTATTTAAAGTTTTAATTTGGTCTTCTTATTGCTCACAGATAATGATTTATTACCTCTCCATGGTGTTTTTTCCTTTGGAATTAGGTGAAACAAACCTTTATTTAGGGTTTTCAAATGGTCCTTTTATTGATTATGGTTTAGGTGATGATTTTGTACCTTTCCATGGTGTTTTTGCCTTTGAAATTGGGTGAACTTGACCTTTACTTAGGGTTTTCAAATGGGATTCTTATTAATTATGGTTAAAGGTGATGATTTAATAGCTCTCCATGGTGTTTTTGCCTCTAAAATTGGGTAAATCATACACATATTTAGGGTTTGCAAGTGGTCTTTTTATCAATGAGGATTAAAGGTGATGATTTAGTAGCTTTCCATAGTGTTTTTGCCTTTGAAATTAGTTAAATCAAACCCTTATTTAAGGTTTGTAGGTGGTCCTCTTATCAATTATGATTTAAGTTTTGATTTACTACCTCTCCATGAGATTTTTGCTTTTTAATTCTAATTAATCAAATCCCTTATTAAAAGTATATTAGTGGTCCCCTTGTTTCATTTTGGTTTAAGGTTTAAACCCTAGGCTTTTCATATTTAAATTCTTCTAAATTATGGTTAATTAAGCCCCATATTGAGGTCTGTAGGTGGTCTCCTTGTTTCATTATAATTTAAGATATGATTTAATAGCTTTACATCCTATTTTTGCCTCTAAGTTTTGCTCAATTAAACCGCCACCCTAAAATTGTACATCTAATGGATTTTTATTCATTTTGGTTTAGCTTATGACTCATTTTACTCCTCATCATTATTTATGTCCATATTCTAGTGAATCAAACTCCTTAATAAATGATACATTAAATTCCTTTGATCATTTTGGTTCACATATAAGCATTCCATAGTTTTTCATCATCATTCACCTCTAAATTCTAGCCAATCACACCCCTTGTTAAGGTATGTAGCTCAATCTCTTATTTAATTTGGTTTAAATTGTGGTTCTATAGTTCTTCAACATTTTTGGCCTCTAAAATTTTGCCACTTAGACCCTTCATTAAGTCATGTAGCCACTTTTCTACACCATAATTTGGATCATCATTTACAATTCAATGGTCATGTTTTTCCCTTTGATTTCTTCTAAAATAGATATTTGATTCTTGTGAAAAAATCAATGATTATTAACAATCCATTGATCTTTTTATATTTGTATAATAGGAAATTTTTAATTTTATTTAATAAAAACGACATTTCTATTTTTTTTTTTAACATGAAAATTTCAAAATTCATTAATTATATTCCAAACATGTGTTGAAGTTACTTTTGTATTACATTAGTCAAAATTATTTAAGCAATTTAAAAATGGTATGAGTTTATTGGATCATGTATGTTTTCTACATCCCATGAATATCTTGTGAGGGTTATAACTTTCTCTTGATGCTTGAAATTAATTGAATTAAATGCATGGGAGGATGAATGAGTTGTTGCCATAAAAGATTTGCAATAATGAAAAAAGGAAAGAAAAGAATAAACAATTTTTTAAAAAAAGATCTAGTTTATGGGCAATACACTAATGCTTGCAAATTGGGTGCAATTTGAGATGGGCAAGACTTTAACAACCAAAAGAGTTGATCACAACAAAAAACAATTGTAAACTTTTCCCTATTTGTTGGTAGTTCAAAATGAAGTCTAGTTCTTGATTTCAAATTTTATATTAATCAAAGATGTAATATTTGAGTTAAATTTATTGCATGTTAACCATATATCACATGTATCATTATGTATTGCACCAAGGTCTTGAAAATTTTGAGATGCCTTTGTGTATGTTGTTTTTTAAAAGTGCATGATTCACATTCAAGTGCATTTGTGTTTCACCTTTTCATTCAATTGCATTTTAAAGTTTAATGGTTTATTAAATAATGCATTGTTTGTTTTGAAAGATGAAATTTAAATTATAATTAAAGTTTTTGACCTACCCATCATGATCATAAATTCTTTTAAATATTGTAAATTTTACAATTTGTTTCATGTGAAAGAAGCATTTCTTGGTGTATTTTAAACCATAAAACCACATTTTATATCCATATATATTTTAACAGATTTGATTAATTAATATTCATAATGTTCATAATTCCACCAAGTGGTAACACTAAATTTAACATTATGGTAGCATTTGATATGGATTGAAAATAAAAAATAAAAATAAATCAATATGAAATTCCATCATAATTACAAAAATATTGAAATTTTAAATCAAATTTTTTTTTTGTTATTTTCAGTTTAATAATGGTTTTAGTCATAATAATAATAGTATAATAAATTTAGATTAATCATAATTTATCAACTAAATAAAATAGAAAAACATAGAACCATTAAATTTCAAGTTAAACTTTAAAAAAGATTTTAGTGGACATCTTTTAATCAAAATTTAAAATATTCAAATCAAAATTGAAAATGAAATATCCATGGAATAACATTTTTTTTATCAAAGTTGACAAATATACATTATTTTTATGAATGTTACGTTTATAAAAGTAGGTGGATTTAATATATTCATTTAAAACATCAAATTCATTATTATTTAAAAAGAAGTGGCATTAAACAATCTTTTAATATTACTTCCACACATGAATTGGGGTTGCACATTTTGTTTTGCCCCTTCTAACCACCTTCTAGTTATTTTCTTTTTTTAATCATTAAAATATATTTCCCACTTCAACTTTTGTCTCTTTTAGCACTAGTAGAAACTTGACTTGTTTAACATTTTGAAAGCCTTTCAAACTATTAAATCACTACGATTCTTGTTAGGCCAAGGTTTTGAAAAGACATCCCAAGATGGGATGTCAAACTAATGAACATTCCCAAATCCAAACATCCCTAGTCAAAATTTAGATTGGTGTGGTGTTTTGGTTTGCGAATAACTTAAACTCGGTCAATAACAAAAACACACATGGGCAACACCAAGGATTTGAAATATGGGGAACAATAAAAAAAAGATGCAAATGCTAACGAGGAACAACATAATGACAACAAACAATGACGCAAGGGTGTTACGTTGGACATAAATTATTTTTATTAGCAATAGGGAGCACGATATTTTGGATATAATGTCAAAGGAAACCAAGAGTACATAGGGGATGTTATGGGCACTAAAGTCGAAAATGTTTTCAAACCATGGCTCATCGGGAAGCATGGTAAAAAGGATGTTCTGGGATGTTGGAAAGGCCCAAAAACATTGCTTTTGAGGCAATGAGGGGTGCCAAAAAGGACATCATGGGTGTTGAAAATGTTAATGTTTTAGTAGGTGAAAATCAAATCTCATATCTTAGAAGTAATGAAAGTGGAAATGATTTCACATTAGACAATCTATATGATTATGGATTACCAATGTTTGGTAATTTTTTTTTAAAAAATTCAATAAATTCTAAATATATTAATATTTTGACCTTATGTCAATTGATTGTCAATGGTAGTGTGAAGCAACATGAAACCCAATTTCATAAACAAAACATAATGAAAATAATGTAGACTTTTTATACTTTGATAAAATGTTTTCTATTTTATTTTCAATGTTGATTTGAATATGTTTCTAATTATGATTCAAAGGATTTAGCTAAAATGTTTTTTAAAAACTTTAAACTTTAATGGTTATATATAATATAAATTTAAATGACTAATAAATTTATTATATTATTTTTAATTTTGATCAAAATAATTATTAATTATTTTTAGTCAGTAATTTAGTTTTAAAATTATAATGAAATTTGATATGGATTTATTTGTAATTTTGATTGTTAGTATGAACTAGAAGCTACCATCATGTTAAATTCAATGTTATCATTTGTTGGAATTGTGAACATTATGAAAATCAATCAATATAAAATTCATTAAAAAATGTATGGATTTAAAATGTGTTTTAATGGTTTAAAATACACCAAGACATGTTGTTCCTTTCATGTGGAACAAGATGTTGAAATTTAAGACATCTAAAACAATTTGTTATCATGATGTATAGGTCAAAAAGCTTGATTTATAGTTGAATATTTATCTTTCAAAATATGAATAATGTAATATTTAGTAGGTCAATATGCTTTAAAATGTAGTTGTTGATTGAAAAGGTGAAACACAAATGCACTTGAATATGAATAAACATTTTAAAATGATAAAATGCACAAAAAAATCTCAAGATTTTCAAGGCCTTGGTGTGATACATTATAATAGTAGGTTGAAAGACATGTGATTTACAATTAACATCATGCAATTGATTTAACCAGAATATTAAATGTTTGAATAATGTAAAATTTGAAATCAAGAGTTAGACTTTGAACGTGTTTCAACTACATAGAAAATAGAAATTTATATTCAATGAAAAAAAGGAAAAACATTGTTATCAACTTTTATGGTTTTTCTAATCTTGCCCATCTCATTTTGCACCCAATTTGTGAGCATTGGCTCACAAACTAAGTCATTTCTTTTTTTTTCTTCCATTTTTATGTTGCAATTTTTACTTCTTTTTTTTCATTATTGTAAAGCTTTTATGTCAGCAAATCATTCGTCTTCCCATGTGTTTAATTCAATTAATGACACACATTAGAAAGTCGTAACCCCAACATATTTATGGGATGAAAAAACACATGATTTAATATATTCATAATATTTTCATTATTGCTTAAATACTTTTGATTAATGTAGTACAAAGGTAGCTTCAACACATGTTTGTAGAATAACTAATGAATTTTGAAATTTTCATGTCAAGAATATATATTCTTGAATATTCCAAAAGGTTGTATTTTCCTTCACAAAACATCTTTATTCGAAAAATTAAAATTTTAAAAATCTATTTACAAATAATATAATTAATGCCAAAGATGTCAAGGTTCTATAGTAATGAATAAAATTTAAATATGAAAATGACATCATTGTATAATAAGTTATGGAATAAACAAGATGAATATTTTTTTCTAATATTCATATTTGCATAAAGGACAAGGATTACCAAATGAATTGTAAAATATATACAAATCATTTGATCTCATCAAGTTGTGTTTTTTAATGGACATTTCCATCTTTTGTTTTATTCTACAATTTCAATAATTATTTTAAGGGTTTTCATCAATTGCAAGGATATTTTAGGTTCATATAATAAAAATCATTCATTTTTACATAGTAAATTTATTAGGGTTTTATGTTTCAAATTGATTTTAAATTAATGAATCTCCAAGAAAAACTAATGAAGATATCAAAAAATTAATCAACCATTAATACATAGAAAAAACATTTTCATTCATTGGAGGATTCATACCAAGATGAGAGGAAAATCTGGACTGTCAAACATGCCATTATCCCAAAAGATTTTTAATATATATTGATTTTGTCATAAGGCATGCACAAAATTATTTTATTTTATTTATTCATAATATGTATGCAATCTTGTAACAAAAATCAAATGGCATTTTGCACGTATAATTCCTTGTAAAATATTCAATCCTTGTTCAATTTTGCTAAGGACCGATTTTACAAAACGACAAAATATCAAATGTAATATTATTCATGAATGTACATTTTAAGCAATTATTTGATAAATTTCTTTTCTATTGCATCTCCAAATTATTTTATATTTTGCTCATGGATCTTGGTTAAGTAATTTGACAAATATGAAAGTTTTAATTGTTTATGTTTTCTTTTTCTTTCGAAAGACAAATTCCCATGTCACTTAAGAGTTGCATGTAGAGGTATAAGTGGATCTAAATGTGATATTTAAAATTTAGTCATATTATCAAGACACATATTAGAACATTACCTTTAGCAAATAAAAATAAGTATATAGAAAGACCATTGAAGAGAATAATACATCTTACTTTGTTTAATTCACTAATGTTTTCCATCATTTCTTTTCACATAATGTTCACATAATGAGGTGAACATCACTTGTTGTGAAATGTTTTCATTGAATGCAAATAACAATGAAAGGGGGAAAAAAATTGTGCATAGGTTATGAATAAAAAATACAAGCAACAAAACAAAAGTTATTGGAATTTAAAGTGATTTTTGCCATTGAAAACTAATAAAAGTTCTTTTTTTTTCAACTAAACCACGCATTTTCATATCAGATGGATCAATAGGATTAATATTGCCCACCCTCCCATTTCACCATCTTAATGATTAGTGGACCTTCAAAAGTCCATGTATATCATGTTGTAAGGATTTCAATCGTGCACATGCTTCCAAGGTCTTCATGAAAAATTTTCATATAACACAAAGTTGTAGGAATGCATGAGATGATTGAAATTTTGGAACATGTCATATTTAACATGCTAGAAATACAATATTGTAATAGTTTACACCTTCATTGTCTGTCACATAATAAATGCTATAAAACATA
>Ga0209208_10001809_pt1 | contig 30500 bp, 23 predicted proteins | sample S1TSphfallax_3_FD_187694 | JGI IMG/M metagenome (GOLD analysis project Ga0209208, IMG submission 187694) | Host-associated microbial communities from peat moss isolated from Minnesota, USA - S1T2_Fd - Sphagnum fallax MG (SPAdes) (version 2) | ecosystem: Host-associated > Plants > Peat moss >...
CACATCTCAAGATGGCATCTTGTTGAACACTCTCCAAGCATCCTCAATGCTCCCACATTTTGCATACATGTCAACCAAGCTATGAAAACAAAGACATCAGACTCACAACCACTTTGAATGAGCTGTTGACAAACAAGCCTGCTATCTTGAAGTGCTCCTAAACAGGCAGATGCCTTAATCACCAGAACAAAAGCAAATATGTAAGGACTCATTCCTTCCGTCACATCTGTTGGAAAAGTTGCATCACCCTCTCAGGTTGCCCATCCTTCACATATTTCATAAGTCTCTGATTCCATGGAAAATTGTTCAATTACACTCCATCTGGTGCCAATACACACTCCCTTGCATAGTGGGGCAAAGTGTTGGATTTTAGTGGTAATGATATGGCCCAAACCTCAAAGCATCATCAATCATTTGTTACCACTTTGTGTTGACAAGCATTCATATATTCAAATGGGTACATTGTTGTCTTTAAACAAGTTGCAATTTGGATCTTTAGCAATTTGAAATTACAATAGCTAGTTAATACTATAGTATTGATTTTGTTAGATCTGTCACTTTGGCCTACAAGAGTGTGAATGTGAATGTTCATGAACCTCATACCCAATCAATGAATGTTCTTTAGGGATGGACTTAATGGGTAGGCGTGAACATTGACCACATTCACAAGCTTGTACCAAAACTAACCCCATAAAATCAAAACCCTCGTGAATGTTGTGATAGTGTATTTGGAACAATAAGCAAATGTGGATGGGTGTATATAAATTTTCTTCTAATTGGTTCAAGGATTTGTTGTAGATGTAATCTTAGGATTGTCATTCCAAATTCATTATTTGTAAAGATAATTAGTATGACTCCTTTTTGGCAAAGAGAAACTTTTGAAAGGTATGAAGTGCATGACAATAACTATAATTTGCCATTAAAGTCAATTGTTCAACATATTTGGTTCTTGACTACCCTTGGGTTATAAACATGTATATGTTGCTGAATCCCAATATAGATGTTGAATTCAAGACTTGATGCTAACATAATACATGTTACAAGAGTTCAAATAGATAAAATCTTGAGATGGTAAGATTGCCACTTGTTGGATTTGCCCACATGTTAAACCCTAAACCAACAATTCAAATGTAGATGTCCAAAATGGGCATATGTTGCAAAAGCATGTGTGCAAAGTTCTTTGTTAAGATGCACAAGTACTTGTGCACTAGACACAAATGTCCAACTTGAGATCCAAGATTAACATAACATCCTCATAGTTCATTGCTTGGTAGAGACTAAGTAGTACATGTTAATGCCAACATGCGAAATTGATGTAGGGTTTAACCATAATATGTTAGGGGTCATTATGTCACTTGAATACATTACTCAAGGGAGATTCCTTGATGTTGAAAAGGAACAAGGTCCTAGTAGTGGAAGTGGTAGTATGGGTGCACTAATGGATGAAGTTTTGTTATTGCTTCCTATTGTCAAATTTTGAGTGGTAGAATATGGCACTATTGACAATCATGTGATTAAAGGTGAAAAAGAATCTATTAGTAACAACAGTCTATTTCCTAGCCATAACTACTTCTTAAAGAACACATACAATAGGGAAATATGTTGTTTTTACAACCACTTCATTTTATAATGAGTCTACAATGGAATTCAAGAGGTAAAGGCTAATGTGCCTAGAGTTTTGTCTTATGGGGTGTTGATTGTGGATGCCTAACATGATGGTCTTTTCATTAATGAACAACTAAAAGGGCCTAACAAAATTTCAAGCAAGTAATTAAAGTTGACAAGGCCTATTGAGGATTATCAATAAAAAGGTATGTGTGAAATCTATACTCTAAGAGGTACATGTTTTGGTCAAGTTCTGATGTATAGTTAGCCCCTTCATTTCTTATGTCAGATTGTCGTTATTTCTATGCAACACCTTCTTGGAGTTGTTAGTTGAGGGGCCCTACCATTTGCATGTTGAATTGGCCAACAATGTTATGCACATTTGATCACATTCATGGTAGATCTTATGATCTACAATTCAAAATTCATTGGTTAGTGTTGCATGCATGTTACTTGTAGACTCATACTCATTAGTTAATGGGGACCTTGATGGTTATTAGTGATTTACTACCATGTTTGTGTGTACAAGGTGGGTAGTTCATGCATGTGGCCATTTGTTACACTAGGTTTGAAAACAAATCCATTTTGACATTTGAACTTATTTGTCCATGGTGCGTAGCATGGCCAATGTTGTCAGATCTTGAAATGTAGTGGTCATGTACATCAAGATTACTTTTTATGCTTTCATTATTTACCTAGATACACATAATCAAAATGTTTTCCTCTTCTGCTATTGGCAATGTAATTTTTCAAATGGGGTTATAACTGACATGTTATTATTATTTATTAGATGTTAAGGTTTCCCAAAATCTTAAATCTTTTATGATTTAACAAGTTACTTTTTAAAGAACACATGTTTTAATAACTTACATGCATGTACATTTCATTTAGCTATTATGAGAAGGTTATTGTATTCCATCGAGTTGGCTAGATTATTGTGATTTTACATTGAAATGTCTAATTAGTTTTTTGACACGTTTAATGCATTATGGTTGAAGGCAAAGACCTACTTCAAAGAGAACATGCATAATTTTTCGCAACCCTAGCTTTGGGCTTGCAACCAAGGCAAGGTCTTGCAAAGGTGCAGGCCAAAATGAAGGCCAGGAGTCACATTTCATGCTCCTAGGAGTGTAGGAGAGCGTGAGGGAATGAACTCTCACATTCCCAAGTGACTCCCACTTTGGGAGTTGAATCCCAATGGACTCCTTAATTTTCAAAAGGTCAAAACTCATTGAATTAAATATTTTTTTATACCATTAAAAAGTTCTTGTAACTTAGATGTTTAAAATGGTCTCCCATGGCCCATTTTGGTACTCAAAATATAAGTTATGACCAAAAGAAAGGTTGGGAATCAAACTGTTAATTTAACCTTCGACCATTAAAAGTTGAGAATTACTTTGATTTACTTGTGTGCAGGTGATGTGCCACATATTGTTGAAAAGCTATCGATGAAGGTTACAACTTTTCTTCAAACCTCACCTTAACCAAAGGTCTACACAAGAAGTTATGAGCTTCCAAAGTTATGGGAGTCCCAATTTTGAGAATTTCGAGACTCCCAACTTGGGAGTTTAAGGACAAAATGATATTTTAGTGCTAGCCATGTGGCCAGGCACAAAGAATACTATAAGGGGTAAGGTGGTGGCTTCCCCTAAGTCCAGGCCATTGTGAATCTTGTGAGTTTGTGTTTGCCCGTGTTTGGTCCGTGCACCAAAAATGTTTTAACTATGCATTAATTAACTTGTTGTTTGGTTTGTGCATGTTCATATGAATAATTAACCCGCTTGTCACTCGTCTTAGTCCCCATCCCGGAGCTCCAACACACCCTTCTAGCCCCGAAGTGTTGTGAACCAAGGAGCGTACCCAAATTCCTTATCTTTCTATTATTCTCACCTTAGACTTATAGTCAAGTCTATCAAAGAGCTTGGGGGTGTGTCACAATTAGCTTAGTACAATGGGGGGTTAGAAGGGAGCAAATTGTCAATTCCAATGGGTGAACACCAATGCTACCCCCAAGGTGACCCATGTCCAAGTTGGGGTGGGCAACCCCATATGTATGAAAGTGGACAAGTGGAATATGCACTGCCACTTGGCCATTGTGGGCATCCAACACAAAGGGGAAGTTGGTTAGGCCCATGCAATCACAATTGAATGTCAGGTACTATAAACTAAAGTTTAATATTATGACTTATAATCAAAGCATATGAAATAAGAACTTGTTAAATTTAAATCAACCCAAGGTAGAATTTAATTTCATTTCATTGCATGATCCAATGTTCTTATTAAATTGAAAAGATAGAAACTTGTTGGGTTGACTTATGTGATAGGAAACACCTTGAACCACCACAATAGTGCAAGTTGGGGTGGGCATGGTGCTTGTTGTGGGCAATCCATGCAACCAGTATGTGGTGGCAAAGTTGTTGGAGCTGAAACTGATAACCAAATGTTGCATGGTCATTGTTGTGGACAATCCATACAGCCAATTAAAGGCGGTGGGGTTGTTAAAGGTGAAATAAACAAACAACACAAGTCACATGTGGTAGAAGTGCCAAGTATCGAAGAAGGCACTGAAATTTTTGAGCCCATGACATTAAAGTGTTCAACACAAAATTAGGTTAGAGTAACAATTTGCAAAAAAGGCTTTAGATTTGAAAGTTGAAGACTATAAGAAAAAAGGCTTGTCGGTACACAAAGTGGAGGTGACAAAACACGGCAAAATTGATGGTGCATGCAAAGGGAAGAACAAATGGGACAATGCCATCCGAGGCCTCACACCACATATTCTAAACATTACTATTGTGAAGGTGTAAGACCAAAACCCTGTTGACATTGTTAAATTGTGCACACAATTGGATGCACAATTTGAGTACCTCCATCATGAGTTGAATGGACAATGATTTAGGGATTGTGTGTTACGGTTCATGAAAGGAAAATGGTGTTGACTAAAAAAAGAAATGCAAAGCAACCAACATGCCCACTTGGAGTGGACCTTTCATTATGGTAGAAGCTAGTGCAATATTGGGATGAACGTGATACCCAAAAGAAGAGTGCACAATTGATTGACTCATGGGGTGCAGTAGGAAAGGTAAGCACATATGGGCATGACAAAAAAACAGTGGTAAAAGCAAAACTAGTAAGTTTTTCTAATCTTCTCAAAAAATTTATGAGTAAATGGGTACATATTAATTTCCATGTGCATAAGAAACAATGAATGAATGTAATATTTATTGTGTAGAAAACAAAGGCATGTTGAAACCCATCATTATCTGAAATGGCAACTGCAGGACTAAACTCAATGGGGACAAGTGGGAATCCAGTGAATACATTTTAACCACAATGAGGAATATTGTATAGCTTGATAGGAGGTAGTGAAATGATGAGGGAAGAATCCATTTAGTCAAAGGATATGTAAACATAAACATTATCACAATTTGTGGGATTGAATTTGGGGTTATGTGGGGCCTTTGTCATGTCAAGTTGTTCACATGGAAAATGATGGTTTGGAAAATGTGTGTTCCAAAAATTAGCCTTGGAATGTGTGGCAAGGATCTAGTTTTGGGCTACTATCATCTTGAATTGTAGCCATTAAATCAAACAAGACAAAAATGCAAGGGCGATATTCCAAGATGCTAGAGGCATATGATGCACATTCTCGAAGCATTGAATGCTTAAATGCAACATTTGAGTTGTTCATGATTAAATTGTTGGCGCATCAAGTGATCCCACAATATAGGTCATAACGTTTGGGAAGGAATGTAACCACAATGGCAATTGGGGAGGTGCATGAGGCAATGAAGGGCCACAATGTTTTAAAAAAACCAAAGTGATAAACAATCCCCTGTGTTAATTGATGGGGGGGGAGTGTGATAATGAAGGGGAAGCAAGATCTAGGATAATTATTAAACTACAAGAAAGTGGACTCCATGCTCCACAATCAACCAACCTTGATCCAATGGTTATGTCATTGCAAAAGGAGGCAAGTCTTATCCAACATCCCTTGCCACAATTTGAGGTGGCCATCACCAAGGTAAGAGGTAATGTCAAGCATGTGAGGGGGTTGTTGGTCATAGGACCTAAGAAGGTGGGGGTGGGAGATGTTGTAGGTGACACAGCTAAAACATTTTCCCAAGTGCATGTTTGTTTCACATTTAAAATCTCTGAGGTGTTGAAATTTTTGTTCAATATGTGATTTGGTGGCTTGGATAGAGGCTATACACACATGTTTCAACTATGTACTACATTTTAAAAGTCAAATTCATGTAAAAACTTTGGACATGTTACCTTGTACCTAGTGGCAATAAAGTAGATTTGATAATGCATAGGCTTCACAAGGTGTTGAATGGGGCTTGTTTGGGATTGGGTGGGTGATAGACTAAAAGGAAGAAGGCACATCCTATCCTTTGACATGGTGTGAACACTCGAGTTGCTTCATAAGTTTCCAAGGGGCAACACAACCCTACAAAAGTGACAAATATTTAGTGTATTATTTGAATACGTGAATTTTTGTTGGTTATTGGGTGTGAATTTATGAAAGGGACACAAGTTGCCATGTATGTATGTGCGTGGAGGCAAAAGTCCATGTGCATACATTTGTTCAATTTAACATATTGTAAAGTGGATGGGTTTAAGGTTAGATTTTGTTGAGTGTATGGGCTTTACCACAATCAATAGCTTATTTTAAGCCATTGTTTGATAGTTATGATATGTTGACATAGATGTTAAGTTTAATCATGCAATCCCAAGAGTTAATTTGATGCTTTTATAAAACATTGTTCTACAATGTTAAGGTGCACCCTGGGTTTATGTGGGTGTGCAATGGAAGATAGGTGACCTTGTTCAATTGTTAAATCTTGTAAATGAGGAGGTTATTGCATCAAGTACAATATCAGGGGTTAGGGGATTGGGGTGTATGCACCATGGTATATAGGTTGGAGAAGGTTGGTATTGAATTCAACTTGGTGGGATCATGGAAGGTAATGGCAATGTCAAATTACAAATGCCAAATAGGAATGATGATCCACCACAGTTGAAGCTAAAGGATGTAGTGGGTATCAATTTTCTATGGAAAACAAAAGACATGCAAAAAGTTATGGGAGTTTTTATTGCACCATGTTTTCAACAAACATTGATCAGTTGTTATTTTCATAATTGGATTATGCACATTTTATGTTCATTACACCAAAAGTTGTTGATTTCTTATGCTACAACTTGCACATGTGGATGGACACTTAGTTTTGGATGTAAAAAAATTAGTAGTCTAACCTCTAAATGCATTTTGGCATTTTAATCTTTGTGTATTTTGTGATTCCAGGACTTAAACCCTAAACCCCAATTACATATATGTTAATTTGTGCCTAACTTTTAGGGAACCAACCTTAACCCTAAATTTTAAACCCTAAGAAATAAACCTTAACCCTAAAACCCAACCACAACCTTCAATGTGATACATGTCACATAAAGAAAAACCCTAAAATCTTTTGTACCAAACCAATGTCTACCATGTGGAAAAATAAAATAAAATACAAATATCGATTAATGTTTAAAAAATGACATGTAACATAAAACATTAATAAGTTTTGATAACCTTAACCCTATAATCTTTTACACAAATTAGAACATTACACATTGCAACATTGCATTGACCAAGTCAACGACTTAGATTTACTTATCCATAAATAAAATGATTAGACTCCATACCCAAGGTTGACACATGGCAGTTTGTGGTTCGTGCAAATGGAAGCCTCAAATTATTTTCATTGCAATTTCAAAATTCAAAAAAGTCATACCCAATCACTAAGCACGACATGTGGCAACCCCAAAGTCATTGAAATAGAGGGCCATATTTATTTGTAGTATTTCTATTTCTCAAAATGACTTTAAACCCCTAAGCATGACATGTGGAAAAATTAGGGTCATTGAAGTAGATGGTTATGATATATTGGCATGATGTTTTAAATTAAAGAAATTAATATTCAATCTATGAATATACCATGTGGCCACATCTATTGATGTCAAGTGGATGGATGAGATATATTGCCAACCATTTAATATTTAAATATATTGATAGTTGCAATTTAGTTGCATAGAAAATATGCATGGCATACGAATGGAACCGTATACATTGACTTCATCCTACATCCATTGTCATTTGCAACTAAAAACGCATGCAACTTGTCCAACGCAACTAGGGGATTTTTAGTTGCAAATGACACTTGCAACTAAAAAGTAGTTGCATATACCAATCGTATTATGTATATATTGAATTTTCCTCTAGTGGCACCTCCAAAATCCACAAAAAGGAACATGTTGTTCAAAGGTTCATTTTATTGTTGTTGCAAAAGAAAATAGGACCATATAAGGACATGTGTGAAAAACCGACGTAAAAAAAAGGCTATGAAGAAATGGGTTAGATTGCTAGTATTTCAAAATTATGAACCTCCTCAACCTTGTAGAGAAAAAATTGTGTTTGATTGTCAAAGCGATACAAAGTAGCTTTACTTGTTTGAAGTATTGAAACATGTATAAAATCTATTTATAAGAACTTGGATATTGAGGTGCAATAGTATGGCACCAAAAACATCTTCTTCCCATAGAAGTATTTTTTCAAAAATCTCTATGATTACACATTGAAGTTGCCAAGGTATTGCAAGGAGGAGGCCAAACGCAAAAGGAAATAAAAGTGCAATAGTATATATACCTTGTTATTGCTTTCAAATTCAACCCACCTTGAGGTCACATTTTCTTGGTGAAGAACACATTTCTTGCTTCTGCGTAACAACTAGACCACCTGCTACACCCCAAGTTTATAAGTGTTCACAAACTCCATTTAGTTCAAGTTAGACGACTATGAAAACTCTCAAGCCCTAAAAAACCATTAATTGTGACTAAAACCAATCATTTTTCAACTTTTAATTTGGTTAGTTTTAACTAGTTGGTTAAACCTTTTTTGGAATGGATATAAACATTTTAACACATTTCGCAAATTTTGGCACCATGGCTAGAAAAAAAAAGGGAATTTTGGAAATGATAATTTTGTTGTAATTTCAAGAAAAGCTAATAAAAATGGTTTAAATCACCAAAGTTTGACAACCATGAATTTGGAAAAAATAAAACATTGGTTATAAGCAAGGTTTTCTTATGATGTGATGTTTTGCACGATTACATTATTTATATCACATAAATAATACATGCCGTAGGATATTATTCTACAATATTTTATAATATTCAGAAAAAAATATTAAGTCATATTCTAGAGTATTTGTTTAAAAATTTATAAATATAATTTTCAACAAATGTTATATATATATATATCCACAATTTTACAAGTTATTAATATTTAATGGTTATTTGTACTTTCATGGTTAGTCTATAGCCAAACATGGCTACAACTCCTTGTGGATGGTTGCTAATGAACAACATCACAATATTGAACACAATAGAAATAAACCTATTTTCATACCTTTTTTTATGACCACAAATCTTCACATGCCAAAATGATGAGAATTCTTGGGATTTGCCATTAAGTTTAATAACCTATAGCCAAAAATTTGAAGGTGCAAATGTGAAAGTTGAGTTTAGACAAAGTAGTCGGGAATCTGAGGTTCGACAAAAAGTTGTGCTGGCATCAAAAAATCTAATGTAACAACATGATTTCGATGCTCTGATTCAAGAAGAACAATAAAGATTCAATAGGTTAGAAAGGGAGGAAGTGGTACAAAGGTACATATTTGCTTCACCTCTTTATTATTGGGAAGGCTAAGATAATGAAGAGTTTGAACAAAAAGTTCATAATTTTGAACCTCCAATTCATTATGTTGTTGAACAAGAAGCTGCCATAACTCAAGGTATCAGAATATCTAGAGGAGTCGAATCGGTACTTGTAACTAGACAATAAATTGTAATCCTACCAAAAGCAGAACCGACAATAGCAGAAGGTGTTTTTATGGCTATAATAATGAGGTATAATGAACCCATAGTTAATCAACAAAATGGAAGCATTATTAATGGAGTTCTAAGGGATTGGAGTAGAAGAATTCACAGTGTAAACAAAGTTCCAAGACCAAATTCTCCACATTGCACATACTACCATCATATTGGACATTATATCAATGAATGTCCATTTATTGAAGAAAACGAGAGGCAAGGATTTGTTGAGCACTTTGAGAATCTAAATCCAGAACTTGCAAAAGTAAGAAATGATGGACATATTAAGCCAAAGGATCTATACCATGAGAGGGTCAAAATTCTAGATAGATTCAAAAAACAGGTTTGGAAAGATAACAAAGTAAAAATGAAAGTTCAAATTGTGGTAGATGTAGTACCTATTGCTATAGTTCTTGTACAAAGTTTGTTAAATCAAGACAATATTGGAGTTACCTATGTAGGAACTTCAAATTTTAGAATGGAATTAGTAACATCTATGTTATTATATTATGTAAAAATGCACTAGTTTTTAATTACAATTATTAAAGTTTTGTTTATATCAATGCTAATTAATATTGTTGTTAGTATCAAATCCAAACCACAAACTCCAAAGGGAACAAAAAATTTGAATTTGCATGAAGATTTGCTTCGAGAGGTGAATAAATTTTTGGTTAATCAACAATCAGATCAAGGAAAAAACGGCTCGGATCCACTAGGACCACCAAGACCTCCATGATATTTTGGATTGCCAATGGTGTATCCATTACCACCAAATAGACCTTATTATCGACCACTTAACTATCTTGAATATGTTAAGGATTTTGATGTAGATGCTCATGTTAAAGTATTTAAATTTGCCATTATAGCAAAGAGTGAAATAAATGATGCAAAAATTGTTAATCTGTTTAGTTTTACTATTGTGACCAAGGCTTTGGGCTCGTGACCAAGGCAAGGGCATGGAAAAATGTGTGTCAAAAATCCAACCTACGAGTCATATTCACACCCTTGGGAATGTAAGGGAGTTTGAAGGAATGAACCCACATACTCCCAAATGGACTCCCATTTTAGGAGTTGGAGTCCTGATGGATTTCTAAATCTTCAGAAAGAGATTTGAGGAGGCCAAAACCCATTGGATTGAATAGTTCCCTATTCCATGGGAAATTTCTTAAAACATAAATGTATAAAATGGGCTTGCATGATCCATTTGAATGCTTAAAACACAAGTTATGGCCGAAAGAAGGGCCATGAATCAAAGTGTCAAATTGATTCCTAATCACCAAAAGTCGGGAATCGCCCTAAATTACCTGTGTTTAGGTGGCATGTCACATATTGTTGGAAAGCTTTTGACCAGGGCTATAACGTTGCTTTAAACTTCACTTCAATTGGAGGTATGATAAGAAGTTATGGGCCTCTAAAGTGGATGGAATCCCAATTTAAGGAATTTCAAGACTCTTGACTTGGGAGTCCTGGGAAAAACCACATTTGGATGCAATCCCCATGGTAATCACAAAAAATATTATAAGGGGGAAGGTGGTAGTTTCCCCCAAGTCCAAGCCATGGTGAGTCTTGTAAGTTCGTGTATGCCCATGGTTCGTCCATGCACTGAAAGTACTCCAACTATTTATTAACCAACATTTTGTTTAATTTGTGTAGGTCCATATGAATAATTGACCCACTTGTCACTCATCTTAGTCCCCATCTTAGAGCTCCAATACGCCATTTTTACCCTCGAAGTGTTGCGAGTTAAGGAACGTACCCCAACTCCTTCTTCCGTTGTTTTCACTTTCAAACTTGCATTTGAATTTTTCAAGGAATTTGGGGGTGCGTCATTTACCTTCAAAGATACTATGTCTGACTATTATAACAATTATTTGGGATATTACCTTGATTATATTTTTATAAAATTATAGTTAGATTTTTGTAAAAGGTATAAAAAAATTTAGAATGATCAACAAGTTTACCTATAAATGAAAAACATGAAGCATGAAAAGAATGAAAGAGTGGAAGTCTATTATGAGAGATTATTGAAATTGGCCAATAGTCTTCAACACAAAACAATAAATTTTTTTTTAACTATTATTTTTAGGACTAGCTTAAAACCATATTTGCATGTAGCAATAGCAAATATGAAGAGAAAAAGTTTACATTAGCATAAGGAAGTAGCTTTGGTTTGTGAAGAAAGAATTTGTGAAGTAGAAGCCATAAGCAATTTATTAGTACCATAGAATAGTAAGACAATATTAGCCTAGAAACCTTAGATAGTTCGAAAGAAAACAAGAATGTATTGTACAAATTGTCACAAGACAAATCATAATGCTGAAACATGTATAATGAAAAGGAAAGAAGACCTTCTTGTAGTTTTTATGGTTATAACTCAACATATTAAAGTATAGAAGCTTGTGAGGTATTCTTGTCATATTTTTGGTGAAACTGGACATATGATCATAAATTGTCTTAAGTATAATGATATGTAGAATATGTTTAAGAACAAAGGGATGAAGCCAACAAAGAAACAAGTTGTGGTAGAAACCAAGGTTACAAATCCTTTAGTCCATATGGTGGATGTGAATATGGCCATCACCAGGAGCAAGGTTATTAAAGAACAAGTGTTTAAGGACAAAGATCTAATCAAAAAATAATTTGTTATTAATTGGGAAGAGGAGTAGAAACTACAACAAACTTTTGTTAAGTCTATTCAGTTGATGCAAGCAGAAGACCCACCACAAAATTTGATTCCAAAGAGAAAACATGGTGGAGTACAAGTTGGGCAAGATTGCCCTAATATGAGTTGTCCACAAAACCCATTGTGTCACAAAGTTTGTCTACTAATTTTATCAATAGAGTTATGTCTATGGAATAAATATTCCAAGATATTAGTAAACAAATGTTGGAGACTACTTATACTTTGAGGTTAGGTTAATTGCTAAAGATAACATTAGATCTTAAAAGTACGTGGTAGAAATTGAAGCCAGAAAAACCAAATATAACTATTAAACAAATATTAGAACCTAATGTAGCCATAGTGGTTAAGACACATTCTAAACTAGACATAAGAATTATAGAGGTAAATAATTAGATGACAATTATCCAAGTACAAGTTGGGAAGAACATTGTTGAGGATGGTTTGATAGATGGAGGAACAAGTGTGAACATTAAAACAAATAACTTCAAAACAAAATCAGGTTTACCCAAACCAATACTAACTCCATACCACCTTAGAATGGCAGATTAGAGTATGACTAGATCATCAGGAATCATTAGAAATTTGAAGATTCACATATATGGTATCCCATATTTAGCCACATCTATTGTTTTGAAAAATAGTGTGGTAGATTCGAATAATTTTATGTTGCTACAAAGACCTTGGCTTAGAGATGCAAAGGTTACACATGACTAGGATAACAATGTCATTACTTTTCAAGGTAATGGAACAATTATAACAATATCAGTTAACAAAAAACTAGGAGTAGAAACCAAAAGGCCCCAAGTACTTGTTTATTATGACTTGATGGAAGGGTTAATAGATGAAGAGGAGGATTTGATCTTTGAGATAGAACCAAAATTGTTCTCAATTGGGACAATTACATTGTCAAAAAAAAATAAAATTCATTATTGAACATTGGAGTGTCAGAAATCAAAAGCATTGAGGAATCTAATCTAAAGCAAGGGACATTATATCAAACAACTACATAAGTGGTGCCTTCAACATTAAAATTAAAAGACTTTTATGTCAAACTAGAGGTTTCATTGGAAGACAAAGTTTATCCAAAAACCTATTACCATCATAGCCATGATGATATTCAAGTGGATGAGACATTAGCAAAAACATGGGTACAAAATCTTCAAATAGTAAATTGGACTTTGATTGAAGAACAACTTATTAAGCTGAAGCTTAGTAAAGAGGCAAATCCACAATACATTAAGATTAATTCACAATTGACAAAGGAGAAGATTGAGGAGCTTCATATGTTACTTAAGGAGTTTAAGGATGTGTTTGCTTGGACTTACAAAAATCTGAAAGGTGTACCTTTAAAATTAACTCAACACATAATTGAGTTGGATACTTCAATACCACTAGCACATCATGTAAGGTACATATTAAACCATAATTATGTTGCAGTTGTCAAATAGGACATTGACAAATTATTAGTAGCTAGATTCATTCAAGGAATAAAGGAGGCTACATGGTTATCACCCATAGTGGTAGTGCTTAAGAAAAATGAAAAATTGAAATTTTGTGTGGATTTCAAAAAGTTGAATAAAGCAACCAAAAAAAATCCTTATCCTTTGCCATTTTTTGATGAGGTATTGAACACTGTAGCAAGGTATGAAGCTTATTCATTTCTAAATGGATATTCAAGATACCATTAGATTTTTATAGCCCTTAAGGATAGTACAAAACAACTTTTGTAATAGATTGGGATACTTTTGTTTGGATGGTGATGCCATTTAGTGTAAAAAAATGGGCCACCAACTTTCCAAGGAATAGTTAACAGAGCCTTCAGAAAATACTTAGACTAGTTCATTAAGATAGTTTTGGATGACTTCACAGTTTATAGTGATCTAGAAAGTCATTTAATGAAGCTTAAACTTTGCTTGTAGAAAGGCAAAGAATATAAAATTAGTTTCAATCCAAAAAAATGTGCCTTTATGGTATTTTCAAAACTCATTTTAGGGTTCATAGTTTGTAAGGAAGGAAAAATACCAAACCTTAAGAAGGTTCAAGTAATAGTGAATATGCAAGTACCTACAAATCCATAGTAGATTTAGGTCTTTAATGGTATGGTTGAGTTTTATAGATGTTTCATAAAAAACTTTGTCTTTATCATGGCACCAATCACCAAGTTGATGAGGAAAATAAAACCCTTTATTTGGACCATAGAATGTCGAAAAGCTTGGGATCAAATTAAAAAAAGTACATGGAAACACCAATTATGATACCTCCAAATTGGCAAATGGAATTTCATGTGCACACATATGCATCATTATTGGCAGTAGGTGTAATGCTGGCATAAATCCCAACTAGTAAGTATGATTAATCTATAGTATATACCTCTAGATTGTTCAATAAAGCATAGCAAAATTATACTACCATAGAAAGAGAAACCTTAGTAATGGTTTATGCTTTGCATAAGTTTAAACATTTTTGTTGGGAAACAAGTTTATGTTTTATGTAGACCATATGGCTCTGGTGTACTCGGTCAACAAATCACAGGTGTCGGGAAGGATAGCAAGATGGTTGTTGTTAATATTGGAGTACGAATTCACAATAATCTACAAACCTGATAAAACACATGTAGTTGTTGATGTTTTATTTAGATTTCGAAATAGTTCATAACCATTGGGTATCCCAGATCAAATTGTGGATGTGTCATTATTTTCCATAGAACCTACATGGATGTAAGAAGTGAAAAACTTTTTAGAGACAAGTCAAATGCGAAAAACTTTGAACCTAGTTCAGGAACAAAAGTTGGCTAGAAAGGTAGAACCTTTTAATTTGAAAGAGGGAATTATGTATATAATGGGACAAGAAAACATGGTAGATATTTGACCACCTTAGAAGCACAGATTGTTCTAAAGGAGTTACATGAAGGAGTGGCTACAAAACATTTACCTGTAAATATTATTGCAAAGAAAATTTTAAATGGAGGATATTGGTGGCCAATTTTATTTAAGGACACTCATGATTTTTGTAGAAGTTGTGACAACTTGTCAAAAAATTGGAGCATTAAAAACAAAAAATCTGGCCAAGTTGATAACAACACTTTTGGAGGAACCTTTTATGAAATGGGGTTTAGATTTTATAGGTCCAATAAAACCAGCAAGAAGACTAACATGAAACAAATATATTTTGGTAACTAAAGATTATGCAACTAAATGGGTAGAGGCAAAGGCACTCAAAACTAATATTATAGTAATTACATCCATATTCCTATATGAGTATATTCTAACCAAATTTGGATGTCCATTGACCATAGTTATAGATGAGGGGGTACATTTCATTAATGACACATTAAAACATCTATAGACCAATTTTTATTGAAGCATGTTAGTTATATTACATATTATCCACAAGAAAATGTACAAGTAAAGTCTACTAACAAAGTCATTAGTATATTATTGACCAAGTTGGTTAATGATAAAAGAATAGACTATAATGAACATTTGTCTACATTTTTGTTTTCATATAGGACTGCTTATAAGGTGGCAACATGTTATACATTTTATCAATTAGTCTATGGTTTGCATCCTTTAATGTTAACAGAATATGTTTTATTGGCTATTAGTGGGGACCATAGAGATGCAAAACCCACTAAAGTGCTAACAACCAAAATTACAAATTTGGAAAAGTTACAAGAAAAAGAGATTGGAAGCTCAAAACAATATGGAGCCAACTAGTCGAATAGATTTTTGTGGAATCAATAGAAAAATATTTTGAAAAAGTTCAAATTTAGAGATTATGTTTTATGGTTTCCCAAAGGAGAAAAAACATATATGGGCAAATTCATGAAAAGGTGGTTTGGTCCATTTAGGGTATAATAATATTTACCCAATAATATTATTCTTTTTATTTCCATTAACAATTTTGAACCAAACCCAATATTGGTCAATGTTAATAAGTTGAAACCATATACATATGTGGATTAGACATACTGAAGGGGATTTAAAGTTCAAAGGATTAGAATTTTTTACCATTCATAGATGAAGACTACATGGAAGAAATATCTTATGAAGATTCAAAAGATCAAAGAGAAACAAAGACTATTGGGACATACCAGTCAATAATTATATAAAAAAACCCTAGTAAATCTAATTAACCAACAATATATGAACAAATACCCAGACCATGATTATGCAAATTTACAGTTATTAGATTACGGGGTAGATAAGTTCGTGACATCATAACAAAATTCTATTGATCTAATCACGTAACATGGGTTAGAGGGAATGTATAGTGTAGATAATACCATGTCATCAAATTTAGGAGTGTCATTAAAATTACCCAATGCCATGTCCATAAAATTCTTTGGTCATTATGTATTTACTATAGCCCATGTTGATGTTAGTGTGAATAAAAAGGAGAAGATAGGTGTCAAATAATTTGAAAAAAATAAAAATCATTAAAACGTTAGCCCTAAAATGAAAAATGAAACACCACTTCATGAAACAAGGTGATAATGCTTCAAAAGGCAACAAATACTACGACTCTTCGTTTTTGTTTTCTATAAATAGGTTTTAGTCATTTTTTGTCTCCAAAATGAGTGTTGAAGAAAGTCTTGTGGAAAAATTACAAAGACAATTTAGAAAGAAGTTGCAAAAGTTGAAAGAGGAGTATGAAAGATTGAAAAAATAGAAGAAATTTGCAAACACTCTTCCTTTATAATCTAGGTCTCTAGAAAGAGGTTCACCTTTTTCTTCTCTGATCTATTCTTCTAAAAAATCTTTTCTGATATCCAAATTTGAATGAGCTTTTGAAAAAAAAAAAAAAAAAAAAAAAGATTATAAGGAAACATTGAAGAGATATAACTTTAAAATGCCTACAAAATTGGTAGGTCTTAGTGAGCAAGTTGGTCCCATTTTTATTTCAGATTCTAAGGAAGACCACCAAAAGGACGATGTGCAATAACAATAACAACAATCACCATTACATCAAAAGGAACATATTCATGATTAGATTCCAGAAAGAGTTCATATTCCCAACAAGAAGCACACAAAGAAAACAAGTTGGCAAGTAATGGTTGCAAATTTGTGTGCAAAGAAAATGCATACTCATCAAGATGATGAGCATCAAGATGATGAAATTAAGTATGTCTTCACTCCAATAGAGTAAAGTTATAATGGAAATTTGAAGAACATTTTGCTTTGGACTAGCTCTGGAGACGAAGAGAAAGCTTGGGCAAATAATGCCAAATTGGTAGGCATGTTTGAGATTGAGTGGAAGACACCTCGCCACAACATTCTGGTTGAATTTATGAACAATTGGAAGTTGGATCCTAAAACATAATAGAATCAAGGTTATGTTGGGGGAGGAACAAAAAATTATAGATAAACATGTGTTGGTAAAAGTTTTAAAATTTTGCCATATAAGAGGCAGAAGTAGACTAGGCAAAAACATCTGATGCTAGAATAACATTGGTAGAAATAGTAAATATAGTTCTTAATACTTATAATACTAATGAAGAGTGGGTTGTGAAAAAAAAAGGTTAAAGTATGCTAATAAAATTGTTGCCATTTTGCCAATTATTTACCCAATGGATAAGGTGTAATATTCTAGTATTAAGTCTACGATGATGATTTCCATAGTAGATCATGGAGAATTTGTTAATTGGGCTACAATCATGTATTTTTAATTTGTCAAAGAATTGATCAGATGGGAGATGTGTTAGAAAAATACGATTGAAGGAATAGCCAAAAGATAACCAAAAAAGGATGTATGGCATTATGCCATAGTCCTTGAAGTTTTGTTTCAGAAGTGGTTTCCATTAGAAGGGGCAAAATCACAGGAGAAGAAGAAATAGGCAGAAATACTTCAAGAGGATAAAAGAAAAAGACATAGTTTGAGGGAGAGGTTCATTAAGAACAAAAAACCTTTGAACCCTACGCACATCTTTTTTTTAAAAAAAAACAACAAGAGACTAGGACAACCAGAAGAATAATTTTGATGTCTTAATTTGATGATGATGAGAAGAGAGAGATTATGTAAAAAAGGTAGAGAAGATAAGAGGATACTACAATGAGAGGCAATATTGATCCGCAATAATAGTGAAAATAATAAGGTATTGGCACAACTCCAGGTAGCCAGACATAAGATTAATAACATATAGAAGTAGAGCAAGGATTTGGAGAACATTAGAATGGAAAGAGATTCCTTATAGGTAATTTTAAAGAAGACAAATGCCAATTATTGGGGTTTAACAGTAGAGAAGGATATTATAAATACAAAACATAGCAAACTTCAGAGGGACTATAGCCACATGGAGGAAACTTTCTTGAAACGGCAAAAGGAGGTGGAAGAGCTCAAAGTGGATAATGCTAATGCGTATCAAACTAAGAATGAAGTACAACGGCAAGTTAACTAGAGTCATGCGTAGATGGACACGAATTTGTAGAAGTAGATGGCCTTTAATGAAAAGTTGAAAAATCTTTTGGAGGAGACTGAAAAGAAAAAACCTTTCAATTATGATATTGTTTTTATAGAAAATAATGAATTCAAGAAGTAGAATACTTTGCTTCAGGTAAAACTCAAGGCACTATCAATGGAGGAAAAAGATGTAGACTTATGGTGGGATGGAGTTCAGAACATTATCTAAAAGGATATTGGGAAGGTCTGCTGAAAAGTATGAGAGGAATGAAAGGTTGTACAAACACAAAATTCCTCAAATGGAAAAATTTATGCCATCATTTGAGTATGAGCTTTTAATTAGTCTCCAGAACTAGAGACTTCAGACGAAGAAGAAAATAGAAGAATACAAATGGGGCAAGACCATTAGGTACAAGAGTTCTAGAGGAGCTAGGAGACCTTAGAGGAGGAAAGGATAGCCTTGAGAGGGAGGATGTTGAACAAACTTTAGAACAAGTACAATATGTTTTGTAAGAAGTCAGTTCTTAGGAATATGCATCGACAGCCACAAAGATAAGGGAGCAGATACAACCTGAGGAACATATAATGTAGGAGGGTCACTAAGGTCAGATTGAACATGTGTTAGAGTTGTAGCAACATGATTAGACTTAGATTACATTAGATTTGTAGTTAAACCAATAACTATAACTTGTATCAAAGTTACAACAATAGGAGAAAACTCAGCTCACAACAAATTTGAAGTTACAATGGTTACATGTGGTAACAGAGTTGTAATCACAAGAAAACCATCAATAAACAACAACACAATTGTTAACAAAAACATTAGAATAGCAATAACAAATTTTGTATAGAACAAAAAATTACATAATGTTTCAATCTAAAGTATAAGTAAAACACATTGTAGAATAGACAAAGTAGATTGTTGTATAGATAAATCAATTTTTTTGAATCACAGGATCATAAATAGCAAAAAATTTAACTTTCTTAACACACTTTTGATCTACAATTTTAGATGTAATTCATAGTACGTGTGGGGTAATGTTAAAGGAATAGTTTCTTGTGGTAATTATTAGTTAGTATATTTCTATTTATTCAGTTATTATTTTAGGAATTACTAGCTAGCATTAGAAGGAAAAGGCCAATATGTGACCAACACATTTACAACTACTTGCAACTATTTGGTTTTTACAACTAAATTTTTGCCTTTTACAATTAATGTGACATTACGTTCACACCAACCAAGTCACCTACAACTAATTTGCAACTAATCAATGACTAAATTGGTTTACATTTATATATGAGTTGGATTTCTCATCCAATAATAACCATATAAAGTCCCATTAGTCACAAGTGAAGTGGTGCTTAATCATAATCAACATATGTCTATATACATCAATTATAATAATAATTTGATTTATGATTAAACTTAATTTTCGTAGTATTTTTATTGTAATTGAAATCATTGATGTGATTATTGTAATTATATTCATTTCATTTCATTAAATTACTTATAATTTCAAATAAATTAAATATATTCCAACATAGACTATTATACTAAATATTTTTATATTTTTAATAACAATAAAATTACTGCAGATAATATATAATTATTCTAAATTCATAATAATTACTTTACTTATACATTAATTCTAATGTACACATAATTTATAATTCTGCTTAATTATTCATAATTTTAACTTTTAATAGTTTAAAGATTAAAATATTTCCACTATAATTACATGAATTAATCTAATTTTGATAATTGTAAGAATTACATTCCAGTATATTATAATATTTAATTGTGTATTTACAATATATAATTATTATCATGTCATAAAATTTAAAAATAATCTTACTGCAAATTTAAAATATTTATAAGAAAATATTTTACTTATTATTTATTACTGCCTATGTAAATTAAAATCATTGTTCCTAATCATAAAAAATAACTATTGTGTTTACAACATTTATGTTTTAATAACAATAATAAAAAATTGTATCCTAATTGAAAAATTATGTCCTATAGTTAAGATTTTTATTTCAAAATTTTATGATAATCTTAAAATAATGAGCAAAGTTGTTGTAATTACTATATTTTTAAAAAAATACACAAAAATAATTGTATGTCTTACTCATTATTTATTTATTTACAATAAATTGTTAATATAGAAACATAAAATGTTATAATAATAATTCTATAATTCTATAATGACATAAAATCATTGCAATTATTTAATTTATTTGTAGTTTAGAATTACAATACTTGAATAATTAATTTATAATTATGAAATATTATAATAATTTATAATTTATAACTTTCGTTCTTATTTAATTTTCTAGAATAATCGTAATTTAATTAAAATATTTGATGTTATGACCATAACTACATGGATTGTAATATAATAATAATAATTTATTTCTTGTAATTATAATATATCACTTTTACAAATGATTATAAATGATTATATTAATTATAAGTTACACTAAATAGTTATTGTTACAACATAAGTTTTTATATTATATAATTTATATTATTGCAGTAAAATAAATCATTTACTGTAATTAATGTTACATTACTTGAAAATCATTGTAATTATTTCAGATAAGAATTAAATATAATAATTTCATAATTATTTTGTAATTGAGCATAATTATTCACAATCTCTAATTTGTAACTTTAAATCTGAATTAAAATTTTGGAAAGTTTATAATGTAGTTAAAAAAATTATTGTAATGATTATAATTGTAGGAATTATTATACAGTAATTTATTTTTAATAAAATAAATCTGTAAATACTGATCTAGGATAAATATTTTTATAGTAGTATTACAATAATGTTTTTTTAAAAATAAATAATTCATCTAGGAAATTATTTTCTAGTAAAATTTATTAGTTCATTATTTTTAATTTGAAAATAAATAGTTATAATAGTTATTTTGAAGTATAATAATTAAATTATTTTTACATTAGTTATATTATTTATAATTAGACCAGATTGTAAAAAGTAAAGGAATATTTGTAAATATTTAAGTTATTTATTTATTTATGTGTTATGTATTGACTAGTTGTGAGTACTTGGATAATTAGTTAGTGAAATATTAAGAAGTTATTAATTGTTTAAATAGTTGATAATGAATACTTAATATCTGTGCTATATAGTTTATATTTTAAATATATGTTAAATTTAATAATTATTAATTAAATGGTTATTTAAATATCTAATGAGCCATGTACTTGAATTGTTTAGAAATCTAAAAACTAGGAAAAAAAGCATGAAGAAAGTTTTGAGGTTGCAACTTAGTTTGTGAGGAAATTACAACTTCAAAACTTATCCTATATTGTTTATTCTCCATTCTTAGTTTGAACATTATATAAACAAGGGTTATGGTCATCTAATTTCACGTTAAAAAATATGTGCACATGAGATGAACCATTCAAAAGGCTTACCCAAAAAGAAAAAGAAAAAATATGCACAATTTTAAACTACCTACTTCCCCAACCTACTTATTTACTTAGTTAAATAGGTGCCTAGTTTGACTTACCCACTTAGGTTGACCTATGTACCTACCTACCTAAATACCTACCTAGGTATTTACCTTAGGAAGGTAGGATGTACCTACCTACCTTTTTACCTAAGTAAGTAGATAAGTATTTAACCTAAATTTGTAGGCATTTATTTGTGTACCTACCTAAGTATTTAGCCTAGGAAGGTAGGACGTACCTACCTACCTTTTTACCTAAGTAGATAAGTATTTAACCTAAGTTTGTAAGCATTTATTTGTGTACCTACCTAGGTATTTAGCCTAGGAAAGTAGGACGTACCTACCTACCTTTTTACTTAAGTCGATAAGTATTTAACCTAAGTTTGTAGGCATTTATTTGTGTACCTACCAACCTAATATTAATATTTTGTATTAAATCCATTTTTAAATGCCATGTGACATATTTTCATTGGGTCACGTGTCATAATATAAATCATCCAAGCATGTGAATTGAACATCTCAAATCATTTCAAAATAATAATAATAATAATTTTAAATAATTAAATATTAGGACATCTAGCAACACATCACTTGCCTTCAATAATGACCAAAATAATCACATCTTAATCACATTTGACAATATGTATACAATGGAATCAAGACATGAACTTGTATTTATTGATTTTTTTGTTCATCCAATACCCTTTGTTGTTTGCGACTAATATTACATGCGACTTGTCCAAGGCAACTAAGGGGATTATAGTTGCAAATGTTGCTTGCAATTACAATTTAGTTGTAGAAACTAGTTGAAAATATGTGTTTTTCTTCTAGTGTAGATTACATAGTTTTTATCACCATTTGATTTCAAATAGAACATAGGACTGTTTTTTTTTAGGTATATCTTTTTAAAAAGAGAAAGAAATAAAAGACCATTGTATCATTCTAGAACATGGAATTTTAATGGAATATGAGAGAAGTACGTTTTGATCTCTCGAAAAACTTTGTTTCCATAATCAGAGCTATTATTTAAAATTTTTTTAATCATATTTTCATTATTGGATTTTAATTCTAAAACTAGTCTAAATTGATATGAATAAACAAATTATGTTAATATTATTTTTATTGTATTTCAGTCCAAGTTTTAGACCAAAATATAGGATTAGAAATTTTGTATTTACCAATCAAGTCCTTTCTAGGTTAGTAGAAAATTGGGAATACATTGGTTATGATTTGTCCTACTGAGAATTTTAAGCACAAGTGAATATGTTTTTGAAAAATAGAAGACATGGTCTAAAATTGTTGATTGAGGCAAGTGTAGCAAGGCCTAACAATTGTGCAAAAAAACACTGGGAAAACATGAAACATTTTATTGCTTCAGATGCAAAACAAGGTGAGGTAGCTAAGAATCATGCCATGAGGGCACATGTCAAGACACCTAGCCACTCATGCCATGGTGGAAAGGTAGGGACAATAAGCAAATTTGTGAGTTCTTATTTGCATTATCCTTGCCACATTTTTAGCACATGTGTTATCATGTTGGTGGCTATGTGGTAAACTTATTCTCCATCACTCAACTTCTTGGGTTCAAAGACATCATGACTAATGTATTTGAAGCATGTAAGCACACCCTATCATGTTTGCAATAGTACAAGTTGTGAGAATGGTACACATGGTGTAGGAAAATGAATTGGGATGACCCCAACCCTAGCTAAAATCAATGTAGATTTGTTGAAACAAAAAGGGATTGCCAAACCTTGGGTTTCAACACAATTTGAAGGTGTTACTTTTCCTTCTATGAACATGGTAAGGAAATTCCACAAAACTTGACCTATTATTGATGTTTATAATTGATTTGGACTTTAGGCAACAAATAAAAATTAAACTTGAAGGCTAGGGCGTGGAACTAAAGGTTGGGCCACCTAATCCAGTATAAGCACATGTGAAATTAATTCTAAGACTGCATGTTCATGATTCTTGTGAATAATAGTGAGCATGGAGCCTTGTGGGAACTAGAGGTAAACTACCATTTCATTATTTAAAAAATTTGTGTGTTGAATGTTGACATTGGTGTTTTTGAACATAGACATGGTCAATTAGTAAGCCTCTTGGAGTATCACCATGCACACCAAATGGGAGTAATACAACCAATTAAAATCACATGCTTACAACATTGAAAGGATTAGTGGCTTAGGTGGTTGCTACTATGACCAAGAACAAATGCCCTTATAGTAATAGTGGAAGGTATAAAAAATGAAGAACTTGCGAATGTGCATGCTACAACCACAAGAATGAAACCCATTGACCTTGACATAACTTTTCAAGGTGGTACACTCCTAGCAGTAAATAGACATGAATATGTGACTAGTCATGGGTATCCAATGTGCACGTTAAGAACAAACTTTCAATTTGCAAAAGTGCCATATTGCAATACTTTCCTATTTTTTTAGTGCACCCAATAGCTATACATGGAGTCTTAGTGGGGTTTTTTGCATTTAAATTGTGCACTAGTGAGCATTATGCCAATGTTGGTATGCAATAGGTCCCCTTACTAACACCATGTTAACAATGCCAAGCTCAATAAGGTGTAGAACCTATTTAGAAAGGAAAAATATATATAATTAATAATGTTAAGGATAGGCGATTACCTTAACTTTAATATGCATGACGGGTTGTTCATGAGTGTTAATCCAAGTTGACATTTGTTATGAATTTTGTCCATTTAACATGGATTCTTTCATATGTACATGTCTAGGATGGAAGGAAAACCATGGACCATTTTCAGTCAACTTCCAAAGTTACAAATGCCCAATAACAACCCCTAGTTGATGGCAACCAAAAACAGGTAAGTACTCATATGTTGCCTTAAACGAATTTTGAACAAAAAGTAATGTTGCAAATATCTTGTTCATGGTAGATGTTTTGTTTGAAAGGCATTAATTCACCTAACCCTATCTTGTCATGATGATAATATGTGTCTAGGCTTTAGGTGACTCCACATGCCAACTACAAGTAGGTGCCATAGTTCATAATACTATGGTGGGTGTACAAGAGGAGAACACCAAAAGAGACAATGGCTTGGAGAAGTCAAACCTAAATGACCAAAATGTTCCAAACAACATAAATGTTGTTGCAACCCCACTTTGGCCAAGTGTGGGGGGTGAAGCCCAACACTTCCAAAGTTGGGGATTTGGAGTCCTCCGGGACTCCCGAATGTTTAGGGTTCAACAGCAAGGCCCAAAACACCTCGCATTGATGTGTTCTTGGTGTCATTGGAAAGTTCTTGAAGCGTAATATCGAAAATGGCCTCGCATTGGCCATTTGGACATCTGTCGCCCAAGTTATGGGCAAAAGAAGGGCCGGGAGTCAAACTGGCAGTTTGACTTCCGACTACTAAAAGTCGGGAATCGACCTCTTCCCGACCTCCGAATTGAGAGTGCGACATGGCGTTGAAAAGATCTCGACGAGGGCTACAACTTTGGTTTAGACCTCGTCACAATCAGACTCTGCAGTCGGGAGTTACGAGCGTTCAAAGTCCCGGGACAATTTCGGGACAATTTCGGGACTCCAACTTGGGAGTCCCGGGAAAAAGAGCCATTTGGATGTAGTCCCCGAAATGTGGCACAAAGAATAATATATGGGGGAAGGTGGTGACTTCCCCCGAGTCCGGGTCGTGGTGTGTCTCGTGGTCCAAAATGCCCGTGGCTTGTCCCAACACCCAAGGGTGTCCCGAAATGTGAACTAACCACGTGGGTGGTTTGTTTTGATGCAAATTCATGCTTGATCTACTAAACTTTCTTCCTAGTCTAATCCCTGGGCTCCCAACTCAACCCTCTACCCCTTTTTAGAGTTGGAAGCCGGGAGCGTGCCTCCAAGTCTCAACTTTTCGCAACTTGACTTTGTGAAACCCTCAAGTGGGTTTCACCCCATGACTTGGGAGCGTGTCAAATGTCCAATGAAAACACGTCTCCAATTAGGAAGGTTGTTGTAGAGGTACAAATAGTTCTCATGGGATGTTAGTATCCATAGATTTTCTTTTCCTCTAATCTATGGCTTTCTTCCCATGCGGCCTTCTAAATATTCAATGGTACAATGGGGTTGTAATGTGATTGGTCCAAACATCTAGCAATTCTGAGGATGTTTTCCATGTATCACTTGCTCAAAAATTAAGATCTTGAAAAACACTGATATTATGATTTTCCACCTTCATTTAAAAATAAATAGATCAATTATTCATTCAAAAAGCCTTTATATCATGGTGATCCACGTAACATTTTGAAAAGTACATAATGTGACATGTTTGTAGTCAATCATAAAACCAATGATGAAGGTTGAGCTTCTTAACCTAGCAAGTTGAACCCCATGTGCTTTGGGCGAGGTATGTGGTGTGGTGGGTATGACATACCATTGTAGCCCAATAACACATGGGACTTGTACTATAGCTATTACATGTATAAAGAAAGGGTCAACAAGAATACCATTTCCAAATTTGGTTGGTTCAAAGATGAAGGATATGGCAAATGGCATGGTATTGTGGTGTGAGAAGGACATAACTATAATCAAGTAGTGTAGGGAGATGTGCCATTAATGTGTTGAGTTAGTTCATAACACCTACATTAGTTTTTTGGAGTAAGTCTAGGAAGAGATGGAACTTGACATAAAAGAATTAAAGTTTGTTTAGTATATTTTGAGGTAGCATTTCATTGAACATCCCCATCCAACCAAGTTGGTATCATTTCTACGTGTATTGTTGAAATATTTTTCTTACCAAATTGTAGTCGAATATTTGCTTATGATAATGCATGGTGTGTATGATTACCATAACCATATAACAACTATTGTCAGTACCCTAAACCAACCCAACTATTGGTTTTTTCAAAAAAGGTTTGGTACAAATGACTATTACCATTGCTAGTCAACAAGACCAATGAAACCAAATTGGTTATTAAGATGAATGTTGGTAGACATGACTAGATTAATATAAATATTTTGATCTACAATGAGTTAGAATACATAATGAATTCATACTAAAAATTGTCAAAAGGCACAATTGACATATGGTAGTAAACAACCAATATTAATCAAATGGGACATAATAAACATATGGTAATAAATGACCAATATTAGTCAAATGGGATTTCATTCACCTTAACCATATTTGGTAGAAGAAGCCATTTTGTCCTTGCAAATTCCACCAATGAAAATGACATAATTGATGACAAATATCTATTTAAACTTAATTAAATTATGACATGTGGCAGTGGATGACAAGTCCATGCCCAACCACCCAAATGATGCCACATGGAATTTATAACTTGACCACCTTGTTGACTAGTAGTCAAATCAACCAGTAATTAAGTTGATTAATCATGACATAATCAAATGTTGACACGTGGAATGAGATGTTAAATCATAGTTATGACATTCTTGGTGCGAGAATGTTATGGAAGCCCAAAGAATCAAGAATTTTAACGAATTTTATAGATCAACCAGTGTAATTTGGTAAACATTCGCGGGTCAAGAATGTTTTGACAAGGTGCTAAATGAAGAATTTTAAAGAATTTTAATGTGCAAAATGAAGAATGTCATCACTAGGTGCTAAATCTAGATGGTGATAAGTGGGATCAAGTATCCCATAGATATGAGGCCACATGGAAGGTTAATTTGATTACTATTTTGACTAGTAATCAAACGGGCATATTGTCACATTGACTATTCAATTGGCAACCAAATTTCAACATGTGGCAGGTAAAATTGACCAAGATCCATGTCCAACCTAATTAACAGTCAAATCAACAATTTGTCGAATTAACTCATCAAAAGTGCCAACATAGGCTTGGTCATAAAGACTATCCAATCATAGTGGACATGTCGAAATCAATTTGTCCAAAATGATGGGATGGTACTTTTGACACTTATACAAATTAGGTTTTTTTTCACTAGATTTATTAATCAATAAAGCCACATTTTCTACTAGTGAATTGTTTAGTCTTGTCATTTGTTACAATTAATCTCGCACATGAGGCCTGCTTGTGCTTTCTATTTTTTTCTTTCCTTAGCTCCTCTCTTTGAACTATGTGATCATGTATTAATGGTCTTGTAGTTTCAGCCCTTGGCATGGTGGGTCCTCCTTGTAATTTTTTTTGTCCTCCCCCATTGCATTCAATATCTATGGTGGGATTAACAACTTCGATGGTAGCATATGGTGATTCATCAGCAGGAACCCTGTTTGTGGTGGGATTAACAACCTTAGTGGTAGCAAATGGTAATTCATCAATAGGAACCTTGTTTGCAAAGTGGGATTAATAATTTTAGTGGTAGTAAATGGTGATTCATTAGTAAGAACCTTGTTTATGGTGGGATTAACAACTTCGGTGGCAACAGATGGTGATTCATCAATAAGAACCCTAATGTTAGGCTCTGCCCTCATCATCACCTTTTTGGCAGGCCCTTTCAAACTATTTTTTCTTTTGCCCATTAAAGTATGATTTGCAATTTTAACATGCCTAACAACAAAATTGAACACATGTGATTTAATGTCAACATTACCTAATAACCAATTTCATTCTAAACTTGATTTTTTTTTGTATCCAGAAAGTTTTCAATTAAGGAACAACATGAAACAATTGATGTAAAGTCTACCACAACACACATTTTCACACTTAAGCATCCATGTACATACCTAAATTAAATATTTCATGTATTCAAAGTTTTAAGCCCCATACCGCAATTGCATAATTATAGAAGGATTATCTATTAATCCTTTAAGCTACGACATAATCAATAACACTAGCAAAATAAATAGACAAACTAGATTTGAAGACTATGCATTTGAAAGGAACCCACAGGGTTGATTAATGGTGGAGTTGGATTTAACATTAAAAAAAAAAGGAGAAAGGTGAAAGTTTCACTATTGAAAAACATTACTAGAGTACTTAACAATGGACTTGACTTGTGATGATGCAATGACATTGACTCCTAATAAGTTATAGTCATGCAAAACAAAGTTGGGTGCTATTGATGCTTCTAAGAAGCACATGAGTACTTGGAAAGAGGTGAATCACTAATGCGAAACATTAATATCATTAGCAAAGGACCAAGTATTTGTGGTGATGGATTGACATCAAGACTTTATAACAATGACTCATAATGTTAGGTCAAGGAAGCATGTTGTTGGTGATGCTTCTAGAAAGCACTTGAATACTTGGAGAGGAATGAATAACTAATGGGAAGCATTAACAACACTAGCAATGGACCTTACTTGTGGTGATGCAATGACATGAATACTTTATAACAATGATTCATAGTGTTGGGTCAAGGAAGTAGGTTGTTGGTGATGCCTTTAGAAAGCACTTGAATATTTGGAAAGGAATGAATCACTAATGGGAAACACTAACAACATTAGCAAAGGACCTTACTTGTGGTGATGTAATGACATCAAGACTTTATAAGAATGACTTGTAGTCTTGGGTCAAGAAGTTGGTTGTTGGTGATGCTTCTAGGAAACACCTAAACATTTGGAAAGGAATGAATCACTACTGGGAAACACAAACAACACTAGCAAAGGACCTTGTGGTGATGCAATGACATCAAGACTACAACAATGACTCATAGTGCTAGGTTAAGGAAGCTAATTGATGATTATCTAGGAAGCACATGAGTACTTGGAAAGGAAGTGATTCACTAGTGGGAAACACTAACAACACTAGCAAGGGACCTTACTTGTGGTGGTAGAATGACATCAAGATACTTTAATAATGACTCATAGTGTTGGGTCAAGGAAGCTAGTTGTTGGTGATTGACGCACTCCCAAGTCTCGAGGTGAACCCACTCGAGGGTTCACCTATGTAGAGTTGCGGAATTGGGACTCGGAAGGGCGCTCCCGACTTCCAGCACTATAGAGGGGTAGAGGGGCGTGCTAGAAGTCCCGGGTTTAGACTAGGAAGAGGGACTAGTAGATCAAGCTTGAATCTGCATCCAAAACCAACCACACGGGGTTTAGTTCACATTCCGGGACACCTTTGGGTGTTGGGACAAGCCATGGGCATTTTGACACATAAGACTCATCACGGCCCAGACTCAGGGGACGCCACCACCTTCCCCCATATAGTATTCTCTGCAACGCTCTGCTGAGGCTACATCCAAATGGCTATTTTTCCCGGGACTCCCAAGTTGGAGTCCCGAAATTGTCCCGAAATTGTCCCGGTTGGAGTCCTAGGACTTTGGGAGCTCATAACTCCCGACTTCCAGGTCTGATCGCGACGAGGTCTAAACCAAAGTTGTAGGCCTCGTCAAGATCTTTCCAACGCCATGTCGCACTCTCAATTCGGAGGTCGGGAAGAGGTCGATTCCCGACTTTTAGTGGTCGGGAGTCAAACTGCCAGTTTGACTCCCGGCCCTTCTTTTGCCCATA
>Ga0209208_10001810_pt1 | contig 30489 bp, 31 predicted proteins | sample S1TSphfallax_3_FD_187694 | JGI IMG/M metagenome (GOLD analysis project Ga0209208, IMG submission 187694) | Host-associated microbial communities from peat moss isolated from Minnesota, USA - S1T2_Fd - Sphagnum fallax MG (SPAdes) (version 2) | ecosystem: Host-associated > Plants > Peat moss >...
ATTAATTTAGACAGGTTCTACTGTATTTAGAAATCACGATCCAAGAACCACCAGATCCGGGTATTTGAAAATCTTCCAAATCGAAAAACCGCTGGGCCCCCGGGTATTTTGGAAAAAAAAAATCAGATTCAAAGATTCACCGGTTCCAGGTATTTCAAAAACTTTAAACAACTGTTGGCGCTCATGAAAGACCCGGATATTTGGGTTTTCAAAAAAAAAAAGAGAACCATGGTTATATACATTAACCGAGTATTTGATTTATTTGATAACCATGATTATATATCAAAACTGGGTATTTGATTTATTTGATAACCATGGTTATCAACTTTGACACCAAAAAAGGCTTTGGGTGCAATTCCTAATACCCACCTCACTCTGGTCAAAACTGGCTCAGGCCAGGGGACGGGACGGGTAGGTGGGGGTTTCTGCCGAATGTGTTGCTCAATTTGGTTTTCTTAATAAACCGTGCAGTCCATGAAATGACAATTTGTCAATTTTCAATGGTTGCTTTGTTTTTACTAATAAACTTCGCTTGCTTGTGGGTGCTTTTACTTGGGTAGGCTAATGGCCTTGGATTGGGGCATTCCTGAAATAAGTGCTCCTTGGGAGCCTCCGAAAATGTACCACTTTGGAATGAATATAACTGAATTTATAATTTTCAAATAATGATATGAATAATATTTATTTGAGGAGACCAAGATCGATCAGCAAGTATTGATTATTGAGCATGAACATTATAGGCATTTTTGTGAAAATTTTACTATATTTTTAAATGTCTTCCATTTTATCTTCCAAGTTAATTAATTACAACAAGGGGTGTGTCACATTGTTGCCTTGCCATTTTACATTAAAAAGTATGTTAACACAATATATATATATATGAAAATTCAAATATTTCACCGTGTAAAAATATAATCTTCAGAAAAATCCTCTAAAAGAAACCAAAATCCTTCAAGATATCATAACTCTATAACTAATCTCAAGTTTCAACACAAGCCAAAAATATCATCTTTCAAAAATCCTCATATAAAAATAGACCTATTATTTACCTAAGGGCCAAAATCCCTTAAGCTACTATAGTCTATAATGAATCTAAATTACAATATCCTTGCCTTGGTAGGCAAGGCCTTGTGGACTTGTTACTGAAGTAATTGAATTTTTGAACTTTGAAATTTCATTGAATTTTCCAATGCCAAAGATTATTCAAAATTCAACATCTTCTACACTTTAGGTTTTAAATATGTGATTATTTTTTTCATAAAATCATACTCATTGAGCACTTTCTAACCAGTGTTGTTGTTGTTTTTTTTTTTTTTAAATAATTTTTTTATGGTCAATTTTTTCTCAAAGGTGACACAATTTTCTGAAAGCAGATATTCTGTTGCAAATTTCCCTTTTTTTTTAGAAAAAAACTTGCCTAAAAGTGCTGAAAAATGATCTTTTCTTTTCTTTTTGGGTCATCACATGAAATGAATGTGAATCCTTTTCCAACAAAATTAAGGTGAATCCTTTCACCTAGTTTCCAGGAGTCAAGATCTATACTCTACTATATTCAATAATGATTCACAACAAAACAAAATAAAAACTACCTTGATAGATCATTGGTATGAGCTAGGCAACATCAACCTTACCCTGGTACCAACCTGAAAAGGATACCAGCTTTGTACCAGTTTTATATTAATCTTAATATTAACTATATACAAGTCTCATACCAGTCAGAAATTAGTAATGCCAAGACTAGACTTGAATGTCCAAAAGAAAAACATGCAACTGAGGTTCTAGAAAATGAAAAGAACCAGGTCAAAGAACCTACCACTAGTTCTTTCATGAAAATTGGTAGTTCTTTGAAAACAACCAATATTGTGACCTAATGGCATGTCCTGTGAATGACATCACACTTTTAGGGTTTTGTTCATTTTGTGATTTTGTGCATGACGATGTAATCATCACCTTTTGACGATTTGTCTTTGAAGATTGGTGGTGATGGTAATTGTTACGAGAAGCACTATTAATATGTTGGATCTTCTATGTTGAGTTTGTAGTTGAAGTTTGGTGTGTTAGCTGATAAGATTTGTGTGCAAATCTCTATGGAAGTTTGGATTGTGATTTGTGTGGTGGGCGTGTGATGGAGTTTTTGATGATAATGAGTGTCAACAAAGATTTAAGCACAAAAGCTCTATGAAGAAAGTAGAAAAAAAAAGAACTAAGTACATTGTGTTTTTAATTAGGATGTGAAGTGATTAAGTTTTGTACAAAGGTAACATTATATCTGAATTATTCATTTTTTGTTGCGTAGGAATGAGTATCCTGCAAGCTATAAAATGGAATGTAGTAGATGTGTTTTTTTTTAGAGAAAATGTTTTCCTTCACCTCACATTGGAAGAGTTGGAGATTATGATAGTATTTAGAATTCACTCTCTCAAGAGAGGCCCCATGTTGACTGTTTTTGGGGTTGGGCTCTAGTTTATGGGTTTAATTATGAGAAATGGGGAATTTGAATGGTGTGGATTTGGGGGAATGCTTCCAATGTCAGTGGAAAAACATTCTAAAGTTGTGGGTTGGTATTGTTGCATTATGGGATGATACATGTCAATGAACAAGATGGTGAAACATGAGAATGTGATCCAACATCTCTAATCAAAGTTGTCAAAGTGCAACATAATTGTGTTTGAAAGGTTTATTTACATTGCTAGCATGTGTCATTGGTGTTAATTGTTAAAATACATATTTTAGGAATCTCAAGAATAAAGATTTTGTGGGTTGGGCGGATTTGTGATTAGAAAACTCCTAGCATGATTACTATTGGTAATAAACTATCTCAAACCCCAAATTTGGTGTCAAAACAATTCTTTCAGTGGAATTATAAAGTTATTTGGTTGTGGATTTGGATCATCATTTGTTGGGATGATTTAGAAAATGTGGAACACAAGCAACAGTGCAATGGACAGATAGGTTTTGGAGGATGCACAACATTGATAGGAAATTTTGGTTGTAAGTGAATTCAACTTTCCTTTGTAGAGGTTTGACATTTTTCCCAAGGACGTTGGAGAATTATCCTACAACTACAAGGGTTTAAAAGTAGTCCACATTATGGACTAAATCTAGATCGAACATGAGTGGGTGATCTAGCTATTCTTATAACACACTTTGACTTTTATTCAACGTTCATGTTTGGGTAAAAACTAGTGATGGAGTTGGAAGTTGGACAATAGATGCTTAACAACACACCAAATGTTTTTCCTATGTTGCCTTTGTTTAACCTATTGGTTATTGCATTGCATGAGAAAAGTGAAACAATTCTTACAATAGGAGATTTATGGATCCCTATTGCTCTTATTTCACCACATCATAAAATTAGATTTTTCTTTCATGAATTGAATAATTGTTTGTTGTAAAAAATAAGGTAATGCAAGTAAAACATGTAAAGGAAAAATCTAGGGTTTTCACTTGGACATTAAGTAAGGATTTTTGAAAGAAAATGGGTGTGGAATTTTGAACATGAAGATAAAATGCACTATGGTTTACAATAGCTATTTGTTGGGTTTTTCATTGTGTTAAATGATGACCCGAGTCAAGATATAAAATGTACTAAACGAAGGTGGGAATAGGTTAACATAGTGACTAATCTTAAAGGCATGGATGAGTTATTATGGAGGAAGGAATTTGAAGATATGACTGATTGGATTGAAAGGTTGGATATGGTTATAGAAGTATGGAACTACAATGAAATTAAATTACTCAAGATCACTCCTTTAATTTAAAGGGAAGGTGAAAAAATGGTACAAGCGGATTGAGCCTGCTCCTACAAATTAAACTGCTTTGAAAGCTACCATGGAGTATAAATACAAAGTTGTAGATCCTAAAGAAATCAAAGTGAGGCTTGATGTAGTCAAACAAGAACAAAAACAATGGGTGCAACTATATTTTGACAAACTAGAAAAATTGTTCACTAGATGGAGGTTTTTGTCCAAATCAAGACCATAAATAAGAAAATTGCATGTTGTCGAAGATTATGCCAACATGGAGGCTCTACTTTGGAGGTGGAAAAGGTGCTTGGAAAACTAAGAAAAACACCATTTCAATCCTTGAAGGAAGAACAAGAGGAATTTATGAATGGAGGAGATGTGATAGTTGATAAGTAAGGCTAGGTACATGTGGTAATTCCTCAAGGACAATTTCTTCAAGAGACAAACAAAATTGCATCTAGTGGCAATAACAAAAGGATCTACAAGTTTCAATGGGTGCTGAATTTGCAAAGTGGAAGATCACTAAGCCTTGATTTGTCCAAAGTATGCCAAATCTAAGCCAACATGCTAGAAATGTGGAGGGCTACATAAAACAAAAATATGTGGTGAGATGGGGCATGTTGAACATAAATGCTAGAAGAAAAATCTTAAAAGTAAAACAACTATTACAAATATTTTAGAGGTCCTTGATGATGATGAGGAAGCTATTTTGCCCCATTTAATAGGATTTGTGGTCTTAATTAACTATGATGTGTTTTCTCATGTATCCAAGAAAAGGATACCCATGAATGTACCAATTGATGTAACACCTAATGTTGAAAAGGGAGAACCCTCGAGCTAGAGGTGATGGGAATGACATACAACTCAATATTTACAAAAGTAACAATACAAGATCAAAAATCACTTCTCATCTCATAAAAGGAAAATATCTTTGAACCCAATGGAAACTATTTTCATCATACCAAATGAATTAAAATACTCAAAAGGATTGGTGAAATTAACAAAAATAAGAAAAGATGAAATGAATTGTAGTTGAATCAAATGATAGATGTTGCATCAATAATTCCTAGCTTGAGGAGAATCAACACAAATTAGAATCGCAGTAAAACTATTCATTTGTTCATGAAAATGAACAACCACATCATTAAAAATTTTGGTTTATACTAGGGCATCAATGTCAATCATTGTTGCTAGTGCAGTTAAAAATTAGGTATTATGCACTCGGTGACTAGATCAAAGTCTTATGAAATAACTTCACAAGTTGTAACATAAGCAATGGGAAGGATCGGTGATCTTTTAATCTGTGTTGGAGAAGTTGTATGCAAATTGGATTTCAAGGTTGTGGACAATAATTGGTGGGATTTGTTGTTTGGATTGGATTTCCTTATCAAAATAAGAATTGTTGTTGACATTGAATGACAACTCATCCAAATACGCCATGGACCGGGAACTAATGTGCAAGTATTACCATTAAACATGGTGAACATGTTTCAACAATTGAACAACCATATGATTATAAAATTTCAAAACATGCAAATTTAAAACCAGGTAAAGTCTAAAAACACCTATGTTGAAGGGAGGTTTGAGGCGAGGCATCAATTTGAAACCTTCAATCATATGAAGAACTTGAGTCTAATTTTAAATCAATTGACAATGAGTAGGAAAACTTTGGTGAAAGTGCAAGTGATAATCAACTTAGGTTGATTTTACAAGAAAAAAAGGACAAAAAAAGGAATTGATTGATCATGGGCTATAAGAGTTAGTCAAAGATGAAGCTCCCAAATAAATATTACCTTGGCATTTTAAACAACAATTAGAGAAATTCATGGAAGAAGAATCATGAGGATAATTGATTATTAAGATTGGTTCAAGTGGGTCAACTTTGATGATAATTCAAAAAAAGTAGACAAGTGTTAGTTGGTTAATATGTTTGCATTATTTCAAGTCGATGCAATTAGAAGAAGCATAAGACAAAATGAAGGGCAACATGAACCCAACAAGTGGTGGGAGGATATAATAAGTAATATCAAAGTTGATCCAAATCTAGATTTATAAAAATTTAAGGACCTATGGCAATTTCTGGAGCAATGTTTTTGATGTTTTTACATGGAACAAATCAAAGACATGCCCATGGTGTTGTTCAATGGGAAAACACTATAGTGACATTCAAGGGTTTCCACCTTGTAGGACCACTCCCAACCCTTTGTCATTTTGGGAGGAGTCAGAAATCAACAAGCAAATTCAAGCATTGGTTGCTTTTGGCAAAATGCACCCCAATATTTCAAATTATGCCTACAAGGGTATGTTACTAATCAAAAAGGGCGAAAGCACACATTTTTGTGGGGATTATTGACCTTTAAACTTACAGAATAGGAAAGATGCATTTCCTATGCCATTGATCGATGACATTCTCATTGGACAATTTGAGTACTTTTATGCATTTGACATGTGGAGTGGCTTTTGGTAGATTTGGATAGTGCATGGAGACATTAAGAAAACTATAATCATCATAAAGTAATGGGTTTTTTAATTGGATAGTGATGCCATTTGGCTTGAAAAATACTACAAACACTTTCACCCAAACAATGATAGACATTTTTTAGGAGTGGATGCAATAATTTTTGAAGGTATTTGTGGATAACTTAAATGTACATAATGTCTTTTGGTCTAAGCATCTAAAGCACTTAAACCTAGTGTTAGCAAAACTAAGGGAAGTGAATTTCAAACTCAACCCTAAAAAATGTGTTTTTGCAACTAAACACGTAAATTTCTTAGGGCATGTAGTTAGTAAGAAAATGATTATGATGATCCCTTGCAGATAATGGTAGTGGTGGAATTTCATGTGCATGTATCTATCATGAATGTCCATGCATTTTTTGGATTGAGTGGTTACTACTAGAATTACATTAAAAGGTACACAAAAATTGTTGTTCCCTTATTCGAACTAATAAGGAAACATATAGATGTCAAGTGGGTTCCCATTTACCAAGGAGCTTTTGAAACATTGAAAATGACATTGGTGGAAGCTCCAATCATTTATCAACAAGGCTTTTATATTGGACATGGACTAATCAACTTGAAAGGTGGGAGCAATTTTACTTTTAAAGCATGGGCGGTAAGATAATGTGATTGCTTACATTAATAAAAGACTTTCATTAACACAAAAATGTTTTCATCCCATGGAAAAAGAGTGTTGTGCATTCATTTAAGGTATTATGCATTTCAAGTATTACCTACACAAAAATCACTTTACATTGAAAATGGATCATAAACCCTTGGAGTGGTTAATAACAATGTTAAATGCTTATGGAAGATGGGGCAAATGGATAGACATGTTGTAGGACTTTGATTTCAAAATCATATAAAAAGCAAGATCTAAGCATGGCAATGTTGATGCGTTTAATCACAACCTTGTTAATCTTGCAATTAAAAATGAAAAATTTATCACTAAAATCCAATGCATATGGATGTTTAGGGAGATGGGAATTCATACATGGATTGGATGTGATGTTTCAAACATAATGAAATGGGCATTTATAGATCTAAAATTCCACAAATTTACATGGTGGAATTTGAAGAAAAGGATTTGGATGTGGAAGTGCCTAAAGATCAAGTAGGTGTTGGGATTTTGGAAACTATTAGCACTTCTTAACCACCTTTTAAAAAAAAAGAAAACTACTTGCTATCTCGAACAAAAAATGTGTCTTGTTGATGTCAATTTACATTTGGAATTAACTATGGTTACCCAAGAAATGGTGGATATTGGGAATGAAATTGAAGAATCATCAAAGGAAAATAATCATGATAATTGGGACAATGAGCACAATACAGACATCTAGTAAGATGTTAGTTGTTTTAGTGTCAAGTGAATGGGGGAAGATTAACTGATGAATGTGCAATACAAGAATTAAACAAAATTATAAAACGCATTTTGAATTATTTCTACATGGAAATACAATAAAATCAAAATATATATTTTGATTTATGAACTTCTTCATGACCTCAGAGAGTTGAAACCCTTAGATTCTCTGATTTTTTTTATAGTATTTTGAAAATCTATAACATTTTGTCGAAACACATCCTGTCTTTTGACCTAAGTAGTTTTATGCATAGTAAGTACTATAACCCCAATCATGGTATTCATGAAATAAGACTAAAAACCAAATTAATTTCTACACATTGGAAATTTTGGAAATTTTGGATCATAAAAACTAAGGATTTTGAATTTTGGGGATTTTCCCCTTCAATGCAACAACATGAATAATCACATTGAAAAAAAACACGCACACATATGATAATGCAAAGACATCTAACTTGCAAAAGTTGATACCTTTTATCCATGACCTTCACAACTTTGCTCCATCCCCAATGCCAACAACATCCATGTTCCAAGAAAAAACAAAAAAATACTTAAACACATCCTAAAAATCTTACACCATTATGAAGAAATTCCATCTCCATTGTTCTTCCACAAATCAACCACCATCCCATTGAATGATAAAAACCAATTTTTTATTTATTTTTTGAACTTTAGACACTTGACATGGCCTTCCTTGTTCACATTTAAAACCCTAACAGTGAAATACCAGATACCATTTTGAATTACATTAGTTTGACATATAAATGGAACTTGAAATCTAGTCTAGGTTTTAAATAAAAAATTGGTTCTAGTTTTGAAAAGAAAATCCAAATCCAATCTTATTTTACATAACCTAAAATAAAATTAATTTTAAATTGTTTGGTTAATTAATCTTTGATTATCTTTTTTCTAAATTCAAAAATTCAATTTTGATTCTAGTTCCACACATAAATAAAACTAAGAATTGGCTCTTAAAATATTTTAGTTTCAATTCAAGTTTGGAACTAGTTCCAAAAATTAAACTTAGTTATAATTAGGTTTTGAATAATCGAAACCATATTTAATTATTCAAACATGCCAAATCAAGTATCCATCCAACATTACTTTGGACCCATCATCAAATGTTGGTTTATCACCTCCTTGGTAAAATAATCAATGTGTTTCACAAAGTCAATGGTAAAACTTATATGTTCAAATTCCTTCCCTTCAATGCTTAGGTAAATCGATTTTTTAGCTCCAATTCCTTGGAAGTCAATTTATGGGGGGCAACTTATAAATCCCATGAGATTGATTTCTCCAAGTCCTTAGTTTCATTTGCTTCCCCACTTTGATGGCTTTCAACCTTTGATGTTATCAAAATGTTAATCACATAATACTCTCAAATCTCAACATTTCCTCATTTAACATTTTGATTTTAAATCCTTTCCAAATTCTATTAACTTTCCCTTAGGTAATATACCATTTTCAAATCCCTAATTAGCATTGCCACCCATTCTTATAAATGTCTACAAGGGCTAGCTATTCATGTTCATTTACTTTCTAGGTCCACTTAAGATTGTTTTGTGACCTTCTTTCCATAATGTAACCTTGCATCCTTTTAAAAATATTTTTCAAAGGACAAATTTGATCACTTTCAAATGAATATTTCAAAAAATTGCATGCATACCCCTTATCTAAGATCATCTTAAACATGTTTTTCTAGACACATCGTGCTTGTTTGAGATCATGCATAGACTTGAATTTGGGTGGTTGCAAGCTTTCCACCCACTTATCATCTTATCGTTTGATACAATTTCACACATTTTCTCTTTAATGTTACATATTAAATTGGGCTTCTCCCATCCAACAACTCATGGCTTGGCCCATTGCATTTATCGTTAGCTTATAGATTCATGGAAATATTATTTTTTTGGTGTTCCCATGCAAGGGGGAGGGTAACACTTTACAACCCATGATGTTATTCAAAATGATTTTGCTTCCATTGCTAAAGATGTTGAGTCTCGTGTTTTGTATGAATACACACATGTTCTTTCATTGACCTCCATTTAGTATTTGTATCAATAAGTTCATATTGTGGTTGTTAGAAATTAAGTTTTGCACCCTAACCAATATTATCATTACCAATCCCATTCAAACATGTTTAATTTCATAAATTGTTGTTTCAAGGGTAATGGTTGTGATGATTGTGACCCCATGCAAAGGACATGTTATCGTAGTATTCGAACGAATTCTACAATTTAATGTTAATAATTTATTTATTTATTTATCAAAATGCATTTCAACACATAAAATATTATTTTTCAATAATTTGGACTTAAAAATTGTAATTAAAAAATGAAACATGGATGAATGTAATAATTATTTTTCATCCATTTTAATTTCATTCGATTGTTATGTTTATTGATTAAATTGTTTGCATTCATAATCTTGATTCTTATTTCCCTTTAAAATATGGTGAAAGCCAATTCATGAAAGTTTTCTTGAGTGATATTGAAGGTTTTGGAAGGGATTTCACTTTTGTAAAGCTTTGGTAGGGTTTGAAATGTCCAAAATAAACAAAGAATGACTACTTATAACAATGTTCAAAAACATTACAAATGAAGAAGGAAAAACAAAATTAAATTGTGATGTGCAAATTTTCAATGAGCAAGTTGTTAAAAAAGTCGGTTGTCGACAAATAAAAAAATGTCATGTTGGTAGGCCAAGAAAGGTTGTAGGTTGTAACTTTTTTTTGTTCATCACTAGTTACAGAAGTAGAGAGTAAAGGGCTTATTAAAAGTAAAAGATTTAGAAGAAACATTGAGAGGTGGCAAGGGTGATGGTGTGAACAATGCACTCTCCTATTTTTTGGAGCACACTTAATACCTTCAATTTACATTTTTATGATGTGGATATTGTTTCTTTATTTCAAAATTGGATCAACAAGGTGAAGACACAAGTTGATGTCAATTACGATGTTGTTTATCACTACTTTCAAAGGTCTAGTGCAAATGCAATGATCACATGGTCGATTACCAAGGTTGGATTTGTAATGTTGAACATAGTTGTGCCTTCTATTGAGCAACCATTACATGGAAAATTGCTTCATACAAGAAGAGCTATTGAAGATTTGTTCGTTGACTCACGTGTTGGTTCGCAAAGTGATTGGGGAATCAATATTTTGAAAACCTTTGTGATTCTCCATACTAGCCTTTGCATGGCTAAAGTCTACATTCTTAAAGGCAAGGTGCATGTTTTTTATGATGGACTATGTGATCTTCGAATCGTGCTTGTGGAATGTTTCTTTGTGATTCAATCCTTGAAGAATGAGGTTGTGGGTAGCAATATCGATGGTTGTTGCATTGAGTTTGCAAAGGTTATCCCAAAGTTTATGCATCAGAAAGTAGGATATGACATTGAATGTTTTTTAAAGTTCTTCAAAAGTCACTAGACTTCGTGTTAACAAGAACTTTTGCACAAACATTTTGATTTTGCATTTGTGAAGTGCCTTTTGAATGATCATGACTAACCTTGTTCGGGTTTTGCCCATGAAAAAGCTAGCTTTGCTACTTTGAGTGCTTCATTTCTCTTAGGTAAAGAAAGACTCGCTATTTTAAATTCTTGGATTCAAGTGTACGCTCATGAGCCCATGCCAGAGTCAGACATGCACTTATGTGGGGTATTGCAGTAAATTGCCATTGGCCTTTTATTTTGGTTTCAAATTTTTTTGAATCACAATTGTTTGTTAAACACATCAGCAATTCACAACAATCTTATTAGGTTTCCAAAACATTTAACAATGGACTTTTTGAATTTCTCAAATTTCGACATTTGGGCCAATAATTTAAAAAAATCAGCAATTAAAAAATAATTTAATTAATGTTCAATCCATTTAGGTACCATTGTATATTAATATTGACACCTTAAAATTTGTTTTCCATAGAGCTATTTGGATGCTTACATTAATTGAACAACAAATTTCCTTCATCAATGTGCTAACATGGTATCACTAACCAAGGGCTTTGGCGGTCTTTCTTTGTTAATTTTGCATTCTTTTTGTAAAGGCAAAATGTTGATGGCATTATAAAAAGTTTAAGTTGTTTCGATGTTAAAATGAACTATTGTGGTTGAACTAAGAGGCCTTTTCTAGGCTTGGTGCTTTTTCAAATTTCTTGGCCATCTCTTTATGTGATTTGTTTCATGGAAGAAATGAAATGAACAAGACTTGGGTTGCTCTTTTGCTCCTTTTGTCGAGTTTGCTTTTATGCAACCTTGTTTTTGAATTTGCATTTTTGAATGTTGTTTGTTGATTGAATGTTGGTCTTCTCTTGGTGTTCTTTCCTTTCCTTTTCCAAATGTGTGTTTTTTTCTTTTATAAAGTTTGACAAAGTTTCATAAGTTTAAACATAAGGAAAAAAACTTTCATTACAATTTGAGCCCAAATGAGATTCAACTCATCATGAATTTACAAAAATTTCACCTTGGCCCACACCCATTCCAAAAAAACACTTATCTCTTTATAATATATTTTGTAACTCCTAATGAGGACTAGACACATTATTATATAGTAGTTGGAATTCTAAGGACTCCTTTAATCTCATTTTCAAAATTGTTACACTTCAATGTTCACAACTTTGATGCCTCAAAATTTCAACAAAATGAGACATTTGGCATCATTTTCTTATAACCTTAGTTGAAACCTTTCCACCATCATGTGAAGCTCTTCAAATTGAACTTGAATTATTCCATCCAAATCCAAATTTGAATGGATGAGACTCTTTCGAGACAATATTTGTATTCAAGCCCTTCAATTACTCTTACCTACTTGAAACAAGTTTCCTTTGGGAACATGAACAAAAATTTGGGAAATTGTTCTTTTGGAGTAGATTTGATTAAATTTTCTATTTTTCTGGGAAAAATCATGGAGCTTATTATATTGAAAAAAGGCATAAATAAATAAATAAAAGAAACCCTTGGCCCTCATATCTTTGAATATTATTTATTAAAATATGCCAATTATGAATACATGATATACATGATCACGCTATAACTTAAGAGCCAAGGACCACAAAATGCCCGGGCAGCAGAAATGGATTTATAGCGTGAATTTTCTTTTTTATGATTGGCTTACACAAGGCTCGTGTCAGTATGTGATTGGTCACATCAAATGGTATGCTGCCTTCCCCTTGCCCGTCCTGCCTGGTGCGAAGAGACTTTAGTGCCCGCGAAGCGCTGCGCCGCAGAGAGCATTAAACCCTAATTTGCTCGCTAATAAATTGAGCGGCTGTGAAAGAGTGACCTGAGGCTGAACTCTCTTGTGCTTCTTCTCAAATGCCGTACGCGACTCTTCGATTTCCTCGCAAGTTGAAGTGTGTGAGTGCGCGCATGTCCGCGCCCATTGTGAAGTTACCGCTCATCACGACTACAGCCGCAGTTTGTTACAGAGGAGACTATGTCTTTCTGGGGTATGTAGTAGTTATGGTTTTCCAATGTTCTTACTTCGTCCGCCTCAAAAGCTTCTTCAATGCAATCTGTTTTGTTGTTTTGAACCAATGCTGCTATTGTTTCAGTGTTGGTCCTTAGACCTCTTGTTGTTGCAGTAGACTTGTAAACAGTTCTATAGTTTCTAGCTACGATCATTAGCATCACGAGGGGTTTTTTTGGACTTCGAGTGTTTTCTCCCTAAACCCTAAACCCTAGGATTTTTCGTGAGCCGCGAATACCGCTCAGTATTTTGTTTCAGTGCTGCTCCTTGGACTTCCCGTCGTTGCAAGAAATTCGTAAAACACTTCTATAGTTTAGGGCGATGGTCATTAGCATTTGTGTTTCTGGACGTTTTCTTCTTGATCCCTAAACCCTAGAATTTTGTCGTGAGCTGTTAGAGGGGCTCATGTGTTCAGCAGATGAATGCAGTGATGATCCAGGGTTTGGGAAAGAACGTAATGACTTTTTTGTGTCCCTTCAATGATCAGTTTATTTGCCAATTGGAATCTACTGAGTTTCTGTAGATGTGAGCTTTGGTGTAGATAGTTTGATGTTCTCTGTGTTTCTGGAAAGTTTGCAATAGCAATTTCATGTGTTACAAAAATTATTTGCAAGCAGGAGCAGATTTGTGGAATATTAAGACGTTGCCTGTAAGCATTGGAAGGCAATAGAGATATATGCTGCTGTGAATAGTTCAGACTGGTCTTATTTCACGAGGTTGATTTGGGTTGTTCTAGTGGAACAAATGCCAGCTTCTGTGCAACTGAGAGTTGAGAAAACGAGAACAGCTCGTGGTCATATCTGTACCATGTGAGGGCAATGATGATTTTGGATGTTTTTGTGAGGAAGGTCTTGTACCCTCTAAGATCACTTCAAACCAATGGATCCTACTGAGCCTTCGGATTCAGGAATTTGCTAGAGAATGTTTCGAACTAGTGTTTGTATGGTCATGTTACTTTCCAGTTGTTGTAGAGATATGGCTCTCCCCTTTCCTTCTTGGGTTCCCTGCTTCTTGTGCTCCCTTCTTTTTTGCTCCTTCAGTAATCTCCTTCTCTCTTATGCCTTGTTGAGCTAGTCTGCATTCTGGCTGACTCTTCCCATCAACAGTGAGGCTTACCATTACTACCAGTGTCGTGCCAGAAGCACAGTGAGTTGGTGAATGACCTACACCATTCCAAAGAGGTGATGAAGTCAATGGGCTGTTATCATAGCCCATCACCACCATACACAAAACACTAATGCTTTTAGACTGTTCTCTCACCATATTCTCTTTTTGGGCCTGAAGGTGGTCTAATGGAGTGATTTTCTGGGATTTTGTGGGCTACTGGTTTACAGGTGTGCAAATTCGGCCTGAAGAGCCATATACTGAGCCAGAACCTGAGGGCACCAAGCTCCGTGTTACTCATGTGCGTAAGCCATTTCAATTTATTGACAGTGTTGAGTTGTTGCGACTGTGATTGTGATTCTCTCTAATTGGTCAATGTCGTATTGTGAATTATACATCCCTCTTGTCCCTGGAGATTAGGCTTCACGTCCTTTCAGCCTTCCAGTCTTCAAATGAAGATGGTCTTCCACACTATGGGCTTGCTTTTAGTGCTCAAGACAGTGAGGTGTTCGGGTTCAGTCCTTAAATCACCTGTTGTTTCAAAGACTGGAAATGAAGTTCTGGGAAGTTTTTGTTGGACACTCTGGATCTCAGGTGCCCACAATGACAATGGAAGAGATATCTTTCTGGTAACTTTTCACATATTTTCTCATCTTATCTGTCAAGGCAACCTGTTCAATAGCTCATGGTTGTCCTCACTGATATAATTCATGGTTCTAGGATGTGTTGTTGACTGCATGACTTAGCCAGCTTGCAACTTAACCTGTTCTTATCTGTTTCCATATTTAAGCTCAGCACTCGTTGTGGCCATCAAAGATCCCTAGTTGCAGCCCATGGAAACTCTGACAAATCTTTGAACACACATTGGTGTGGATCTTGAGGAAGTTAGAGAGAGACACACATGTCTGTTGGTGTATTCTAAGGATGGAGATGTGCATCTGTGATTAAGGGCAGGCAACATTGGGGTTGGAGTCAAAGGGGAAGCAAAGGACTGTTGTGAAGTGTGAAGTGGGCGAGAGGCCAGAGGTTCTCCTCTGTTCTTTGGTTCCAGGTGTGTCAGAGTCAACTTCTCTGGATTTGCTATTTGATGAAGAAGTGGTCTTCACAGTCTCAGGTGATGCTAGTGTGCATCTCACTGGCTACTATGAGCCCGATGAGGATCAGTACAACTCTGGAGCTGCAGATGATTATGACTCGTATCCTTCACATTTTGGTTTACCTTTTTGTGACTCAAATAGGCTGTAGCCATTCCTGTTCTGAGAGCAAGGAACATGCACACAGGGCTACAGACTTGAATCCTTTTTTCTTATCATTTGATCCTGATTTCTGAGTTGCAAGGATGCATACTGGACACTATGAATGTATGAATGGGAAAGAGAGCTGAGTGTGAAAGGATGTTGGACAGCTTTGTGTTTCTTGACTGTGGAGACAGAGAGGAGGAGGATGGATATGAGTTTAGTGATGAGGATATTGATGATGAGGAGGTAATGGAGGAGGATGAGTTTGGCAATTTTGAGGACACTGATGATGTATTTGCTGTTCGAAGTTCTGGTGGGTACAAGCATCCTTGTAATGTAGTGCATAGAGGTTGTGATATTTGCTTAGTTTACACACCAAGGTTTTTGCTTGCATAGGGTTCACTTGCTAATGTGGGTTTCAGTAATCTTTTCACAGAATACACTTGTGTTTTGTAGGAGTGTTATCATGTTTGAGTAGTTTGTTTGGTCATTCAGCTGGCATGGCATGGTTAACACAGAGAGCTAAATCTCAGGCTACTAATTATTTCCTTCGGTTGAATTGCTTGGGACCTATGTAGTGAGAATTGAAGAAGTCAATGAGGAACAACCTGTTGCAGCTGCAAATGGTGCAAAGAAGCATCTCAAGGCCATAACAGATGGCAGCGAGTCTAAAAAGAGGAAAAAGGATGTTATGTCAAAGAATGGAGCAAATGAATCAGCAGTGAAATCCACTGTTAAGGATGCAGATGAGAATGGGAGTGAAGATGAAGATGGTTTTGCATTGCCAGGCAGGAACAAGAAAGCAGTCCACTCATTGGAGCAGTCCCCCAGTAAAAGTCCAACTGTTACAAGGTATATATGTTTGACCAGCTCTGGTGTGAAGAGAGAGAGGTCTTTGAGTTGGTTCCTTCACGAAAAAAAGGAAGAAACTTTCCTGTAAGAGTATCTTCCAACTTGGATCTGCTACTACCTCAGGAAATTCTGTTGTTTTTGAGTTAAAGCAAAAAGATGGATGGAAAAAGTGTGTTCTTTAAGTCATGATGACTGTTGCAGGATGGGTGTCACACCAACACCATTGGAAACAACAGGAGATGTTGAAACTCCTGCTGAGGGGAAGAAAAACAAAAAGAAAAAACAAAAGGCAGCGAAGGCACAGGCTTCAAATGAGAAGATCACTAAGACCTCTGAGCTTAAAGCAGATGGGGACATTCAAGAGCTTGCAGCTGCTAGCAAAGTGGCTGACAAGACACCAGCGAAGAAAATGACAGAGAAGAGAGTGGATACAAAGCAAGGTACTGTAGAGAAACCCAGGAAGGAGACAACTGGGGAAGTGGTGCAGCCTACAGCCTCTGCCAAAGTGGCTGCAAAGGCACAACCAAAAACACCCATAGAGAAGAGAGTGGATGCAGAGCAAGCCACTGTGGAGAAACCTAACAAGAAAGAGGGTTCAACCATGAAAAAGTATCCTAATGGTTTAGAGATTGAGAATATTGCAATGGGGAAACCTGATGGAAAGCAGGCCAAGCCAGGAAAAAGGGTATACTCAACAGTCCCACCTCTTTGATATTCATGTCGAATTCCTGCCTTCTAGTTCAGGCTATGGTTCATTTACAGATATGAGGCTATCTAATGATTTCCTAATAAATTTGAGTTTCTGGAATTCAATTTCTTTGAGGTTCCTGATTTGATGTGTAGAATAACATGAACCCTTGGGCTACCATTTAGCTGCTAAGATTGTGATATGGTACATCCCAGCTCATGTTCTTCTCTCTTAGTGAGGTGAACCTTGACTGACATTGAGAGGGTTCCCATGTGCAGGTGTCAATGCACTATATTGGAAAGCTGAAATCCAATGGCAAAATTTTTGATTCTAATGTTGGGAAGAAACCCTTTGACTTCAGATTAGGTGAGGGATATGGGCAATGACTTTCTTATCTGAGTGAATACCAGAAACATATAATGTCTGAAGAGCTGCGATAATGGGTTGATGAGCTAGAGTCATCAAAACTTACAAATGGCTGAACAAGCAGAAGCTCTGTATCTGTTTATGAACTGATTTTATGGCTCCAATAGTTTAATCTGCTGCAGATATGAATTGGTTTGACTAGGTAAGGTGGTGGTATACCATTTTAATAACGCAATATTTTATTGGAATGGTGGTGCAGGTGTAGGAGAAGTAATAAAAGGCTGGGATGTTGGTGTGAATGGTATGTATTACCTGCTCCTTTGCTTCTGCTGTGTGCAAGATTGGATTGTGTGTCAATACTCTCCAAGAATATGCCATGGTGTGTCTGGGGAATCATGGTCCCACCTGTATGGTGAAACAATATAGATGTAGGCAGATGTTTTTGTAGTAGGGATGTGACAAACCTGGTGGGGTCTCTGTGATGCAGGCATGAGAGTTGGTGATAAGAGACGTCTCACTATCCCACCTCAAATGGCGTATGCTCCTTCCCTCCGTCTGTTTTATATGCACCCAATAGTGAGAAAGCCAAAGAGAGTATGGAGTTTTGAAAAAAGGTTTCTGGTGGTGCACTTGTTTGTGATACTTAGATACTGATTCCAATTAGGGGCTGTTTGCAGGTATGGACCAGAAGGGGTCAAAGGGACAATCCCTGGAAATGCATGGCTAACATTTGATGTGGAGCTTGTAGCTGTCAAATGAGAGCTTTTTAAAGTTTGTGATTACCTGTGTTCGGTTTATAGTGTATTTGGAGATACCAGCAACTTCTGGTAGTTGGGCTTCACAGGAACCTGTGACACCCAGTCTATGGCAACTTGGGAAATTATATCGCAGACAAGTGCTCTCTGATCTGGGCTGTGGTTGATTGGTCATATAAGAGTTGTCTTTTGTAGATTTGGTATGTGTAGTCCTTGATGCAGCTATTTCAAAATCTGATGTGGCTCCATCCCAATTTTGATCTGGTGTTTGATCTTGAGATGTCCATTGCATTAAGTGTCAATTTGTGGAATTTGTTTTCCCTCTATATGGGGATTCTCCAAATGCAAATGGAATAAATTTTGATTACCATAATTGTGTGTAAGCTGGAGAAGGAAAGAGGAGTTCTGAAATATTGATGTTCTTTTAACTAAGTAAATTTTTTCTAGTTTTTGAATGGATTCATCAAAAGTTTCTTATTCTTAGTCTTCTAAAATTTCATGGCATTTCAACTGGTAGCACTCATGATAAATTATGTCATTCAACTAGAATAAGTTCATTGGTGAAATTGAAGGGTTCAGTGGTTCAGAGGAGTAAGAATTTGGAATTATGATTCTAAAAACCTCTCAAAATAGAATTAGTTGAATGGGTTTGTTACAAATCCTTTTGGTCTCCGATGTTGGATTTACTTCATTGAATATTATTTTGCCAGAAGGTAAGTGATACCAGCACTGAAGAAATGCCTTTATGAAAGCACCAGGACAATCTTGTATCAGTTAGAAAGATGAAACTAGGTGCCATTTGTGTGCATCTCAATGGATTGTATTGTAGTGACTTGTCCATATATATCTATTACACTAGACATCTTGCCATGTAGCAATCACTACACTACATTGTCCCATCCTACCCTGTGCAATATTTTTGTTCCATAATCAACATCCAAAGGAAGTGTTCACAAAAGGAAGAGTATTTTCGAAGGGTATTGCACTGTACTATGATTCAAAGATGTAAAGCAGGGGAAGTGCAATTCATATGTGAGTAGACAACATCCTCCTCATATGCCTTCTGAAACTATTGCAAACCAGAAGTATGATTGGGTGAATGGAACAAGATTCCTTACTTTATGTAACATTATGATTGTCTGACACCTTTTCAAGTATGTGCACTGCTTGTTCTAGCACACAACACAATGAAACACAACTGTTGTGCATGTGTAAACCATCCCTATTTGCAACTGTTCGCTTGCTCCAGCCAAGACCCTTTCATTCCTCTTGAAATTTTGGCATGGTATCTACCTGACCCCATGTCTACATTTACAGATACTGACCTTTTTCCCATCCAGTTATGCACTGTCATATCGTTTGGCCACATCTCTCCAATTCACAACCTTCCATACGTTCTTGAGATAGTCTGGCCGCACATTTTTGTACTGCAACCCAACACCAAGTTTGTCACCTCTTTTTCAAACTGACAAAACAATTAAGTCATGATTTTGCAGTCAATAATAAGAACCAGCACAGTTCTCTGCAATCCTCAGTACCTAACAAAATGTAGATTGAGTGATTTGCAAAGAATTAGAGGAGCAGGATAGGAGTGCAGATTTTAGTGACTCCTACAAAACTGGGATGCATAATGGGCATATGCATGGTCCACTCTATCACAGCTTGCCTGTTTATGATGGGCATGTGGCAGATGATGAAACCAAGAATCCCTTGCAATATGGAAGCTTTCAGTAATAATTGAAAAGATATTCCAAGCCTTTTTGACAATTTACATAACCCAGAAATGTGACAGTCAACTACATGGTATAGGATCAAAATGCTATCATTGCAGCATGATTCATGTCAAAGGGGCAGTTACATAGTTGGCTGCTGAGCATACCTGAAGATAGTAAGCATGCTCCCATACATCAATACCCAGCAATGGAATTAGACCCTTTGATGCCAATGGATCCTGAGAGAGGAGATTACCAGACAATTGTTTCAATACATGCTTCTCTTCTGATCCTCTATCACATGCCCCTAGTCATCCAAAGACTCAAGTGCAGCTGATGATCTTCTTTTAGAAGAAACAAACAAATATCAAACTGCCAGTAAGCTAGTGGATTTCAAAAACTCCTCATATAAAACAATTCCAGGAGATGTGATCTTCTAATCAATTTCCTTCAAGAGTATTGATGCCTTTTCTCGCCATCTCTAACTTTCAAACAAAGCTCAGAATTTTCAGGGAATGCATTGAAGATTGATGTCCAAAGTTGAGCATTTTGGGTTCAGGACCACCTGGAAGCTAGAATCACAGCACCTTGATTATTGAGATGGAAACAATACCTGATTGGCAGTCGTCTCTACTGTAAGCCGTTTCATGTCCTTGATCAGTCCCAGCCACTGGTAAAAGAATCCCAGTTTAAACATCCAAAATGAATTCCAGCCAAGAAACTGGAAAGATGGAATTCAGCATCTGAAAACAAAATGCAGAGATAACAATTCAAACACAAAGTAACATACCACCCAGCCAGATCCTTGCACTCCAGCCCCAGTAGTACTCATTTTTGCTATCAATTTATCCAAGGATCCAAACTCTGACTTAATAGCTGATGCCAGATTTCCTTCTGGTGGCTCCCCTCCTCCCTCCTGCAAATGGGTGGGGAAATTTCTGTCAAAATTCTCAATAGGTTCCAGATGTTGGTTGTCGGTTACAGAAAAAATCACTAAAGAAATCAATATTTTTGAAAATGCTTACTTTTGGTGGTGCAAGATTCTGCCAGAAAATTGCATGATTGACATGTCCTGCACATAAGCACAACATATCAAAACCCCAATGCAGGCCATGTTTCCTGTACATGACCTGATGGCACAGGGAATTCCTGTGTCAGGAGAAGAAAGTGAGAGAAACAGAGATGCTAAAGTTCTACAACAGCAACATGTACATACATATAGAGTACCAATGCAGAGATCATCCATCCCCTGGTAGCCAAAAATGCTCAATCATTTGCTGCATTGGCCAGGCGTGCTTTGAGAAACAGACTAACCAATCCATGCAACCATTGCAATGCATGCAATCATCACATCACATTACACTACAAGAGGAATTCTTGAAAACAGACCAAGGGCCTTAGTGCTCAACCTCAAGAAGAACTTTTCACAACCTTCTGCATCAAAGCCTCTTATATACTAAGAAAAAATGCATAACCTCCATATCTGTAACCTTGAACCTCCACGTGACAATGTGTTTCCATGTCTACAGCTAAAAAGCAGAATTCTAGGACGAGCTGGTGTTCATGCCAATATCAACATTGGATCTCCAAACGTAGAGAAAGGTTCCAAATGAAGGAAATAATGTCAAGAAAGAACGGAGAGGTTTGCGGTGCGTTATTATTACCTCCGCCATTGAAGTTAATGGCAGACTGCAGAGCGACGATGGTTTGCGGGTCGGAGGTGGAGTTCAGCTGCTCCATAGCCTTGTTGAAACCCGTCACGTAAGCTTGGTGATGCTTCTGATGATGCAGACGCATGATCTCCGCGCTGATCACAGGCTCCAGGGCGTTATAGTCGTATGGAAGATCCGGCAGAACCTCTTGCTGTCGCATTGCTGTTTTCAAGCCTCTCCTCCATAAATGGAAGCCTAACATTGTACGTGCAGTCTCTGCGCCACTACGCATCTTTTTCATCAACAATGTAGCCGCCATGGCTTACAGCAATTCCAAATCCGACTGCAAATCGATTTCGTCACAGAAATTGCTCCAAGAACGAAACCGATCCAAAACACAAACAGAAACACGAAAGGTCTCCGAATCCGACTGCAAATCGCTTTCGCCACAGAATTGTTCCAAAAAAAAAAAACCGATAAAAAAAACACCAGAAAATAAAACGAAATCTCTCCAAATCCGACTGCAAATCGATTCTTTAGAGAATTTCTCCGACAACACAAGCGATGAAAAACGCGAACAAAAACACGAGAAGCTGGTCTCCTCGTTCGAGCTTTGCTTTCTTGCGGGCAGAAACAAAATGTTTTTTTGGGGGCAGAAACAGAAGGAATCGAGGGAGGGTTACGCAGGTGCGTTTTTTTCGGGGCAGACACAAAAGGGTTCAAGCAAGGGCACGCATGTTCCCTTCCACTTGGCAACTCCGTTCCCCATCACAATCCACGTAGATGACTTCTCTGCTGTCCACGTGGCATTCAGATCGTCTTTTTTTTTTTTCACCAAAACAATTTGGAAATATAATTTTCTGCGGTAAATTCGATTTTTAAAAAAAAAATCTTTTTAGAGGAAACTTCGCTAAATTCTTTAAATCGAAAAATTGAAAAAATAAAAATAAAAATCCTGTTTCCCAAATGGTGGAATTATTATGCAGAAAATGATTTGAAAATCTAAAATATCACAAATATAGTAGTAACATGGGGATTATTAAAGCAGCAAATAATTTGAAAATTTATAAAATATTGTAAAATGGCAAAAAAACCCAAACATACAAATGAAATTGTAATTCCATATCACAAGATAGACCATTACAAATTGAAATTGAAATTGAAATTATTTATTTATATATTACAAGATGCTAGTTTGCAACCATTAGACCATTCTAATAATGGGAATAAATCATAATTGTCATACAAATAATTGTGGGTAGAAAAATAATATGTCTTGACCTTAATTTAGGATTATTAAAATTTTCATTATATGTAAAAAAAACAAGTTGGTCAATAAGATTCATCCATTAAGCTTGAATAGTTGAATTGATAGCTTAGGTAAGTAACCCTAATTTAACATATGATGTTGGGATAGTAATTGATGTATGATTTGTTGATGCATGACCTACCTATAATATATGTAACTATATGAATGTGGGTATTATTCAATTGAGGAAGATTTTTTAAATAAATAAATAAATAAATAAGGAAAAGACATATGAAAATAAAAGAATTGTTGTGAATGCTTTTCACATGAATTTTCATAAGAAGAATCATCATGATATTTTGATAAGTGCTTTAGTATACTATGACCATTAGGGGTTAAGGGTTTTTAGGGTTTAAGATGTTTGTGGTTTGACATGAATGAGTAATACTTGTAATCTTCATTTGTTTGAGAGTTGTGAGCTAAACAAGGAGGAAGATGGTTTAGTTTTTGAGGAGGATCAAACTAATCGACATGGTTTAGGATATGTTCCAATGATAATGAAGTATGAGCTGAATCAACATGGTTTAGGATATGTTCCAATGATAATGAACTAAACTCCAATGTAAATATGAATTGCCTTCTTGCAAGGTTTAATGATTTTTACAACTTCCACAATTTCCACAAGTCCATTTGATTGAATTTACTGTGCATTTCAAACATGAATGTTGTTGAACGTACCACAAAATCCAGATTGATTCATATAATGAAAATTTCAGAATAGAATTCATCATGAAACAAGCTTGACTGGTGCACAATAGTCTGCTTGTGAAAGGAAAGTTCCAATTGTGATCGACATGTTGCAATCCAATTGTGTTTTCCTGTTCAAGTCCTCCAGAAACAAATGCAATGTGACAGGGTACAAAGGGATTTTCGTGAGAGAAAAAAACTTGCCAGATTTTGAGGAATTTTTTTTCTGAAATCACCACATTTAGACAATGGGTTCCAGTAAGTTGTCAAAATATATGAGGATTCTTAAAAGTGTTGTACTTTCCTTTCTGGCATGTAGCCAAATTTGGCTATTTCCTCTTGTGGATGATCACCAGTCTGGCTACATCACAAAAATTGAAAAAGAAACCCTAATTGTGAGGAGACAGCATTACCATCCATGGTACATTGAAACAAAACTCCAAACATCATGATAAAAAACCTGCAGCCTGGGAAAAGACACCCTGAAGCACACAGCAAATTGAATCCTCTGATTTAGACATTCACAATTATCTGTGTCCTAACAAAGAGAACAGAAATGTACAAAGGAATCTCAGGGTTTCCAAAGCTTCATGGTACTGTCATCACTGTATGTCACCAGCAGATTGCGGTGAGGATGATGTGTTACACCAATGATATCTTTCTCGTGTGCCTGCTCCATCCATCCATTCCCACCCATCCATGTCTATGTCAGTCAATAAACCATGGAATCTCCACAGGGCTAAAAGATGATGGCTTTAAGCATCTCAGGATGGTCCAAGAACACATGCAGCATGTGACTTCCTGTGATACTGAATGCACAGAGCAAATATTGGCATGTGTTACAGTTCACCTTCAATCTTAACTCACCGTCATGAGATGTTCAAGCTTGCCAGACTGGTGACTAAAGCAGTAAATGTTTCTGCACATCATCCAAATGCATGCCAGCCCTCCTCATTAGATATCTTCATAAGTACTGAGAACTTTCCAATACCAGCCCTTCCAATCAGATCCCCTAGTCCTCAAATGTCTATGGGATTGCAGAGAAAACTCCAAAACAGCAGTTTGAAGGTAAGCATTCTGTCAGTTCCAGCCAAACCAAAACTAACATGACAAGGATGAGTGTGGTCATAACATTATGAGTGCCACTCACAAAGTATCAGACCATCATCACCATCATCGTGAATAGCAGTGACAAGATGACATGACTGCCCACTGACTTCATCAGCTACTGCCAGTGGGTGTAGATTTGCAAATAATAATCTGCCCAAAATTTCTTTTCTGTAAGATGCAGTAAAAACGAAAACTAACACAACAAGAACATGTATGGTCATAAGCTTATGAGTGTCACCCACAAAGTATAAGACCATAACCTTTATCATGAATATCAGTGACAAGGTGCCATGCATGACCTACACCAGTATATATTAGTCTGCCCAAATTTCTGCCAAACCATTACACAAACATCTGTGCCCTGAGTTGTGTGTTGCATTTTCAGAAGCAATGGGAAAACTCAGTCATGATGTTAGCTGGCACTCAAGAGGCACAGCTAATCAACAGTCAAGAGTATCATCATGCAGGTGCAGTAAGCTTGTGAGGATAAGCTTCATTGCATTTTATTTGCCCCTGAACATGATGGAATCACATCTTGGGTTGAGACTAACATGCACCATGAGACTCACATCACAACTGAGGAGCCATGAGGACATACCGGTCTTCTCCGACACAATAGATCCAATCTCCTTTAGGAGAGATGCAGGCACCAACAAAATCTCCACCTTCTCGCTTACCAGATGACAAACTCTTCACCACCTACCAACCAAGATAATCAAGGTGCAAATAAGTCAGCGTCATTACAAATCCAGCAACTCAATGGTGATACAGGACTGAGCTCTAAACAAATTGTGAGCAATTAGGAAGTATGCAGCACTCTGAAGAGAAAGAGTCTTAGAACATGTGCTAAATCAGGAAAGAACAAGAGGACCTGGCCTTGCAAGGTCATCACATAGATGGATGATGCTCGATTACAGACAACAATGTGCTCTGTGTTTTTAGGCATTAGATGCACTGAGTTCACTGTTGCATCACCACCCTGGTCAATACAATGAAAAGACCCACCCATTTCAGTATATGTAGTAATGTGTATGTCACATGCAAGTCCAACAATGAATTCCAACTAACCCTGCCATCTCAACAGTGATCCAGCAGCTTTTGATACTAGAGTCACAAGTGTAGTGAATTTCACCCGCAAAGGAGGTGGTGGCTTGAATGTTTGCACACAGTCTGTCGTCTTCACATCCCAAACCTGCAGCATTATCCAGGAATGTCCCCACCCATAATATACCCATTATGTCTTCCCACAGATTTTTCAGAGTAGTGCAGGATGAACAGAAAAGAAAAACCACTTGCATCATAACAATGACTACCTGCAGTACTGCATACATGCAGTACTCACAAAGCAAGAAGACATAATGAAAATGGACAATCTCTAGTAGTGAACTTCCCAACTTCAAGCTTTGAGTCTATGCCTTTCATCTGGTAATGTGCAAGTCTCTACTGTTAGACCAGATGGAGAGGTAGATATGAGACAGACAAACTTACTTCTCTGATCTGCCTAACAGTAAATATCAGGCAACAAGAATACTCACTTTCACAGTGCCATCACTAGAAGCTGTTATCACACGGCCACCATCACTGGTGAATATGGCATCATTAACATATGATGAGTGCCCTCGGAATTCCTTCAAGGTTTTCCCAGACTTCAGTCCATGTATCCTGCTCAAGATCAAAACCTTAGTTTGAGAAAGCAATTTAAGGCTGCCTTGCCAACTTCTGACAGCTACCCTAGTGATGCTTTCTAATACTTGAGATTCTGACATTAAAACAGTGCCAGCACAACATGCTCTAAACACATAAGTACCTGACATTGCACCATATTGCAAAGCATGCAAAATGCATGGACAGATTTTAGCTTCTCCACTTACCGTGCTGTGCCATCAAAGGATGTGCTGAGGATTTGGGTGCCATCCCTGGAGAAGGAGACACTGGTCACACCCTGCCCATGTGCACGCTCAAATCGCCGTAAGCACTGCCCAGTCCGAATTCTCCACACCTGCAGGTTCACAGTTCTGTACTTTCATTGCAACTATCACTGGGAGTAACAATGTACAACTGAGCAAGGCTTTGCAAGGGGAGGATTCTTGACACCAAATGAGTGTGGACATAACACACCAAGGTTCCAGCTCTCAAGAAAAGATTAAGCAAGAAACTCATCCTACTTTGCCAAACATAAGTTGAGGACATGAAGAGAGCATTCAAAAATGATTTTCAATTCTGTGGGAGATGAGAAGGCAGAAGCACCTTGATTTTGCCATCCTGGGAACCTGAAGCAAGCATTTCAGAATCTCGGCTAAAGTTGATTGATAAAACTGCATCATCATGCATCATAAATGCATCCTGCACACCACATTACCATTGACCCAACACAATGTAGTCAGTCCAAAAGCCTTCTAGCAAAAGATTCTTGACAGAACCTCTAGCAAGAGGTCATCCCAAAGGTAAACCTGTATCCATTTCAAATTGTGAACAAAATCACAGAAAGACATACATCTGCCTGATATTGTAAATCCTTCTTCAACTTCCCACTCAAGTAGTCCCAAACCTGCCAGCATGTGCACAAAATCAGCCATACAGCAATGAAAACCATTAGAAACAAAACATTGAAGCTACCAGCTGTTAAAACAAATGGATCAGTTGTAACTGATGAATCCAAGTCTACATGAAGGCACGAACTCTTACAGCCAAGGGCAGCTCAGAATACAACACAAAAGCTACTAGGAAAAACTGATACCAACAATTGGAAGGAAACCAGTATTGATTGCATTTGAGTTGAAAAAGGCACTGAGCACAAAATCGCACAAAAAGACTTGGACTGGAATTGGTTATGCTGACCTCAATAAAACCATCCACAGAAGCAGACACCAGAAATTGGCCATCAGGAGAGAAGCGTGCACACTCTGGATGACTTTGCTTTCCAAACTGGACAAATTGTCACACACAGAGTTGACAAAACAAGAGCACAATTAGCCTCAATACCACAAAAAATCTGCAGTTATGTTTCAGGCACCACCAAAACAACATGACTCCAAGGGGTAAAGAAGAAGCAAGGGCATATACTTTAATAGTGTGGCCCAGCACTGTTGGATAAATTTCTTCCTCATCAGCCTTGACTGCTGCAGCACCTTTGAAAAGATCAAACTGTGTACCAGGTGGTAGAAGTCCTGCAAACCAACAGGAGTACCATTCAGTATTCCAGAGAGACCTCCTCACCATGATGAATGAGAGAACAGGGCCTCTCTAGATGTGGGAAAACTCAGAGAGGAGTCAAACAGAATCTAGAATCTGAATTTCAACTCATGCTAAAAGAGTTTTTTTGATAAGGATAAAACTGGCATAAACCGCATTCAGAAATGTCATTACATCCCATTTCTGAGATAGAGAATTTTCTATAGGACCTCTGGCCACATTCACAACTTGGGGTATCACAGAAGTTTGTGCTTAAAGAGAAGCAGCAAAACATTATCACTGTCAATGACACCCAAAAGAAAAATGTTTTTCACAGAAGAAACTCAAAAGGTCATTTGCAGCCAACCTTGATGCTGTTGCCATTTCAAAGCTTGACCAATCAAGGCCATCAACCTTGAAGGTGGAACCACTGTCACTTCATTTGCTAGAGCTGCAAAGGACAAACACTCAATTTTAGCACAAGCACCACTTGTGGAAACACCCTTCCAAAGCCATGAGATTCCTCTCAGACTTGAAAATTTTCTCTGTGTGAACAAAATATATCTAGAGATTGCAGAGAAAATTCCACAAGAACACTTTGAAGGTAAAATGAAAAGAATGAACAATCTGTTTGTCATATGAACAAACAGTCTACGTCCAATGTTAGGGTTTAATGGGACAAAACCTTGAGCAATCTGTAATCTGGGACAACACTTTGAAGGTAAGGCAACAAAGAATGAACAATTCATTTCATATGAACAAAATAGTCGATGTTCTATGTGAGGGTGGGTTTAGTGGGACAAAACCTTGAGCAATCTGTGATCTTCTCTTCTCCTTGGATGACTCTGGATAGGCCTGCAGCATCCAACCACACTGGCTTTAACAATTACACACCAGCAGAAGCAACATTGCTGCATTTTCCAAAGTGCTGAACAAACACAAAACAATGTAGGCAAGCATCCTCTTCAAGGCAAGACAAGCATAACCACATCCACCCAAGTACTGGTTCAAGGTGTACCTCACGAGGGTCAAAGTAAGTTCGAACAAGAAGGTGCTCAAGGCGAAGATACCGCTCTGGCTGTTCCTGCTTCATGAAGCCCATGGCTTGGGTTTGCCGCAAGATAGCTCTTGCTGTGTCCAGCTCTCGCAGCTCTATCATCTCTAGGACAATCTGGTCAATGCCACTCAAAGCTCAGAACACAATCTTCAATGCAGACATCAAACAAATGATGGCAAGAAAGAGCAAAACTGCAAAATCCATGAGCACTTTTGATGTGCCACCATTGATTTGGGAGAAGATCAAATCTCTGTAAAATCTGGTTTGAAGGGGAAGGAAAAATAGACACCTGCTCATACAAATCCTCCAGCTTCTTGCGGGGAAGCTTGAGCTGTGCCACCTGTGGTAACACTGCATCCCAGCGGCCGTTGTTGATGTCGGCCACAAAGGATTCACTGCTGTCAACCGTATTGAGAGATACCTGACACTCATTTTGCAGTGTCTGAAATGTCTGCTGGAGAGAATTCTCCTTGCAGAACTGCAGCACGATCTTTATGACACTGTTCTCTCAAACAAACAAAACATCACAAAGAATCATTCAAGGGTTTTTGTAAGAATCAATATCATGGCATGCAGATGATGTAATCCTTTCTTTCTGCCACACGACTCTTGCACACTGCTGCTGGTACACACTCTACAGAATGCTGCAAGTGCTCCAGCTGCATCACCACCATGGGAGAGATGCTGAGCATTTCCGTTGAACATTTGAGCCTTGTCCTATTACACCACTGCAGTTGAAACTAATGCAGTTTCGAAGCTTTCCAGCCCAAATAAAAACCAGTCTTTTGCAAAAAAGGCAAACATCATTGTCCCCGCGCGGAGTAATGCAAGAAGCTGGTGAAAGAACCTTGAAGACTGAATGATTGAAAAATGCATTAGCAAGAAAGAGAAGAGGAAAGGAGGAAGAGAACGATCCAGTGAGAAAGAAAAAATGCGGTGAAAACAAAACAACAGCGAGGAGGAGGGACCAAACAGAGGAGGAGCGCTTCTCGCTCGCTCGGTCACTCGATCTAGCGAGAAAGACAAACACGAACAGAGCTCTCAAGGAAGAAGAAGAACAAGAGAGGACTTTCGTACTTACTCGCGAGCTTCGATTTCGAGAGTGGACATGACCAGATGTTGCCACAGCCGCCGCTGTGCACATCCACAGTGTACTTCTGTTTTCCGTCGTCCTCTTCTTCTTCTTCTTCTTGTTCTTCCTCCTCCTCCTCCTCCTTTTTCCTCCCGGCGCCTCAAAGACCTAATACTTGCATCCGGGGCCAAACACGACGCAAAGAAGAGATCGACGTGAGCGCGCGGGAGGCGCAGCAGACGAAAGAAAGAACGAGAAAAACAAGGAACGGAGAACACTCCTGCACAGACAAAGAACCAAGAACGCGCCGCGACGCCGTATTCGTCCTCGTTCGTCGACCGGCGCCGGCCATCCGCTCACTGTTCACCGTTTTGTCGTCGTCTTCTTCTTCTTCTTCTTCTTCTTCTTCCCGTTCGAAGACGCATCTGCGCATCAAGACGCATTCTTTCGAATGTCGTTGTTGAGATCGATCTTCTTTCCTGCATAGCAAAATATGCAGAAAGAAATGATGGAGGAGGAGGAGCTTCCTCCCCTTGCGGTTCCTATCTCGGAATCATCATCCGAAAGCTTGAAGCAGCCTGACGAGGAAGAGAGCCCGGTCCACGCATCATCAGGAAGGGAAGAGGCGGAAGAAGACAGACGAAGCT
>Ga0209208_10001811_pt1 | contig 30485 bp, 18 predicted proteins | sample S1TSphfallax_3_FD_187694 | JGI IMG/M metagenome (GOLD analysis project Ga0209208, IMG submission 187694) | Host-associated microbial communities from peat moss isolated from Minnesota, USA - S1T2_Fd - Sphagnum fallax MG (SPAdes) (version 2) | ecosystem: Host-associated > Plants > Peat moss >...
GGATTTGCTCCTATATCGCTGCTCTTTCCAAGAATCCCGGCCGAGCTTTTCCCCCTGGCCAAGGAACGAGGGTTTGTTTTTGGGGACGACGATGGACATGAGCGAGATTGCCGAAGAAGCGCCGCCTGAAGCGCCGTCCGAAGCACCGGCTTCCACGACACAGGAGGTCGAAGAATCCGAAATTCCTCAGGCAACAACCTCCATCTCCCTTCCCTGTAGTGGTACCAGATTAGACTTTTCGTCCCTTTTTTCTATTCAGTTTTTCCGCGCGTAAGTCGAGCATGGTGGTTCTTCTCCAGTGTTTTTCTACTCCATGTGCAGCATTTGTTGGGTGATTTTTGAAGCTCAGTAGTTGCAGCATCAAGTTCTGGTTGTGTTGATCAAGATTCTTAACATAAAATAGGCAGTTTGTCTTGGAATTTAGACTGACATCACCTTGATGAACCCTGCAGGTTGTATTTGAGGAGGAGGAGGAGGAGGAGGAGGAGGAGAAGGAGGAGGAGGAGGAGACAGAAGAGGAAGTTCAAGAGATACGTCTTCTGGTATTTGTTTCCATTGCAGTAGGATGCTTCTTGAGTTATATCACAATTTCTATCTCCATGTGATCTGAATCTCTTCTGTAGAATCCTACATACAATTCTGCATTACAGAAGCTTTCCATCTGTTGCAAAATGTCCCTGATCTGTACTTCCAAACACTATTGCAGAATCAAGCTTTCTCTGTGCTTGAATGTAATTGGAAATGTCTGAATCTCTTTGGAATATCACCTAGGTTTGTTGGATCTCTAATGACTGATGTATCTGTGGCCTTTTTTGTGTAACAGGATCTAGCCAAGGAAGAAGCTCCTAAGAAAGCGTTGAGCTTCAATGTTCCAGTATGTGTCATTATCCAGTAGGAAGCTTGAGTTATCAAGCATGCAATGTGCTGACAGTCTGCAGGGATGATAGTATTGTATATCTCTGGTGTTGAGTTGAACTTTTTCCATTCTGGCATTTTGTGGGGTGATTTTTTGCATTGGTTTCTGTTCTTGATCTGCAGCAACAATGTTTTGCCATGAGAATGATCACTGTATGTCCTGGGGACTCTAGACTAATATGAACACAGTTGACTTTGTTGAGATCAAGATGCTGTTCAATAATGTTTGACATATGTATGGTTAGTATTTCAGGCTCTGGCTGAGGAACAGACTTCAATCTGTACAGAGAAACAACATCAACCTTCTGTAAGTTTTTTCCCTCTGTTGAGCATCAACATCATTGAGAGTTAGGAAACTGCCTGATAATGTGACTACTTCCATATATCCAAAAATGGTGACTACATCTGGATGGCCTTCGTCTATCTTCCCACAGTGTTCTTCAACCAAGTACTGTAGTAGTAAATCCTTTGAATTGGGTGTGCAGTTTGTGGAGATCTCAGGGCCAGATGGAATGAAGAAGCGGTTTGCAACAGGGACAAAGGCATCTTTTGCTGTTGATAGGTTCAATAGTGTACTCAAAGATCCAAACTTGCCAGTTGTCTGCATTGCTGCTGTCAAAGAGGGGGAGGATCCTATCGAATTTGGTCCTGACGTTGAGCTCATCCTATTCGATGCAACTTGGACACTGCAAATTGTGCAAGAAGGTTTGCTTTTCCTTCTGCTTCCTGGACTGCATTGCCTTCATCTGAGCTTCAGTTGATAAACTGAAAATTAGCCAGTTCTTTCCCGAGGTTAGTCTGTAGAAACAGTGCAAATTACCATACAGTTCATGTTTGTGCTGCCTTAAACATTGATGTCAACATGTTTGGATCTGGTTGGGGAGGCTAAACATAAATGAAAACCAATGATGAAGTTCATGAATCAATATGTATAAATGAATTCAACATTTTTTACCTTAAATGAAATGCATCCAAATAGTCACCAGTGCTGTGCTTAAAAGAAAACATTCAGGATGTGTGAGGCCCTGAAATTCTACCCTTTATGTAGGCCTCTCCATGGCTTTGGTATTGATGCTTGCATGCACAGTGGCAATCTGGAATAAAATGAAGGTAACAAGCTTTTGCTGGGTTGAATGAGGATAAAAATTACTTTTAAAATTAGCTATGCCCTGAGTGCTAGTCAACATCAAGGCAGTCTTACAATTGCTTCTGGTAACACGACAGAAGCTCAGGATGCAGATTTTGGTACATGTATTTTCCCTCAGTTTTGAGCAGATTCTTATGCACTTTTTACAACCTTTTATCAGGAGCTGATTAAGTCAGCAGGGAGTGATGGCAGCTAGTTGCTGGCATTAATGGTGAAGGTTATGATCTTATGCTTTGTGAGTGACACTCACAAGGCTATGCTTTCATGCCTCATTTTGTTTCATGTGATTTTTTGTTTGCCCAAAAATGAAACATCATTTAGTAAGTTATCTTACATGTTTTTGTAGAATTTCTTTCTGCAATTGCATTGATATATTTGTGAACTTAATCCAAGAATTGCTAAGAGGTAGATGTTGCAGGTGTCCGAGTCTCAAATTGAGAAATGTTAGTGACATTTTCAGATCATGGCATCTGAGAGTAGCTAAATGACACACTTCTGCAGAAGTAGACTGATTCACTTGCTTGCTGAATATTTGGGCTATTCTATTACCAGTCAGGTCCCAGCATGGATTACCCTGCTTTAGGTCTGGCATTTAGCCACCCACTATCACTCTGACTGTCTGCACAATGGAAATAAAAGGATGTCACACTGTGGACTTAAATGACTCAGGTGTTAACTATGTCTCATTCAAGACTGAGAATTGAGACGGCCCTTGTCATGAAACCTATTACTTCTCTGGCAGGAGTGGATGAAGAATAAGATGTTGAGTTCAGAAAACTGGTATTGATTTACAAGCCATCCTGGAGCCTCTAAATGTGGAAGGTTTTGCCTCAACAGTGCTTGATTTTATTCCAAAGGAAGAACACAGAGAAGAACTAATTGGCTTTTTGTTTACACTTCTGTGTCAACTCAAGATGGAGTTTCTCCAGAAGAATTAAGCATGGAACCATATAGTTATGATGACAGAAGAGTGATGAAGGTTTTGATTTTTTTCTAATCAGCTCATATTTTTCTGGAGCCAGCTGTTGCTCCTTTGCAGAGTGACGATACAGCAGCTGAAGAATTCACTGAGACAAATCCTGAGCTTGAAGTCCGAGGTTTTGTGGGTGATGAGCGATTTGCATGGAGTTCTTCCAGCAAAGCTCCTTGGGTACCAATTGGTCCAGGTAAGGTTTTTTGCCAGCTACAATAGTGGATGACTGTTTGTGTTTGAGTCTAGAGCAGACTCATCTGGATTTCTTGTTGCAGTTCAAAGGTAAGCTGTCTTTTTATTTCCTGCTGTCTCATTTACAGCATTTCAGTGATTGGCCTTATACTTTTATGCTGAGAGTATCACCAAATATGTGTTTTTCTGTTTGTATAGTCTCTTGTGGTTCCTGTGACATTTTTGAAAAATGCTCTCAACCAGAGTATGCAGGTATTGAAATGATTAGAATGCCTCATGTTCATTCCAATATCTCAATTACTGTGAAGCTGGGGGTTATCAATAATCAATTTTACAGGTTCTTGAGGTTTTGTAGTTGTAAGAAGTTTTTTGTCTTTCAGATGGTCAGTCTTATTGTCCTCTGAAGATAAAAGGCTACCCTATAATGATTCTTCTAAAGAGAACTAGAGGGTTGCTTAGTAAAGAAAAATTCCTTTTTGGAGTTTGCAGAACGATTTTGTTTTGAGTCTTGTAAGTGGGGAGCTTCGTGTAAGCCCACTTGTTCATTGTTTGTTCCTGCTGTTCTTTCCTTTAGGTTCTTCTCTTCCCTTTCTGTTGATCTGTTTATTATCATGTCCTTGTGTTGTGGTCTGTTGCTAGCCAGTAGTATGGCCGAGTCTTCCTGTTGCTTCCAGATTTGCAGCAGAAACTCAGTTCACAGGTTGGTGCTTTTCACTGGCCTTTACCCACTGTAGGGGGCTGACGAAGTCAGTGGGGAAGTTGTGATAGTTCAGTCACTATCATACATACTACTGTTGATGGTCCCTGAACAGGTGTGAGACTGGCACTTTTGTTCATACCACTGTGCGTTTTTTGTTTTGTTTTTTGTCTCCCCTTGTTTGGTTCTTTCTGTGGCTTCCTGAGGAAGTGTTAGCCTTGCTGCTGTTTTCTTCTTTATCGTGAGAAAGGAGATTTCTCTATTCTTATGAAAGATACTATTTTTGTTTTTTTTGTTTGTTTTGTCTTTCCTGGTTTGGAACTTTCTGTGGCTTCTTGAAGTGTTAACCTTGCTATGTTTTTTCTTCATTGTGAGAATTGAGATTTCTCTATTCTTATGAAAGATATTCTTATTGATCCTGCATGTGCAACAGAAGCACGAATGAAGGTGGAAAATGACCCAAAAAAAGTTGGGCCCAAGAAGTTGAAAGACATGGATCCCATGCAATACTTTGGTGTACAGGTAACAGTGTTTTTCTGCTGACAATTACAAGCATTCCTTTGTCTAATTAAATCTGTTGCTTTTTAAAGGGCTATCATCTATTAATTGAAGTGTGCTCAATTTCTGTTTGTGGCAGAATTGGGAAGATCTGTATCCAGGAGGGAAGTTGCCTGAGGGAGGCCAGCAGGAGTGCACACCCTTGTATATTGGTAAAATAGTTTTGGTGTTCATCTTCATCTTTGCATTTGCTGGAGGCTTGAGTTACATGTTGGAGAGGTTGCCAGAGGTTACACAAGCTGTAACCTGATTTTTCAGTGCTTTCTTTCACCAACTCATTTGATGCTTTTTTCTTCACCAGGTTGTGTGTACTTCTCTCTCGCTGTATGTAAACCTGTCAAGTTCATGAGGAAAAAGATTTTGAACTGTAGCTTACTTTCTAGTGGTGTTTATACCTAGCAAACCTGCTTGCACTGTACAGTATATTTGCATTTTTGCTTTTCCATAGTTTTCTGGCTCCAAGAGGGTTTGTATATCATTCTCTTGGAAGTTGTACAATTTCCTTGGCCTCTGGTTGCAAGGTGCTTCATTCTTTTGTTATTGTCCCTTTTGTTTCCAGAACACACAACTTTAAGAATAATATATCTACCTACGAGTGAGTTTATATCAAGATGCAAACTTATAGATATTATTTTTCATGGTAGCTATATCTGGATATTATTGACCAAAAGCAAAGATACCCTCCCCCTCTTGTAGTAGTGCAAATGCAACTAAATATGTTTATAGTCAAACAACTTCAACATAAGCATAAGTTGCCAAACCTCAATTTGGGTACTTAAGTTTTTGAAAACTGAAACTTAAACTGAAGCTCAATTTCACTCTTTTATGTATTATTCAAGTGGGGATGAAATGGGGATTAGAGGGTGAAACTAGGGTTCAAAGATTGTGTGACTTCTTCTCGAGCTTCACCTCCGACAAGACTTGAAGAGAGTTATTTGAACCCTAGTTCAGAAGATAACTCTCTTCAAGCCTTGTCACAGAAAAAGATCCTGCAAATTTTCTGAACTCATAACCAACTTCACTCATTTAGGAAATCTTCAAGTTGGGGATGAACTAGGGATTTGAGGGTTCAAACCAGGGCTCAAAGATAGGGTGACTTTACGAATAACACTATTATTGATTCCCATTAATTTTGCTTAGCTAATATGGGATGTGCACTATTTTCACATCACCAAAGGAGCAATTAAGGATTTTCCATTTATTAGCTTAATAAGTGTCATATATGTGTGTGAACATTTGCTTCACCTGGTTTATTTGTTCTCTTGTAACAATAACAAGGTGCGTTATACACAATAGCCTTGCCATAAATTTAATATCAACAATTGATATTGTATGATAAATTGGTCATAACTAGGGGAATTTTAAAAAAAATCTATTTTAATGTATAACATCACGTTGATGTAAAAGAAAAATTGTCATGATTTTTAATTAAGAAAACAAAATCACATTAGTTATGAGGAACCCAGAAGGGATCTAATGGTGACATGTTCTAAGAACCTATCTAAACATTTAAAAAATTGATACTAGACCAATAGGGAAATGTCCCAACATGATTTTTAATTTTTAGAAATCTAATGAAATTTTCTTTAAAAACAATGATCAAATATTCTCTTTTCATATTTATTTTTCACATCTGTGCAAAATTTCAAATAAGAAAAAAAACTCATCATGACATCTGTATTTGAATGTTTTCAATCACATTGTCACATTTTGAAAGGATTACATGAATTTTTGTGTATGATGGGTGCCATAATCAGTTTTGAAGAAAATAGTTTCATCTTTAGTTTTGTGGGTGTGAGTTACTTGAGGGTGGGTGCACATTTGAGGAGAGGGTAGATAAAATAAAATGTCAAAAGATGAAGGTGAATTGTCTTACAAACAAATTAAGATGAATCATCTCACTTTTGTCTCTAGGGGGCAAAATCCCTTGAAGCTACTATACTCTAGAATGATTCTCAACACAATATCCCTAGCTTACAAGGCAGGCGCAATAAATCATTATCTAAGACTCTTCATCCTAAGTGGTGCACCTTAAAATATTTTGATGCCACAATAATAAAACATGGTAGTGTCATTCAAATGTATTGCTTAAAAATTAAACCTTGGCTTTCATTCTTATTTTTAAAATTATATTGGTCACCTAAGAAAACTTGGACCTATTTAAGAACTCTTAGCAACCTGGTTCAAATTGAAGTTCCGATTTCAAAATAACGATGATTTCAAGGGTTGATTCTAGACTTGATTCTAAAAGAAATTATGATACACCTTAGAACTTGACTTAGAACCTAGACACTTAGACATGAACTTGTCAAATACCACTTCTCAACTTGATACCAATGATTCAAACCAAAATGTCAAAAGTTCACTTAGAGAAAGAAAACCACATTAGTACTTTTTGTCTGGAAAAAGAAGCCATTAAAAACAACAAGAGGTGGACCCAAAAAAGGGACCCATACCAAAGTTGTAGTTTCCCTACATTGGTTGTAAACATCTGGCTGAATGTCTTTAAAAGTGTCTTATTGCAGGAGGTTCACCTTTTATTGTCTGTGCAAGATTGCCTCCTCCCAAAGAAAAGGCCCCTTTTGCTCTGTGGAGCATCTCCCCTGGTGCCATTCCCTATATTCTTATGACAAAAAAAAGGATAGTCAAGCTTATGTCACTTTGGGTTAATAAATAAATTGGCATCAATATATATGTGCACAAGTTTCAATGCATGTGCTTACACAACATAATAAACTCTTTTTAGTTGGTCAAATAGAGTGTGATCAATTCACATGGTTTTATTGAAATAATCTTTCACATTTTTATTGTTCTTGTTTTCATGTTTATGGATGAGAATTGCAAAACAATAAAGCCAACTTGGATGTGAGAAACATTATTGGAAGCCTCAATAAATGGTATGGGTAGAGATGCTAAGGTATCCTTTTCAAAAAGGTTGATTAAATTGTGCTTTACCATTCCAAATTGTTTCATCACTTGAAAAGGGGAAGAACCTTATAGAAGGTTGATTTAATTTTTTTTAGAATTTCATATCTGGTTTATAGCCAGATTTGGCTAAATCTTCATAAGGATGATTGCCACTTGGCCTACATAAAAGGATTCCTCAAATTTGCACCCACCTTGCAAAGAGCTCGGGCTTCATTCTTTACTGAGTAAGGCTCTTGGATGAAAGCATGATTCTTGAATTGTAAGGCTAGTCTCTCACATTTCTTGGGACCTCATATACATTTCTTGGGGGAGACCTCACACCCAATTTCTTGAAACCTTGCACACATGTCTTGAGACCTCGACATCCACATTTCTTGGGGAGACCTCATCACACCCATTTCTTGAGACCTCCCACACATTTCTTGGGACCTCAAATACATTTCTCTACGAGACCTGGCACGCATTTCTTGGGATCTCAAACATTGAACGAACAGTCTTTCGAGAATTGCGGGTGGGGTCGGTGGGGATGGTGAAGGAATCTTTGAGGATCCGTGTGGGAAACATGAGATGACACGATGCACAGATTCCCCCTGAATATTCCCCATGTGGGCTCAAATGATTCTAGTATCCTTCCCGGAAGCATAGAGAGGAACCTGCACTCATCAGCAGCTCTCACAGTTTGAAGCAAGCAATTGTTGTGTGCAAGCAAGCAAGAAGCAAGCTCGTGCATGTAAGTACCATCTCAGTTCCGACTTCAGAATCTTTTGCATATTTCTTTCTTTGCCTACATTTTTTCGAAAAAGAAAGGAAGTTGCTCCAACATGACGGACGACACATGACCAGAGATGTAACTAAAAGTTGTTAACTTCATTAAACAACATTCGTTGAGTCCAAATTAGGTAGAGAGAGAGAGAGAGAGAGAGAGAGAGAGAGAGAGAGAGAGAGATATCTAGAACTGTTGAGGCAATTTTTTTAGAGGTGAAGCGCAAAAGCAGCAACCGACGAGCAGTTTTTTATATTAAGCCATCATGAGTTTCCTTGTTTCAAGGCATCAGTTGCGGCTGAATCTTTGGCGATGGATGGACTAACGAGCTCACCCAGTCAATGAATTTGTACTAAATAATAATTGCTGTCTAGAGCTGCATGTCCCACCAAAAGAAAAAGAAATAGTAGTACAACGTCCTGTCCACAACTTTTAATAAGTAGCGATCTGACCAGCTGTGCTGGGGCGGCTACTCCCTCACACCTATTTCACAGAAAAAATTCGGCTGCAAAGTTCGATTAGAGGGGTGTTTAACGTTCTTCTTCATTGTGAAGATGAAGGTGGATGAGCAGGAAGCATGGATGTTCTTGGCTTTTCAACGTAGGTTTTTGCAAAATTGACATAGTTCTTGGTGATGATCTCAACGGACATATGTTTTTGCCAAATGAATTTAGCCTCTTCATCGTCTGGAATTTTGACCGTAGGTTTTTGCAAAATGGATGTAACTCATTATCATCATCATTGGGAATTTTGATGTGTTGGTCCCTATCTATGATGACCAACTGATGACTGAGGAAAAAAAAAAAGGCTTTGGAAAATTACATTCGAACCCAGTGTTTGGAAATTCCAAATGCAATTTGTCTTCATGTCGTCCGGATCAAGCGGAGGAAAAAGCTACTTCTAGACCAAGTTGCATGTGGAGAGAGATTGCAAGAATATTTTAAGGTCCACTTTTAGTACTGGATTTGCTGCTGCAGAACTTGCACTTGCCCCACTTGCAATCTATACTCAAATTCTTTGATCTAGTCTAGTGCATCTCGCCTCGTGATCGACTAGTCCATCTCCTCCGGCACTTTTGCTGACTCAGGAGAGCATTTTCAGAGCTGTGGTCTGGACTTGGACGTATAGTGCATCTCTCTACTCTAGTGTTGGATCCTCTTGCAGCGTGCAGAAGCTTCCTCTTGGACGGACCGGCAGCTCTGTCTGTCTTTGCTGACTCGTCAGGAATTTTGTAGCGAGCAGCGTTGCGCACAACCATCATGGAACAACTATTGTTGTCTTCCACGTATAAAGCTGCATGCTCAGCTGCAGATGCTTTAATATGGTGTGCTTTTGAAGCAGCAGTTGCGCTTGTAGTAGGTGGAAAAGAAATAGGTGGAATATCTAGAAAAAGAAGAAGAAGATGGCGGGCTCATACAATGACGGACAGGTATGGGTGGCGGAGTTGGTGGGGACGACAGTCTTGTGCGTGCTTGGTCTCGGGGGTATCGCAAATGCTGTTCTCCCCGGGACTAAGGGCCATGGGATTGGGTTTCTGGGCATCGCTTTCTGCTTCGGATGGGGCGTCTTCCTGTCCCTGCAATTCGTGGGTCACATCTCTGGTACGTACCACAATGTCAAGCATGTGCGCGAGGAAGAAACTGGGTTCTAATATTAAGCTGCCGTTTGCAATATCGATGCAGGAGGAGTTTGCTAGACTTGCAAGCTCCTCAAATTCTTGCTTTGAAACTTTCTTGAGGACAAACCAGCTGTAGATCTGACAGAGAGTAACGCTGGTGGAATATATGAATTCATATTGTGCAGGTTTTTACAATCCAGCAGTCGCATTGGCGGGGGCAGTGGTGGGGGACATTGGGTGGAAGCGGATGCTTGTGTGCATCAGTGCGGAGATGCTTGGCGGGTTCCTTGCAGCCATTCTGGTGTGGTTCACTTACATCCCCCACTTCCAGCCCTTGGAAGTTGTGCAGCAGACTGATGACAATTTGTGCAATTGCTGTGACCTTGAGACGGGTGGTGTTGCTATCATCAAACAGGAGCTGAGTGCACCTGCACACAGGTACAGTACTCGCCACCAGCTTACAACTTCAAAATTCCTCTCTTATACACATAGCTGCTGCAGATCACCGTCTCGTCATAGTGAATCCGTAATATTTTTACCGAGTCAGATTCTCAATAACGGGAACTAGAATCATCAAGAAATCTGAATGTCGCTATCTTTGTTTTTTTGGTGATGTGCAGGTATGTGTCTGCGGGGACAAGAGGTGAACAAATGACAATGAATAAGGTCCAACCAAGCGATGCTGAGCACCAGCTTCCTGCGCACACGTTTGGGCAAACTCTCAGAAACAAGCTGGTACTATAATCCGTTGCAAATCAGTTGCGATTTGACAATCTCTAGAAGTCTTTCACAATTGATATGATCATTCATGAGTTTACGAATGCTTACTAGGATTCATGACCGACTATATAATGATCTATAAAGGAGAATATTGATGATCATCTTCTAGATAATTCTTTCCGAGCTGAAACATCTGGAAGCAGTTTTTTGTTTTTGATGATCAAGCTGCTCATGAATGTGGTCTGTGTCTGGATTGACTGCAGATCTTGATGACAGGCGTCTGTACACAGAACTCCGACGATGATGCCAATGAAGGATCTGTGAACAAATTACATCCTGGAGCCAGGGTAAGCAAATCCATCGAAATGGGCACCCAAATCACCGAATACTTAATTACAATAATATCTTGATAGTTGATAACAATCTAGACCTCTTGGAGATTTTCTGGTTGTTGGCATGGTCTGCAATCTAGTACTCCAGATCCATCATATGTGCGCACCCAAGTCACCATTAAATTTATTACAATAACAAGTTGTGATAGTTGATCAACAATCTAGACCTCTTTGAGATTTTCTAGTTGTCAGCATGGTTTGCGATCTAGTACTCCATCCATCGGTATGCACCCAAATATGAATCTAATATCTTATGCATTAATAATTGATCGACGATATAAACCTCTTTGGGTTGGTTTTTATGTGCTGTACAATTGCAAATGTGACTCCTTTTTTGGTACACCGGCTTAGCTTAAGACTGTACACACCCCATATTTGTTTGAATGTTCATTCTAGAAACAATGCAAAGCTTGGTCATGAACTAGTACCTCGCAAGCTTAATAAAATATACTCGGTTCCTCAATGATGTGTAGGTGAAGGCAAAGAGCCAAGCATGTGGGCCAAGTGTGAGACAACGGATTGAAGAAGACCAAGAAGTGAAATTGACAGTGTTCTGCACACGTCCATCTGTGAGAAAGCATTATTGGTTGTATTGCTTCTGGGCAGAGTGTTTCCTCACCTTTCTGCTCACGTATGGAGCCTTCTCCATATCCAACCAGGGGAGTCTGGCCATCAGCGATGCAGCAGAAACCTCTCTCTACAAAACAGGCTTGCAGCCACTTCTTATTGGCTTCCTTGTCTTTGGGTAAGCCCGGTGCCTTACATTTCAATGCTGCAATTAGCGTGCTTAGATTCGTTTCATGGCCTGTACACTGTACTTTGGATGAATGACACGCTTTCAGGTAAGGCAAAATGAGTATGAACCTGTAAATTTTCAGATTCGGATACAGTGAACTCCACAAGGCCTAGTAAAGAAAAATGATTGTGTCTAATTGGTCAGCCATAATGATTGGCTCAAGTGGTGGCATTTGAATAGTCTCTCAGGTCTTATGTTGTCCAATTTTCATGTTGATGGGTGGGACTGGTGAAACAATTAACACTCTAGAATGTTGGATGTGATTAATACTGGTAAAGGCCCAAATAGGGGGTTTGGGTGGATGTGTTCTTAGCCTGTAAAAAAACCAACACTTTCTTGAGGAGTTCCAAGTTTTGGGCCACTTGGTGCTGTGGCAACAAATTTGTCTACTCCAAGTACCATAAATTGTGGTTTGTTGTTTTTGGTTTCTCTAGAGCTAGACAATGTCTTACAACATGTTTGTTTGTTTCTTGTTTGATTCACTTTGCAGGCTTATCTTGTGTGGAGGTGGAACAACAGGGCCTGCATTGAATCCAGCACGGGATTTGGCACCCAGAATTGCCCATTGGATACTCCCTATTCCCGGGAAAGGCCCATCTGAATGGTGGTACTCATGGGTCCCAGTATTTGCACCCTGTGTTGGTGCAGTATTAGGTGGTTTATTTGCCAAGTCCATGAAGCATATGTTGGTTGCAGGTCTTTGATCACCTCTTCTTTTGTGTTGATCTGCATTTACATGCAACAATAATTGTCTAGAAAAAGATTGGCACACATTTCAGGATTAGATTTATAATTATTCTTCATTTAACATTCCACTAAATTCAGCCTCTTCTGGAGAATCAGTTAAGAATTAGTCTGCTCTGCCGAGGTATCCAGATCAAATATGTTAAATTACATTGCCACATTTCAGGGGTTACAAGTCAACATGAAAATTCATTAAACTTAGGTCAGAGATATTTTAAAAAACTTACAAACAATTCAGAAGAAACTCGTATACATACGCATCGGAACACCATTGAACTTAGTAGGAAGGTTGATGTTAGGTACTATGCAAGTGATTAGCATGTACATAATTGCCTCTTTTGAGGCACTATTGGTCTTCTCAGGTACCCTAAGAAATCCATTTTTATCTGGATCATGTCTACATAATATTGCAATTTGCCATTTGAAAGGGGCCTGAGCCTTGAGGGACCTCAAGAAGTTTACAGCTAGCTGGGCAGGGTGAAGGTTTTCTAATATTTGATATATTATGCATATCTAGGTGGCATAACTAGGAGAAATTTCCTAGTGCGTTTGGAGAGCACCTTATATATATGAATACACCCTCTTAAAAATGACGAAGGATATAAGGCCTACTCCTTAAGAATGAGAGGGAGGTGTCAAATCCCTCCCATTCTTAAGGAGTAGGAGTAACAACCTTTCCCCTCCTCTGTCACCTTATGATTTACATATGTTTAGGTTCACTAAAACCTTTAGGTACCTCATGCTTTATGATGGGTAAAAGCTCGCAGGTGAGGGACATTCCCAAAGTGTGGGCCCGGACTCAACTACTGACTAGTCCTCAGCCCCTTGTTCGAGGAATGCACCCACCTGGGGGTTTTACCCTCCACATAATAATATAGTTAGTCATAGTACTGGCATTGGATGGCACATCTGAGGTTGAGCTTGAGAACTTTGTGAGATTCAAAGTCTTTGGGTGTCAGATTCGAAGTGGTCAACTAATTCATAGTTTTGCACAGATTGTGGATTTCTCAATTCATCTTTGGTTTGTTGTTGCTAAGTTACTATGTCCAATTCCCAAAGGGATTGTGGTTCAGGCTGTCACTCCACAAGCTTGCTTCCACAGGCTTTTGATGCTGTTTTGCCTTTTATTTTTGTTTCCTTCCTCTAATTCATTTGTTGTTACTCCTACCATCTCCCTTTTCTGAAAGGTTGTGGCTGAGCTGAAGAGGCAGTTGATATTGATAGTAATGTTGATATCCATAATTGTGAATCAATTTGGCTCATTTTGAAGATTGAAATGTGTTGTATATGGGGTAATAATTGGTGTTTCTTTTTGTGGCAAATTTTCACATGAAACACACACACACACACACAAAATCTATAGTATTTTGAGCAGATGCTCAATTTTTAAACCAAAAATTGAGGGAAATTTTGGTTTTTGAAGAAATGTCACAACTTTTTGATGGCCCCCAAAGTTTTTTGCCACTTTGTTCCTATTTGTAGAAAACTTTGGATGGTTTTTAAAAAGTTGTCATCAATAAATGCTAAATCTATTTGGGATGCTTGCCACCTACTCCTTATTTGAAAAATTTGAAAAAAAGGACAGTAGTAGGAATGATACAATGATCATCACAATTTAACTAAAATGAAATTTCAAGGTAGTAGAACCTTGTGACAGGGGAGAAAAGCACTAGATTAATCCAAGGTTATATGATGTCTATTCAAAATTCTATAATTAAATAGTAATGTTACTCAATTTTTCAAGCAAAAATATTTGTATGAAGATGAAAACATTATCATTTTCAAATGCACAAATAAATGTGAAATAATCCTTCATCAATTTTCCAAAAAAAATCCAAAATCATTGAAAGGGTAATTTAGGTAAATTTCAATTAATCTTTAAATTATACTTTAATGATTGAATTCTAATTTTTTAAAATAAAAATGATCATGTAGCTTCACCTTGGAAAAAAAAGCTTTCAAAGGGTATGTAAGAAAAAGGCAAAGATGATGATGAAGGAGGTGAAGGTTTTGAAAAGGTGTTAAAAAAATAGATCTTATAGATACAAACTTTTTGTTCACATTTGCCCTAGGGGATCCTTGAGGTAGATTTGTGGTTCCATTAACTTTCTTGTACCCTTACCCTACTCCTTCATTTTCAAAGTTTAGTAATATCATACATACCCTCTATCTTGGAAGGTAATTTCAATAAAAGAAGGAAACCATTTACCTTGAGAGTGATTTTGGAAAGAAAATTTCATGTAGTTCGTTCTCGTGAAGGTAGCTCATGATACCAACAACAAATTATTGCTACTTGTTAATTTTTATAATTTGACTTGTTACTCATTGGAGCATCAACATGATCCACTGACCTGATTTCAATACTCACAGCACAAGGTCGCATGTGACAGGAAGAGCTTAACTTACACCCATCCAGGAGGATTTGAGGTGCATGATGAGAGGCTGATAGCTTCAGAGGCCGAGGAGGTTGAGTGCAGCAGAACTCAAAAAATTCTGGGTATATGTCAAGATAGACCCTTCTGCTGCTTAAAATCATGTCATATGAAAGATGTCAGTCAGCCTGTCTAGGGCATTACAAAACATCTGAAGCTGTGGGACAGTGGAGCAGGGATTCTAATTTCTTGGGCATTATAAGCTGTCATCATAATAATACATTTAGTGAAAGATGAGAGGATCCTAAGTGTCAGCTTCAGTGTTGGATGGTTATTAGAGACAGGCTCAGCTTTGCATTTCAAAAGGAATCTTCAGTTCTATTTTACTTCTTTTTTTTCCGTCTTGGATGGAACCTCCTGTCTCGTCTCAAGATTGATTTTTTTAATGCAGTTATGGCTTTACTCATTTTATTGCTGGTTTTAAATTTTTTTGATTCCTATTGTGTTCAGGAAGTATGGTTTAAGATTAGGTTCAGTTCCATCTGCATTATACAAAACTAAATGTTTTGTTTTATTTTATAATATTAGTTTGTTCAACTAATGCACATAATGCAAGATTTAAAAAATATGTAATATTCATTATGTATAATGAATCGAATTTAATAACTTGCTTAAAATGGAGGGTTATGTTTATGTATATTTTTGTAATAAAGTTGTTTTCATTTACCTAAAGAACTTGGTTAAAATGAGGTAACATCCTTGATTCAGATTCTAATTCAATTTTGAAAAGGGATCAATTTCTTGGTTAGGTTCCAATGGCAGTTCCAACAAAACGCAAAAATTATCGATCTGTAAACTTAGAAATTTGACTTATAACTTGCACCCAAACTAGCCAACACAAGAAAAGATCCTCAACCGTTATCTGGATGGCTCCTCTGAGTCATAATCATGATTCTAAACAAATTTCAACGACCCAGTTTTGATAAATAGTCATGATTTTCAAATTTTTGAAAAATTCAAGTACGTAGGCATAAAATCACCAATTCATTGAATTCTTTGCCAGGTCTTGCATGAAAAAATGCTGGTCTTTTAAGGTTCTGGAAATGACTGAGATTGGAGCTTCGTTGGTTTTGAATTTTTCTCAGAGTATCAGAATTGGTGATTCTCTGATTCTGAAATAATTTAAAAGTTGAAATCAACAATTCTTTATAAAATCAAATAACCACACGACACAGGGTCAATTTCCATGTGGCCCATGGTCTACCCAGTCAATACACCCAACACCAATAACGAAGGACTGAGTGAAAAAATAGTCACAACAGTTTGCATGTTGCTCCAATCTGTTTCTACCGCATCACAAGGTACTGCGCTTTTACCCTTGTAGAGCCCTTAGACCATATGAAATCCAACAGCACCGAAAGAGAGTGCCATTGGCAGTAGTAGGTGGCCCAGTCACTTACCCGGCATGTGATAATAAATAGGAAATAGTTCAGAGGCTACTGGAATGGTGGGTCGTTAGGAAAATCAACTTGAACGCCAAGGAACCTAAAAATAATAATACTTGAATAGTAGTGGCACTAATGACATGGCGTAATTACTACTTATCAAAGAATAATTGTGTCATGGGTCACATGGAAACTGACCCTAAGTGGCCTTAAGAGATCATAAGCCAGTAACCAACATAAAAGGCCGAAAGAGCTTGATGACACTCATCTTACTAGTCAGTGGAAGGGTTTCCCATCCACGATCATACTACACACACTACACAGAACATTGAACCTGGCAAAATCCCCCACGAAGGTGATGTCAAGTCAAGTACGAACTAGGCCTGAAACTGATATGACGAGCAATTTAGGTGAGAAAACAATTTGATGGACTCTATGGTTTTTTTTCCCTGTGTACTGTTTTCGTACTAACTTTTGATTTCATCCTAGTAATCCCAGTTTGGGTACTTTACAGAAAGTCCAGTACAAGGAAAACCCTCCATGGAGGGTAATATCTGGTGAGGCCACCAGCATGTCTCTGCAGGTTAAGAAGTCTATAATCCTAAACTGAGCCAGTTTATTGTCATTACAGAGTTGTCGGTTTAGTGATGTGCAGAAGATGATAGAAAGCAGAGTTCCACCATGCTGTTGTAGCTTTAGCTGGCATGTGAAATTGTTATGGAAGTTGTCAATTTCCAAATGAGTTAACAAGTTATGACTACCACTATCGCTCATCACAGTTCCAGTAATTCGTTTTTCCAGTTTGCTGATGCAGCATTTTTAGTGATCATCCAACAGAGGGTATCTGGTCAACTGGTGGAAAGCTTGCACAAAACTGTTGAGATTGTAGAACACTGGTGAAAAATTGTGATGAAACTGAAAAGTGTGTTGAAATGTGGCAAAAAATTTCCCCTCGGGATAAGTTTTTCTTGAAATTCTTGACAGATCTTTTTACAAAACCTAGAAATTTATTGCAGAATCTTCCATGAAAAAACACTACAACAAAATGTAGTTTTTGCTACAATAGAAGGCCATGACTCCTCCTCACACATATGTGAGGAAAACTTTGTGATTTCGTGTGTTTATTGTGACACATACTATGCTTATATTATAGTTCGACATTACTTTAACATTAGTGTAATAGGTGCCATAAATTGATGTCAAACCATAACTTAAGTTGGAGATGTCACATATTAAATACTACTTATTTTACATTGTGATGGATGAAACCACAAAGTTTATGTTGCACATGTGCCATGCATATTAGTGTAAAAAACCCACATTTTGGTGAGTAAAAACAAATATTTCTTGGAACCAAATAGAGAAGTCAAGTTCAGAATTTTGCTTGCTCAAATGTCACACCAACAAATTGTGGAATTTGAAATATTATACAGTATCTAAAGTCCCCTTTATTGTTTTGTGGACTTGACTTAGGTTTGATAACTTTAATTGCCTTGGTGCATCTGATACGAAAATCAATGTAAATTCAAAGTTCAATTACAAACTACAGTATCATAACGATTTGACCTTGGCAAGTTGTTTGTTGATTCAAAACTGAATTCAGAAATACTATCTTTTTTCATTCTCAGAAAGCAAATGCATGGGTGAAAATATCACTTGTTCACATTATTGAAAATTTCAATTTTTCACATGGATGAAATTAAAGCAAATGATTTTGGATGAAATTTTAAGAAAGATAGTGCTCATGTTGATTGGTGATGGCAACAAAAGACTCAATGATCTCAATCATTGTAATGATAGAGATAAATTTGATCACCATTCCTTTTTCATTGCTTTTTAGTGCAAATTTAAGATTGCATTTTTTAGAAGATTGCAAATTTTTTAAAATAATATATATCAGAATATATATTAAAAAATCCATTTGTAGTTCTTTTTTATAAATTTTTTTAGATACACAAAACTAAATATGGATACAATTGTTTTAGTGCATGTTAACAAAATTACATCTTGAAATGAAAATATTGAGTTATTGACTTTTGTTCAAAATAAAACTAGCTATTTTTTTTTCAAAAGTTCATTTTAACATATTGAAAACAAAGCAATGCAAGTGAACAAAGTCAAAGGAGTCAAAAAGGGCATTAGATGTCCAAAACTACCATTCAAAACTGAAGATTTATTTATGTTTTTTAATTTTAAAACCATGAAAATCAGGACAAGTTTTTTTTTTTCACACATACAAATGTCAAGAAACTTAAATTAAAAATTCATTTGCAAACCCAATTATTAATTCTGGTTTTAGTCAAAGACTTTTGAAAATGAAGAATGCCATGCTAGAAAAACACATTTTACAAATAATTTTAAAAATAATCATATTATAATAAAAAGATTTGATAGTAAAAAAGATTGGATGATAATAAGATTTTTTAAACACAATAAAAAACCATTGACAATTAAAATTGTGGGATTCTAAAACTTTAATAACTCAAAGTATGTTTAAAAATTTTAGAATTAAAAAAAAAAATCACATATAAATGGGTATAATGTACACGATGTATTAAAACAAAGTTATAAATTATAATTAAAAAAATGAACCTAAAAATAATGAACTTTTTGAGATGACTTGAAATAATAATCATTTTGTAAGATGAAACATAAAATCTACAACAAATTGGCATGATTTAAGAAATTCATATTTATTCAAGATTTTTTTATGAAAAAAATTTATTTATTGAGACAACTCTAAGCACTTTTCATAACAAGTTGCAAAAAAATCCATGGAAAAATTCATTTGTATGAAAAAATCATTTTGGGTTCAAGAGGACTTGCAATCCTCATATAAAGCAATGCTAGCAACTGTTTTGAGGGTATTTAGACCCATTCATGTTAAGATTTTGTGCACTTGTCTTTCTCAACAAACTTTAGATGCGGTAAACTTTCAATGTAAAAAAACTTAAAATTTCTAATTGTGGTATCCTTATGCATGGGCATCACAATGTAAAAATGCATTATGAAATAAACTTTAGTGAATGTCTTTTTTTTTTTGGCTGCTCTTTGGTCCACCCAACCACCTACTTGCCCTTCAGTTGAAATATTGCACTTGGATTCTTACATAGGTAGCAATGGAATGATGTGTGTGTGTGTTTTTCACTCAAATCATGTGTTTGTTTGTTTTTTGGTAAAGTGTAGTGTAATGGTGAATACAATCAAGATTAAACAATTACATCACAAAACCAACTTTCAATGTTATTTGGTTGATTTCAGCTTTCACTGTTGTTTTCAGATTGGTTTGAAAACAATTGGTGGCATCTTGGATTCCAAGTTTGCATCTTATTATTAACACTACAGATGGGAAGTCTGGAGTCTGGACATCCATCTGAAATCACCCAACAGGAAAGAAGATTTCAGATGGGTAATGTGGGCCCCTGATAGAATGCTGGCTGTGCCCCAACTTAACCGATTAAATAGCATCATTAAGAGACCCTAGTTAATACCTCCATCTCTGCTGGACATTGATCATTGTGCACATTATGGCAACATGTGCTCAAGTTTGACTATGTTCTACTGATTTCAGGTCAGATTAGACATGGAGTATACGGGCTATTAGTTCATGGGAAAGGTTGAAACTGGTGCAACATGTTATGGAATCCAGCAAGTTATTACTTATTACCATCTCAAGAGTGTGTTTGCTTTGCAATTCTAAGCCTAGAGCAAGTTCCCAGGGTGAGTGCATTACCAAAATAATGGGCTTAGGTGACGCGGTTGGTTCTAGCTCTGTCTAGTCCCACTTTTAGGGGATGTTCCAGTGTGATGGGGTTGAGGACTAGTTTTTTTTCCTTTCATTGTTGGGTCTGGGTATTTGACAATAAAAAATTCAAAGAATCAATTGAGTTCAGTTCATTTATTTTTAAGAGATTTAAAGAATTGCTCAGGTCCAGGTCTTAGAAACCCAAAGAGGGGGGAGGTTATGAGGTGAGGGTTAGGGCATGTGATTAATTGGGTATAAGGCTTGGTTTTTTAATAGAAATTCAAACGAGTACAAAACAAAGTTTTTTTATCATGGTTTTTGGAAGATTCCTTTAAAAACATATGATAGGTCTTTAACAATGTCCTACAAGGCTGGGTTTTGGCTACCTTTTTAAGGCTTTGACAAACAGTCTTAAAATTTTTAAGCTTACAAGGCAAGGCAAGTTCTTGACAATCTAAAACAACACTAATGTTTTGCAACCTTGAACATGTGTTACCTGAATCACAATTGAGAATGCTTATTGATTATTTGAGACAACTAAAAGAATTTGAAGAACTTTTTTTTTCCTTTTCAATATGAAGGTAGAACCATCTGAATATTAAAAGGTTATTGATCTAGGTTTTTGAAAGACACCTCACATTGATATTCTCCCATGTTAGATCTGGTTATGAATATTTGAAATTTTAAAATCATTGATTATGAGGTGGGGATGGATGTCAACTTTTCGAAAATGCTGGGTGAAATGGGGGGTTCGAGTTTTTGAAAAAGTAAGATTTGACAAGCATAAATGCATATAGCGGGTCTGCTACCTGGTTAATACTTAGAGGAAAAACAAATATTCGCCCCCACACTAGAAGTTCCTCACCTGTGGATCTTACAACTTGTAAAGCATGAGACAAATGTTATCATACATCTAAACATACATAGATCACAAGATGCTAAGAGTGAGACACACCTTATGCCTACGAGAGTGGTAAGGTACCTCCTGTTTTTGAGCAGGCATTACTAATGTGCATAAGGTGTCATCCAAATATGGTAGCAAAATTCTCTAAATGCTTTAAGGGCCAACACAAGACCCCCAATATTGTGTCATCAAGGACCTAAGGATGAAGAAGCCGCCAGCTTTAGTAGTGGGTTCCATTGCAAGCTAAAGATCAGGGTGGGCCCTTTTCTACTAGCTTGATTTTTAATCCATGCCCGGGTTAGGTTGGGTATTTTGCATAATAATTCACAAGAGCAGTCTTTGTGGGTTCCAGGTTGCCTGCTTAATCTGCTTGCTCTGTGGGTCTAGGGCAGTGTGAGTATTCAAGACCTAGTTAGTAGTAAAGCGCAAGATGCTTCCTGGCAGGCCAGTCAGGAGGTCCTTCCCATTTGCTGGTGGGATTTCATTTGAATCACGTCAGGACAAGATGCGGACCAGCAGAAGACCTAACCTGGCTTTCCATAGGTCGCTCCGATCACAGATTCTGCACTAATAGCAGCTTTTCATTATGTTTGTTGCAGGTCGCTAGCTCATACTCACGTCACAGATCTACAAGTCAAACATTGGACAACTACAAAGCTAAGTCAGTTATGAGTTTTACGAGCACGTCACTAGAAGGTCATATCTATCATTATTTTCTGGGAATAAGTGTCCTTTTAAAGTTCTCTAGAAAAGTTACCTACATATGAAATGTTCCGAACATTCCTAACATTAACTACTTGGGGATTTCCAGTCAGGGTTTTGTTTTCATTTTTGTGATGTCGCTGAAGTGGCAATCATCCAGAAGACAGTTTAACTAAATTTGGCTATAAACAAGATGTGAAAGTAAAAAAGAATGAAGCATCCTTCGCATTTTGGGCTACATGCTAGAACCTTGGTGATTGTAACTACATGTATAGCAATTCTTTGAACAAGAACGTCGAAATTTGGTGACTGAAAACCCAATTTAAAAAAATTCTGATCCATCTTGAAAAATAAGAATCCAATTGGTTAAATTTAAGCTAAAAGAAAAAGGATGTTTCCAGGCCAGTTGCTGCTATCCAATGGAAATTGCTTGATCATGAAGCAAAAAACAGGGCTCCAATTCAGTGACTTTCCATTAGGGTGCTGTGATCACAAAGTTAGCCTGCATTTGTAACTGTGATCACAGCAGCCTAATCGAAGAGACCCTTCAAACTCTCATTTGAAAGTAGTGTTTTTTTTTTCCTGGTGAAAATTCACCAAATTCCCACTTTTTTTTTTGCGCCAACCACTTGTAAGCTTGGATTTAAAAGGAAAAGAAAAGGAATTTGTTGCCTAAAACTGATGATGGCAATGGATTCAAGGCTTAAGCTTGAAGGTTCTAGATTTTAGGTGTGCTTTGAGCTCTCAAGTTGTGTCACATGCACGCATGAATCATGGTTGTTCATTGTGTTTTTTGAATGTTGTCCATTATCATCACATCTTGAGTTCTTGAGTGGTGTCCATTTAGCACTGTCATTGTGTTGAAAAGGTTTATGATTGGGTTTGGAGTTCAAACTCTAGACACTAAGGGTGTTGTAAGATTCTAGATCAAGAAGATGCCTCCTTTTTGCTCACCACCAAACTTCAAGTTTGAATATTTTGATTTTTTCCACAACTTTAGTAGTTCTACCCCACTTGTCATGTTTCATGATTTGAATTTGGGTAGTAGTAATGCAACTACATCCACATTGTGTAACCTTCTAGGACCTTCATGTGCATTACTTGCTCAAAATGTTGTGCCAGCTATTTATCTTAATCATTCAAGAGGTACAAACTCAAAGGCTTCCCCATTGGGTTCACTTATAGACTTTATTAATGATTCTTTAAATCTAAAATTTGTCATTCTTCTTGAACAACCTAATCATGTGTCCCCATTAGAAGTAAAGAAAAAAAACCATCCTATAAATCTACTTGCAAATTCCAAGTTTCATGGGGGGCAAAGTTGCCTTAGGTTGAATTACAAATAAGGTTTGATAGTTGTATGCATACTATCAAAGGCAAAGTTTGCTAAAAGGTGAAGCAAAAAGATAAATTATTAACACTTAATTGGGATTCATTATAAAGGCACACTAGTTGTAAAAAAGAAAAAAGAACTTTGAGAGGGGTGAAGAAAAAAAAATGGTATGTTAATAAGGATTGTAAACATGCCAAAAATTTGCAGTTCCATGTGCTTCCAAGGGCAAGGAGTTTGTGTTGCAATTGGTTGCCAATGGGGTTATGGGGGAAAAATGCAGAAAGCTTGTGCAATTTGCCACATTATTTCACATTTTGCAATATGGCAAGTTGTTGTTGGAATACAAGGCTCACAAAAAGCTTTTTGATATTCTGAATTAAAAAAAAATCCCAAATCGCACTAAACAAATTTTGTGGGTTGGGCCATGGCTCAACACATGCACCAAATTGTGTTGAATGCCACCATAGTTGATATTGTAGCATAGTAACCCAATATATTTCTTTGAGATGTGATGAATTGACAACTAGAGTTGAATGTTTGTTCATGTTTATGTTATGTAGAATTTGTTGTGTATTGTAATTATTTTTTCTTTTAAGCATGTGGCAACTAGATTTAATGCTAACAACCTCCCCTAGGTTTTTATGTAGACCTTGATGAACCAAGGTGGATTATTTTTTAAATTGATTAAAAAAAATCTTATGACATTTTGGTGTTGATGGGGTTTCTATATTCCAAGGTGGCAAAGTGTTACAAAATAAAATTGTGAATGATGGGTTCCCCATGCATTCCATGGAAATTTGTTGTATGGTGGGTGAAAGCACACTATGGTGAACCCCTTTGTGTAGTCACATTGTATTGTTTTGTTGGGTGGTCATTTTAAACCTAAACCATGTCAAAACTACAAAAGATTTTCACAATGTTTTTGCATATTATGGTAAAACATAACCTTAAAAAGTAAAACAATTTAATCATTTTTTCTGTATATTATGGTGGATATGGAGTATATTTGCATTAAAAGAATACATGTCATGACATATTAAAAAATGAAAATATATTCCAAAAATATTGAAATAATTTTTTAACTTTCATGAAATTTATAGTAGTTATTTCAAATGTCATTTCACATAATTTAAACCAAATTTGTGAACCATTTGAAAATTTTGATGATTTTCATGTCATATATGGGGCTTTCTTACAGTCCTGATCATAAGTATGTGGTAAATTGACATTTTCACTAATAATCACTTGCAAATGGAATTGACAAGTGTTTTGAAGTGGGCAAGTGTTTTTAGATTTTGAGAAAAAATAAAATTATATCATTAATGAAACTAAATACTAAGGCAATTTGAAATGACAAAACGAGTTTTGTTATACTATGTACATAGAAATATACCCATGGCTCCTTTCCTTTACATTATTAGATTTATTTTATTTTTTCAAATAATTTTAAATAACATTAACTTTATGAAATTTATTTTTAAAAAATCAAATCATCTAAATTTAAACTCAAAATTAAATGGATTACATTTTGTGAAATTCATACAAAAATACTTTTAGTAGTGGATGGAAAAGTTCCACAAAGGGGGGTTACCATAATGTGTTTTTACCTTGGCTCACTAGACCAATCTTGTAGTGTAAACATTGTCACATTTGTAAATGGTGAAAAGAATTGAAGGTTTGTTCTTGATTTCATACAATTAATGTTTTAAAAGCCTAAAGCGACATTTGGAATTCTTCAAGCTTGTTAATGTAATGGAAAAAAAAATTAGCTAAATTCTAGAAGAATGTGAAGATTCGATGCATTTTATATTGTCCCTAACAAAGCATGTTATGTCTAAATACAAAACATTGTTCATGAAGTTGGCAAATATTGATGGCCTTAACAATGACAAAGCAAAGGCCAATTTTGACCTCCTTTGTGATGTCCAAATTCTATTAGGTCTTGTTGCCATACTCCTTTTGTTATAATCAGTTCACAATTTGATTATGTTCAAGCAATTGAAAAATGTTTTTGTATGTGATCTTGTGACAATAACCAAAGTTTGCCAAGGATAAATGCATGTTTTGTATATGGATGTGAACACTATGTTCAAGTTTGATGCCTTTGATGGTTACAAATCCTTATTAGATGCTAAACACTAATGTTGAACAATGTCTGACATTTTATGTGAACTAGTAACATATATGGGCAATTTACCTAAATGTGCAAACTAGTGAAATATTATTTGTTACACAAGAGGTTTAGGTTACAACCACGTTACATTTATAAAGGCAAATTGTGCAAGTATTTTTTAAGCCTTCACCCTTGTTTGCATTTTTTTAATGTGCATTAGAATTGTGTGAAAGTTTTTGTTGATGGGGGTTTGGTAAGGGTTGCTAATTGCCTTATTATGGAGTTGCAAGGTAGGGTGAATGCACTATTTAATGGTTCATTTAAAGTAAATACAACACTCACAAAAGTTAGAAGCAAGTTTTTATAAATGTTCCAGATTTGGTTTTAAATTCTAAGATTTTATTAGTGTAATCTTTGATTTAGTTTTAAAGTTTTTATAAAAGGGTGGAAATGTAATCTACATTATTGTCCTTATGAAAGCAATGGAGGGGGAAACCAATATAGATTATTTCTACTTCCAAAAGAATCATTTGTTAACCCTACTACAACTATGCAAATTGTAATTATGTAATATTTCATGTAAAAGGTAATTCCATTGAATTTTTTTTTTTAAATTTGTTTTCAAAATACAATCCTATCTTTTAAACATGTCGCTAATTTGACTAGTGAAACTCATAGTGAAAGTGTTTACCATAAATACAAAGTAAAGGGAGGGGACTTGAAAATAATTACATTCTAAACCTTGTAGAGTACTTTGAAAGATAGATAATCCAATTTAGTGGGTCTACAAGCCTCCAACATATATTATCTCCCACCTAGAGCATATGTAAACCTTTTGTAATAGTCTCCTATTGTTTGTACCACTTGCATACCCTCTATGACAATCTCCTATCGCATGCAACCCTTGTAGACCTTTTGTGGTTTTTACCTTGTACATGCAACCACGTCCTTTATTTTGTTGACTTGAACATTCAAATCTACCACATGGGTGGATGTACAATTGAGTGGACCCATTAGGAATGTCACCCTAAATTTTATTGGACCCATTGAACTTTGAAAAAACAACCACTCATCCACATGAATTAATTAATCCCATTAATTTCATTTTTAGATAAAAGATAGTAAGTCTACCATTAGTAATTAACTAGACATTAAGATGCTTCACGATACTAATTAGTTTAAGGATTTCTACCCTTAATAGTTTTAGTCCCTTATGAAACCTATTAAAACTAGGTAAAAATTCACATTGAAAAATGCTATTGTTAGCTAGTATGGTGAAATCACTTTGAAAATCCTAAAAGAGAAACCCATAAATTCCATAAGAATAAAAACCCATTTAGATATTTCAATTATGTTCCCATTGAGCATAAGAAAAATTGACAAAATATTCATTTCAAAAGGATTTTGGAAAACAACTTGGTCCAATTTTGACCTTTCAAAAATTCATAACTACCATTTGGTTAAGGTTTTATAAAAACATTTTCACATTTAACTTTATGATTTCATTTTTCAACCCATGCCCAATGATTATAAACAATTTGGAGTAGAATTCAATATGAAAATTTGAATTTCTTAACAATCTTTCGCCTAATTAATCCATATATTTGACTTCAAAAGTCCACTATTTATAATTAATGCATTATTTTCAAAAAATAATTGTGCCAATGTTTTCGTGATCAAGTTGTTAATATAAAATAGTTTATGTATTTAAAGTTAAATTATTCACCATAAGCATTTAAACATAAAGCACCCTGCAAAAAATATTATTGCGATTCCAAAAGTAAGCCACCATACCTTACATTCACTTCGTAGGGTCCCTACTCATGGGGTTATGGACAATTTAGATGTGGTGTATCCACAATAAGTTGGCTTCAACAAGATGCAAATGAATGTTTCAGTAAACATTTAAACTTGATCAAAGTAACTTATTACCAACCGAAGAAGGTGGGCATTGATGTTTGGCTACTTGAGGTGTTTTTTGTATCTTTTCAAAACATTTTGCTTGCCATGAAATCTATTGCTTTGGATGCCATGGCCAAACCTACATATCTGAATCCTCTCACATGACTTTGGTGCATTCTTTTAGCTAGTAGAGTGCGTTTTTATTCTTTTCTCGAGTATTTCAAATTGGCAAAAATTGTTATGGTACAAGATTTTGGGAGTGTGGAAGATGAATAGTGCTTTAATTTGTCGGCATTTTGGAAATCCAAATTATGAAATCGACTTATTAATTATTTGGGTTTAGTTGTTTGAATGTTCTCCCAAAAATTCTACACTATTCACAATTTTCCATATGCAAATGCATATGAGTAGTGGTGTGAATAGTGTCTCAATATGGTGTGGTAGCATAATTTATTGAAAACTCTCAATTTTCCAATTTTGAGGTTGGACTATCTTTTACTTGGGTTACGGTATCCACTGCCCAATGATTATTGGTGTTTTTTGGTAAGTGAATCCTACTAGTATCAAATCCAACTTTTGTAGCTTGGAAACTTTAATGTCTTTTGTGTGATGGGCATTTGTGATTGCAATGGAGCTTGTATCATGTATGTGTTGTTTTCACTAAGGGCTTTTTTCTAGCACATTTGTGCTGCAATGGGCTTTTTGAAAGGTTCAATCCTCACAAAGTGATTTTTACAATTATGTAATTGTGTGTTTTTCAGGTTGCAACTTGCATCATGCATGGTCCTTGTTCAAGTTTGAATTTTGAATCTGGATATATATGTTCATTTCTGACTCCTAATTTTGGAGTGCTTTTCTGGAGCTCCAGACTACAACCTCTAAGGTCCAGAGGCAAATAGCCAAAATTTCTCCTATTATGATTTCATAGAAGTCAAAATCCTACCAATATTAAAACCTTGGTAGCCAGAATCAGCCACTTCGGGGGAAAAAAGTGCTCAATTTAACTCCATTCCCCCTTTAAAAGATCACAAAAAGTTTACTAATAAAAATTTCTTCTTAGCTAGCATACATCTTTGAGTCATTCCAATCTGTAGACAATTCAACACCACAAGTGTTGAAACAGGAGCCAGATATGATATTTTTCCAACACCCAAAAAGAAAAAGAAAAACACTGTTTGAAAGAGGGACATGGTCTGACAGTCGACTACTAGACCATCTTTCACTGGTGGGTTTTGCACCTGGTTTTGTGGAGTGCTGCTCAGTACCATTAGACCCAGAGTCCACACTAGTACATACAGAAGAGAGTACCTAGTTGGAATTTGAGTGTGGGTGGGGAACTGTGTGATAGGACTCAGGACTCAGGAGGAGGTGTGGACAATTAAAAGTTTGCAGATGAGCAAAAGGTACGCTATCAAAACATTGATAGATACTGAACAGTTCAGGTGCAACGAGTTCAATGGAGCTCCGTCTCCAACACAAGTCTGCTAGTGGCGCCCATTGCCCTCTTCAGCTCCTATAATTGTTCATTCGTATAATTGTTCTTCATTTATTGGTCACACTTTCATTATTTCCATCAATGCACGTGAGAAAGATTTCCACAAATTGACGTTTCTTATTATTCACTCCTCTGATTGTCTTCTTGGATCCATCTTGTCCAGCCTCCATTTTATGTATGGTCTTTTAGGGTTTTTGTTTTTCCGCCACCTTTTGCTTTTGCCATCATGTTTCCTTAAAAACATCAGCAATTTCTTCTTTCCCAGACTCCATTAGGGGTTTAGGAATGAGGGATGAGGGTTTTGAAAATGTTCAAAAGCAAGAGATATAGTGTTTCCATTATTTTTCTTGCTTTTGAACATTTTCAGTCTGTATGACAACAATAATTTAAACCGATATATATTTCGATTCTTTTGGATTTGATCTTTCGTGACAACATTTTCATGATTTTTGTTTTTTATTTGGCTAGACTCAACTTTCTCATCCATCTTCCCAAACTCAAATACCTGCTGTCTTTTTAAACTTCTTTGACCCATATGTCATCCAATAGACCTAGATGATGATCGAAGTGTAGATCCTATGTTGTTGTTGTCCTATTTTGCATCTTAGGGCAATTATAGGTTCATTGGGTGAAATGTGGGTCAGAAAAGTTCACATTGTTGGACTATGGATGGAAACGAAAATTAGTTTGAAAAATGGAAATCCAAGAATGTTGAAAAATCTGGAAATTTATGGACAAATTTTGAACTAGTTAAAATAGATGAAATTTGGGAAAGTTGAACATGGATGACAAGTTATCATTCCTTCAAGATGGAAGTAACAAAAAAAAAAGGGAGCTAAATTGCCTTCAAATTATTATTTTTCATCAATATGTTAGACTTCAATAGTTTAGTATTTCAAACTTCTAAATCCCTTTAGCCACCAAATCACCTTGAATGGCCATTTGCAACCAAGAGGTCAACAATTGGATGGGAGGTAGCAAATGTCTTTTATTTTGCAAGCACTTGGATATAAAATTGAAAAATTCCCTAAAATGTGGAGATTTGTTATATCATTGTACAAGAGTTCAATATGGTTTTTCTCTCACAAAAGGCCGTTTCTTGTGACATATGTGTGACATAAACTTTGTGGTTCCATCCATTATAATGTACAATATTATGTGGTGTTTATTATCACATATGTTACACTAAAATGACAACTTGACATTAGGTATTGGCACATATCCTGCAAATGTTATATGTGCCATTTTAATGTGATATATATTGCAATAAAAATCACATATTGTACTAGATGAAACCACAAACTTTACCCATTGCATGTGCCATGAGCCATGATTGTTTTGTGATAAAAACCACATTTTATTGAAGTGTATATTCTTTAAATGTAAGTCTTTAGATTTTCAAATTCATCAATGTTGGAAACTAAACAAATTTCCAAGATTGATTGACCTCCCAATCCATAAATGTTTCCTCATTCATTTAGTTTTTCCATTTACTGTTCAATATCTTCTCCTTGTAATTGATCAAAACCTTGGAAATTATGAATAAATTTCCGAAACGAAAATTCATTGAAGATGCCATTACAATTACTCGTCAACTATGTCATTAATTAACAACTATGTTTTATTGATCTAAGCATTTTATGGAATGACATATTAAGCTGATACTAAGAAGAAAAATATACCTTATACTTAGCACTGAAACCATCAATGGTCAAAATGTTTATTCAAGAATTATGGTGAATGATCATGAAACTAAGCTGCTAGAAGTCACCATTAAGTGCCATATTAGTGAGGTTATCTTCAATATCATTTCATCCATCACAAACTCTACCTTCTTTTACAATCCACATGAAATAATTCTTCATTTTAACACACCAAAATCCATAGAATGACTTTTTAGCTTAACACCAAAAAATATATGTACAAATTTGGGAAAAGTTTTCATCCAAGAATCCAAAGTTCTAGTTGGCCCCTTACTACTACTTAGTGCTCTTTGTCAAGGAAAGGATGGCTATTTGCAACCGTTTGTTG
>Ga0209208_10001812_pt1 | contig 30483 bp, 20 predicted proteins | sample S1TSphfallax_3_FD_187694 | JGI IMG/M metagenome (GOLD analysis project Ga0209208, IMG submission 187694) | Host-associated microbial communities from peat moss isolated from Minnesota, USA - S1T2_Fd - Sphagnum fallax MG (SPAdes) (version 2) | ecosystem: Host-associated > Plants > Peat moss >...
CAATATCCTGCATATGAAGAATCACATTTCCACAATGGTTGAATGCACATATAGAGAGAGGGGGATTCAGACCAGAAAAAAACAAACATAATCCTTTCCATCTCTGGCTGCCTGGTGTGACGATCACACCAGACTGACAATTCCGTGATCAATATATTCACAGCCAGAAGAACTTAGCGCCCAGAAATCGTCCCAGAACATTTTCAGATTCTCTGCATTCCTGTGAGCGCAAATGTAAGATGTAACCGCACAATTCTCATGATGCACAAAAGACAACGCAACTGCTATGTGCCATGATCTCTTCTTCATGTGGAGCGGAACCTCAAGACAAGAAAGAAGCGCCACTGAAAAGGAAACCGTAATTTCATTCGCATAAAGCACTATGCACAGCAGAAAACACCAAGGAACGTACTTGAGCCGACTTATAGGCCAACAGTGTGCTCTCCGCTGCCTCTTTCCTCTCAGCGCCGGTCTTAAACTCCGCGAGATATCGGTGATAGTCCCCCTTCATCTTCAGGTAGAAAACTCTGGATTCCCCTGTGGCGGAGGTCGGAACAAGATGAGTATCAAGAACCTTCAGAATACTGTCACAGATAGTGCTCAACTCCTGTTCCACCTTGGCCCGGTAGTCTTTGATGACCGCGACGTGTTCGTCGTTGCCCTTGCTCTCCTCCTTCTGTTCAATGGAGGAAACAATCCTCCAAGAGGCCCTCCGAGGTCCAATCACGTTCTTGTACGCCACAGACAGCAGGTTCCGCTCCTCCACTGTAAGTTCTCCGACGTCCACAGACTTGGCCACCTTTTCCATGGCCTCTACCATCTCATCATACCGCTCCGCCTGCTCCGCAAGCTTCGCTATGTAAACATTCTCTTCTCTGAATTCCGCCGACATTTCTCTCACCGCCTTAGCCCCCCTTGAAATAAAAATAAAACAATAAAGAACGAAAATCTCTTCAACCAAAAGAAAAAAAGAAAAAAAGGAGGAGGAGCACACAGACAACAAAAAAAACCTTTTGCAGATCAAAACAATTAAGCTCGCAAGGGACAAGAGCAAGAGAGTGAGCCACAAAGACAAAGAAGCGCAGAGAAGGAAGCGGAGTTAAAGCAACGGCCAAGAAGAAAACACAGCGGAGCGGGAGCGACGGACAAGAGTGTTCGCTTCCGAGAGAAGGCTCTCGCGCACATGGATTCTGGCGGACCAGGCGTACGCGAGCATCTTCACAGAAGATGCCTTTTTCTCAGCCCAGAGAAATCTTCCTAAATAATAAAAAGAAATCACTGAAATGGAATTACATTTAATGTTTTACTATGAACTCAACTTATATTAAATGGTTTGTTGGCTTTATGAAAAATCATGAATTTTTTTAATGTTTTTTTATTTTAAAAATAAAATTTTCTAACCCTCTTAAAATTCATTGTGGATATTTAAAAATTAAAACCATAGTTTTTTTTTAATTTTTAAAAACCATACAAATGCATACAAAGTTGTAAATAATCTTTTTTTTTTTTAATCCAAGTTTTCCAAACTTGAATAATAATGTACACAGCTTTTAACAATGTGTATGAGGTATTTCGATATTTTAAACAAACATCAATATTGAATGGATTTAATTTAGATGGAAAACATTTTTCTTTCTAAGTTTGAAATTTTGGTATTTTTTATTTATTTATTTAATCACATTTTGGGTTTAGATTTTTCATAAAAGGTGTTTTGTTGTGGTGTTTGATGGTTGTATGTGTGAATTAAAAAAATCATCCAAATTTTTATTTGTCTTAATTATTGATATTTATGAATTCATTTTTCCATGTGGTCCATGAAAAACAATGTAAAAATACAAATTCAAATCACAAAGGTGCCAACATTTTGGGAGTAATTAATTAAATGAAAAATGAAACATTCGCTCCATCAAAAGGTGTCCATGTACATCAAATGATTTCACTAGATTATGAGTAAATTCACTAATATTAACAATTAGGGATTAATTGGAAAATAGTGAATTCATTGGTCTAATGAACAAGAACTAGTGAACTACACCCACATTTTGTAATAGTGATTACATTTTAAATAAATGGAAACATTAATGGTTTTTTGTTATACATTAAAAAATGTCTTTGGTAATTTGAATGTACTATAAATCAATTTGTGAAAATTTGACTAATATGTTTTTGTTACATCATATTTGTTTTCATTTTCAAGGATATTTGCCCATGTATGGTTTAATTGAGATTTAACTTTTGTGGTGCTTTCACTAAATTGTGATTTTAATTGAAATTTATCCATGAAATATAGTATTTTTTTAAAAAAAAGTTATTGTCTTTTAAAATTCAACATTAAAATCCCCCATAATGATGATTGGAGATTGTTGAATTATAATTTGAAAATTGTTTATGAATGTAAAAATTTGAACATGAATTAACTTTATCCACAAATATAATATGTGTTGTTTTTCATGTATTAATATTAAAAGTTGTTGCTATATATTATGAACCATCACCAATTATTGTATTGAAAGAATCTAAATGCATATGTATGTCATATATCATCATTAACCCATAACCATCTTGGATTGAAATATATGAATATTTCAATGAATTTATAAATTTGTGCACATATGTTGATGCATGGTGTATATTTGTTTCTATAAGACATAAAATATGAGACATTTGAAGGTTATGATGATGATTGATGTCTTTGTAATGTTGGCATAAAGAAGTTGTATTCAAAGCTTGTACAATTACATGAGAATTATGTAATTTTTTTAAATTGAAGAATTAATGTTATCCAACTTGCAATTATTTCCAATCTATTCATTTCCTATATGTATTCTTGGAACCACATAGAAATTTTCATGTTGGATAGGGACTAACAAAAATAATTTTTCTTTTGTTCGAATGTAGGATAATGTTGTATATGTTAACCCATGTTTTTTTAACATTAGTGGGATCAAAAACCAATTCATAGATAGTGATAATCCCCGAAAATGATGGATGATTTTTATTGTTGCAAGTTGAATTGAAAATTGAGTCCTTATTATTGATCTTCTAGATCAACAAATGTGATCGGTTTGGTTGTGAATATTAAAGGTGCTAAGGGTTTTTTTTTCCCTCCTAACTACCTTGTATTTAGGGATCATGATCTTGCTAGTGGTTTTGCACAACCATATTTGGTCAATGGACCTAATGATGGCTATTATATTCAAAAGGAAGTTCGAACTTCTTTTAATAATCAATTTATTGATGATATGGCACATATTCAAATGTTCAATTTTTCATATGTAGATTCTTCTACTATTCATGCAATCAAAAAAATAACTTTAGAAGGCCTTAGGAAGTATGTGAAATAGGAAGTTATAATCTGTTTAGTTCAATGTTTGTTAAAAAAAATTGTAGGTTAATTCTTTTTTGTAGATCTATATTTTGATTCATTGAAAATATTAAAAAATACACATTAAGATTGTAAATAAGTGTTTTTTATTACATTGATTTTTCGTATATATATAATTTTTAAAAAAAAACTTTTATAATTAATTTTGTTTGTAAACAAAATTCAAGCTAAAATGGGTAGAGGATTTGCCTAAAGTTTGATCCCCTCTTTAGTTGCATCTAAAATGGATGATTTAAAACATAATTGAAAAAAACAATTGCCCATTAATCAAATTATTCTTTTTTATGTGGATGAAAAATGATTCACATCCATGAATTGAATAAGTTATGGGATTCACATCAATGCACTCAATAGGTTATGTCATATTACTATTATTGTGTGAGTGTCCAATTAAAAACCAATGCATCATCAAGGCACCCGTATTACTAGTTATGGTCATACCATGAAATGTACCAAGAAAAAACAAACCTTCTATGATGTTAACCCTTAAATGTCAAGGCCAACCAATTTGGTTAGCTTTTTAATGTATTTTTTTTCTTTGATGTTTAGGGGTCAATGTTATGTTTTGGTTCCATTTGTTCCATAATTTTTTTTCATAAAAAAATGCTATGGGTTATAATGAATAACATTATTTGAAAAAATGGATTCAAGTTGCAATCTAATGAGAAAATGAATAAATGTGTATTCTATTATGAAAGAAGCAAAAAGATAATTTTGTTAAAGGTAAAGTTGTCATTTTAAAAATAAACATACAATTTTTTGAACTTACATATCGTATTTCCTAATTGGATTCAGCAACATACTATCGAATAATTAATTAAATTTTAAATCTTAACTTTGACACTAGGTTTTTTAATTTTGAAATTTTTGGCAAGTAATGGTTATTCATAATTAAACACAATCTCTTCAATGGTATGGGAGATCCTAGTGTGTCTAAACAATCTCATATTAAATCCCTATGTTTTAAATTATGTGGTTCAAACCTAATAGTTGAATCTAATTGATTCCAAATTTTATTAAAATTTTGACACAAGTAATAAATATTTTTTCAAAAATTCAGCAAATCAAAAAATAATTTAATTTATGTCGAAATTATTTAAGTACTAGGATGAATGATTGTAATTAATTCAATAATATCATAACAATAAATGTCCAAAATAAAAAGGGTTTTTCAAATTTCAATTAAAAGCAAACAAGGATTCCAATAAAAATAAAAATAATGAGCATCAATGAAAGGTTATATAGCAAGGCTTTGGATGAAAATGGGAACCAATTAAAGTTTAAGTTTTATTTTTACTCATACAAATGCAAGATCATTATGTAAGTTGAAAACATTTTGGATTATACATTTTCATTATGTTGTGGATGAGAATAATGATTGGTTGATGTTTAAAACCAAATCATATCAAGTTCAAGCCCCCTTAAAGAGAAAAATTCATCAAATTGAAAAACAAATCATATAATAATTTTGGGATTTAAACAAATTTTTAAATAGTGTGAAAATAGTGCATCACAAAACTCATTGGCAAGCTCCTATACATAATCTTTTGAACATTATTGTTGCTTTCGCAAGTGCCCATGATTAGAACTTTGATGAAATATGTGAAAAATAAAAGATTTTAAAAACTTGTAACAACAAAAATGATGATCACTAATTTGGTGAATCTAAAGCAATAATAATCCACCCACATTTTGGTTGTGATGAATTGGCAATGTTAAGATAACCACATTTTGAGGTTTATGCTTGAGATAGGCATCATGGTCAAATTGGATAAGAATATGGTAAATTCAAATGTGGGATGGGGATTTTGCATTGGGTATTAGACCATGTATATGCACATATGTTCATCAAGTTTTTTTTAAAAAAAATTTGAACCTTCTCCTACCTAACTTTTTTGAAAGTTAACACATGCCCCCATTTCATCACTAGTGCATTTAACTAAAAGTAACTAGACCCAACCTAGGGAGAATAATAGTGCAAGGTGTCTTTTAAAAACCTGGATCAATAACCTTTTCCATGCATGAAAAGGCCATAGTTAGATTAAATAATAGTTGGATTGTATTTTTTTAACCTTCAATGGCAACCATGACAATGGCCTATTTGTTTTGCACTTTGTTTTCAAAACTTGTATTTGTGCTACTTTTAGATTGCAAAGAACTTTTTTTTTGCCTTGTAAGCTTAAAAGATTTAAGATTGTTTGTCAAAGCTTTAAATACCCAACAAAGACCCAACCTTGTAAGACATTATTAAAAACACATCATGTGTTTTTAAGGGAGTCTTCCAAAAACCGTAATAATATAACTTGTTTGTACCCATCTTGGTTTCTCTTAAAGAACTAGGCTTTATACCTAGTTAATCACATATCCTAATCCATGCCCCACTTCATAACCACCCTTATTTGGGTTTTTATGTCATGGACCTTAAACCTTCTAAAAATAAAATAACCAAATTTGAGTGATTTTTATATTTTTATATTTTCAATATCTAAACTTGACTATTACCAAAACAAACCAAATGCCCACCCCACAATGGTAAACTCCACTACTTGTTAGAAAGATAATGAAGTTTTTGAATGAATTTGAAAGAAGGAAATTCTCCCTTGAAGGTGAACAAGTGAATGTTAAAGGGAAAAAATAAGGTAATAGGATAATTTGATAATTATGTAATTCAAAAATAATTTTGTATGTGGTTGATTTGTCAATTATCATTGATGCATGTAAGTGAAATGATAATAATTATATTTTAAAAATGTGCTAGTAATAAGAAAAGGTGAAATTAATACAAGAATTCTAAAATTTAGGTAAAACACCTTGTGATAATCATCACTATTTTAAGTATTGGATGGTTATTTTAAGAACTTAGGTGAATGGGAAATACTTGTGAAAACATGGGAAAACAATATATTTTATTTATTTTTGCTTGATGGCTTCAATGTGGAGTTTAGAAGTGGTAATACACAATTATTGCGGAATTTTAGTATCTTGGAATTGTATTTTAATTTTCAATGAATATTTGTGTGAAATAAGGTAACCCAATATTAAAGTGTATGTAACATATTTTGTTAATTTCATGTTGAACAAGAAATATTTCACAAATGTTAATTTCATTTCATGCATGTTTTCAATGTATAGAATTTACATTTTGAATGTTCAATAGATGACATTTTTTATTAAAAACTAACAATTAATAACACAATTTTTGATTTTTTTCCTTTGAAGGAAATTATAATGTTTCAAAAAATTATTTTCAAATTGATTGTATTAGTGTTCAAGTTCAAAATATGTTCATGTATAAGCTACAACTAATTTACCATAAATTTTAGCACATATCATATTTATTAAAGAAAAATCATGCATTATTCATTTTGAAGAATAAAATAAACATGTTTTTCACATTGTTTCATGGGGTTTTGGGTTTCTATTCATGAAGATATAATATCTATATTATGACGTTCAGTTCTTATTCTAAATTCAACCTTTTGATATGCCATTTTAAACAAATATCATATGATTTTATTTTATTTTATTCTTTACTTTCATAATGTTAAAATATAATTTTTTTCATGTTTTGACTAAATGTTTCATATCTTATAATGCATTTGGAGTAGTTTATGGTCATGTTTAATAGTTTAGAACATTTGCACCAATGGACTATATCAGTAAGAATGGACAAGAAATAACAATATAATAAATTAACTTTGGCATCACACTTTTGCATAGGATATTGTGTTATTATTTAGGGCAATATTAATAAAATGATTATTTCTAATTGACTTGTCACAATGATTGGCCCATGTGTTGAAATTTAAATGGTGTCTCAATAAAATATTGGTTAAAATTCATGTTTATGGGTGTGGTGGAGGAACAATTAATCAACATTTAATTTTTATGATGTATGTAATAAATATTAATACTAACCCAACTGATGAAGATGTTTTTATACTTCTAAAATGATTTTCTTATAAACATCTTATAATATTTTGGACATGTTTTATGCATGTGTTGAATTTAAACCTAATGTTTCATGTTAATTGTTGGGCACGGTTTACACATTTGTTAAGCCGAAATTTAATGATATGGTGTAGGAATACATTGAAATCTCCTTTCGCATATGGACCAAAACAAACAAGGAATATTGGGAATTCTCAGTTATTGTCATAAAGATACATTTGAAATGTTATGAAAACATTGATATAGGCTAATAAATGTGGGCATATTTTTTATGTGTTTTTTTCCTTCCTATTTCTTCTTATTTTGTGTTTCATTGTACATTTATCATATAAATTACCAAAACTTTTGTTTTAAAAATTGTCTTTGCTTCTTTCAAGTCCGTACCCTTCTTTTAATCAATGCCATAGTTATGTTCAACAAAGTTATCAATTTACAGTGGTGATAATTTGTTAATTCTAAAAACATCACATAAAACATATACAATTAAATTGACCATATTATCTAAAAACAACACCTCCAACCATTTGACCATATAATAAGATGAATAGATTTAAAAGTTGAAGTTTCAATGGGGTCATTTTAAAAAATTCCCAAATTTTGTGAAAAAATAAAATAGTTCAATTAATTTTCTTTAAAAATATAAAAATATAATTTACTTAAGTGATATGAGACTTGTTTGACAAAGTTATTACTAACAAATTGGTTCACAAAATAACTCAATTGCACTAGTTGAAAAATGTCAATTTGTACCTAAAAAATAATTACAATCAACTTTGCAACTAATAAATCCCTTAATTGCATAAATGAAGTCACATTGAACCTTTATTCGCAAATGATGATTGTCACCGACACGAAAAAACACAAGAACAAAGGTTAAAGGAAAGGTCTAAGTTTAATTTTCAAACAAAGAACAAGATAAAATTATGTGATTCAAAAATGAGAACGCAAGAATTAAAAACAAGAACACAAGATGTGCAAAATAAACATGGAAGCAAATCTTTATTATGATAACATATGCGAACATGAACATGAAAAAAACACGACAAGGCTATGGTGCAAGATTGTGCTTTAGACTAGTGTTGAATAAATTGAAAGAAGTGAAGGGTCATGTTCTTATTTATATCCCTTTGGGCCTAACTCAAAGAAGTTTCCAATAATGTTTATATGTATGTAACAAGTAAGGAATTTTTTTAAGAACCTTCTTAATTGAGAAATGACTATGAATTAATTGAAACTTAACTAAAAGTTAACTCAAGTTAATTAAAGTTAATTAATATTTAATTAATTAGAGATAATTCAAATTTAATTAAGTGTTACTTAAAACTTAATTAGGAGTTAATTGGGATTTCATTAAAAGTTAATTAAGATTTAACTAGGAGATGAACATTATGGATGAATTCCATCCATAGGAAGATGGTGTTTAATGTTTGCATTCATCATAATGATTTAACGTGATGTCAACACATTTCCTCTAGATGAAGTATACGGTCAACATATAAACTTCCATTTTTTTAACTAATGTATAACATTTGCAATTACTGACCATTCTTTTGCAACTAGTAAATAACCTTGTCATTAATTGCCATTTGTTAACATAATAAACTTTTGAGCAATTTATTATTATTATTGATATATTAAAATAGGCCATTCATTATGGATGGCCATGCCATAAATTTCAATACATATTCTAATCAATTTTTGACATGTGACAAAATTGGAATTTTAAAATATATGAATTCATATAATATATAATGAGGAAAAATCAACATGGTCCAATGTTAATTTTACACAATGACATTTGGACAAAGGAAAAAGTGACATGTATCATTTGGAATTATTTTTCATGAAAGTTGAAATTTTCTTGAAATCTTGATCTCAACCATTCATTATCATTATTCAATTTATGTATTTATATTGTGACATGTGGCATAATAAAAAATTGCCATGTGGCATATTGATTGAAAATTTGAATTTGTTATATATATACATAGGTGGGTAGGTAGATAAAACTTTGTGCATCAAAAAATACCTACCTACTTAAAATACATAACTAACTACATTACTTACTTACCCACCTAGCTATCTAAATATGAAAGTAGGTAAATATGTAAGAACGTAGAAAGGTAAAATGTAAGTGAATGAAAAGTAACATGTAATTTTTTTTATAAATTTTATGTTTTGCCTTTAAGATTATGCTTCTTGAGTTCATTCCAAATGGCACATAATTTTTAACATGAAGTCCAAAGAGAAAACATCTTTTTTATATACTACGTAAAATGACTTTAAAAAACAAAACATATGGGTTAAATCTTGTAGTTGCACCTTAATCACAAATTCAAATGCAACTAAAAGTGATTTTCCCACAAGTTTTGTACTTGGTTTTAGTTTTATATATCATATAACTAAATAGATAATAAATAAATAACAAATTAACTAATTACCTACCCACCCATCCATTTAGAAACTATTTACTACATATTATTATTTATTAATATAATATTTTTAGAAGCAACATTAATCATTATTTTTTCATGGTTTCCAATAATTAATCAATTGGTTCATAACAATAATTCAATAATAATAATAATAAATTATTTCAAAAAATATATTTAATATCTAATTATTAATCAAGTTACGAATTAATCATTTAAATATCTAATTATTTGGCCATTATTTCTAAAATATTTTTAAAGAAATTTATTCCATAAACTTAAATAAAAATACTACTTTTACCTCTGAAAACAAACCTTTTAAATTGTTAAGGATCAACTAATTAAGTACAAAATAACTACGTATTAATTGATTACCTAACAAAATAAATTATTCACTAATTGGTAATTCCTGAATATTAACTATAAATTATTAAATTTCTAATTTATTAACTTAATTAGTAGATATTAAATCAGTTTTGATAAATCATTAATATTAACTGATTAATATTCATTAGCTATTTACCATAATTCTTGATTAATAAATATTAACTATCACATAATCTAATATAATTTAATAAATTATTTATCTTTAAGAAATATGAATTAATTAAAAAATAAGTATTATACGAAAATAGTATATTATGAATTTTTATTTATTTATTAGGGAAAATTGAATCATTAATAATAATTAGACAATTTGATTTGTAAGGAAATTATTATTTATTATTCATTGGTTGACTAAATATTTATTAATTAATAGTCATTAGCTATTAACCATAACTTTTGATTAACTACCTAAATCAGATTATATATTGAGATGTTTTAGACGTAATCATATATTTCAGAATTCATTAAATAAGGACTAATCAGATTTAACTAAATGTTTAATAATATTTAATAAGTTATTGATATCATTGATTGATAAATATTCAATAAATATTATTTATTTATAGAATTATTGAGTTGTTAATGGGAATAAAATATATTTTAATTAAATAATTACTATTTCATGAATAATGATTACTTTTTGTATCAATTTATGATTTAATATTTAATTAATCAACAAGAAGCTTTGAAATAACTAATAAATAATAATTGAAATTTAATTAGTTGGTATCAGTTTAAATATAATTAAATGATTAAATAATATTATTTATTTCAGACTTTATAGTAATTAATGAATTATTTGAAAATAATAACTATTAGATTATTAATGCTCATTTAATACAACAATTATATCATATTAATATGACCTTGATACTATAATTTAATCATACCTTAATAAAGATAATATATTTTTAAATGAACCATACAATATCAAAATGATTTTTTTTCAATCCAATATGCCGATTATATGGTCAAATATATGTTTAATATGCACTGAATGCAAATTACATATCTTAACATATCATGAATACAAGTCAAATGCACTTTAATAGGTTAAATAAACTTAATAGATGTTTAATATAACTTGAATAGAATTTTTATAAATATATTTAAAAAATAGTCCACAAAACTTTAATGTACATTAGTAAATGTGTAAATACACTATAATAATAAGTAATTTAATTGCAACTAATTTTGCAACTAAATGAATGTAGGAGCCTATTATTGAATGAAAAATTCAAGAAGTTAGTCAATATGAAAGAATGTATAATTTAATAGTTGCACCATAGTCCAAGAAACAATGGTAAAGTTTAAAAGACGATGAATAGTTGTAAAAATGATGAAATATAGTTGCAAATGATAGATAGTTGCATGGAGTTTCATGAAATTGCAAATTGAATGGTTACATATTACAAGATTTCTTTTAATATTGCTAGACTAATATCTACATTAAGTTAAATGTATTCTAGATTTAATTCTTTGAAAAAAACGCAAAATTCATTTAATTAATATATTCAACTTACAATTAATAAAAGAACAAAATGTACCAAAAAAATGACTTAATAGACATAAAAAATCAATTTTAAACACAAACAAATGATAGATTACATGAAATTAACATACTTAAAAAAAATCTCATTTTTAGCATGAACAATCATATCAAAGTATATAAAATTATAAAAACTATTCTAAAATAAAAATTTTCAATTACTAAACATATGTCCAAAGTACATGGAACCTCGTAGAAACAAAATTAAAACATACTAAACTACTTGAAAAGCTAAAATAAACTTCAAACAAGATCTTCAAAACAAATGTTATATTTAATAATGCACATTAAACTATTATAAACTCTAGATTAAAAAAAATCTTTAACATGAACAAAAATATACCAAAGTTGATTACGCTAAAACATGTAGGTTCAAAAGAAGACCCTAAATTGATTTAAAGTATGTAATGTAAAGTTATTTTTGTCCATTTTTCCCAATCATGTGCATGGAGTTTTGTCGAAATAGCAGCGTTCACACCAATGAAACAAATAATTAATTACGTCAACAAATAAAATAGTTAAAAATTTGAAATTGTTACTTTTTGTTGATTAGAATATTATTATTTTTTTGGTTTTTTTTCAATTTTCTTGATGTGCCCAAACTAGTGATCATTCACAAAAAAAACGAGTGTTGCCTGTGCCGTTGGCCCAAGTGTTATCACATCCTCAAGTGATTTTTCCTTCCAAAATTGGTTTTTTTGGGGGAATTCATTTGAATTTCCAGCAGCAGAAATCACTTTAAAATCAATATCTCCCACATTGTGAATCGAAATCATACCAAATAAATTCCATGAAATCCTGCTCATCAATCAAGATCTTTCCAACAGCACCAAAGGCACTATTCCAATAATCCGACATTTTCAGCTATGATTCAATTTAATTTTCACTGAAGAAATCATTCAATATTCATGAACGTCCAAATGTCATGGAACCCAAAGTGCATGCAATCCTCATCGAGAGCTTTCCAACGACACCAAGAACACAATCTGAAGCATCCCAGTGTAGTGGTGGATCTCATAACTATAAAAACAAGAGAAAACAAACTACCTTCCTTCATGGATAGGTATTTACCCAAATTTGTCTATAGACCAAACCTGAAAACAAAACAAAATTAATAATCCTTTTATATTTTGGCCATCCATGGAAACATGTCGTAAAAATCTAGCAATTTTGATTTTCTTTTTGCTAGAAAATGTGGAAACATAATGGCATTATTTTCGCAAAAAATCATGTGTATGTGTCGAAATCAAAATAAAAATAAAAATACAAAAAGCAAAAACTCATAGAAAATTTATTAAAAAAAACACTCATCTAGAGAACTAGGCTAAATTGTGAGTTTGTCAATATGAGAAGTGAAAATGCTTAGATCATAACCTTACAACAATCATGACAGTTTCTAAACACCCAAGATTTCATATTTTTCACAGAAATTAAATTTCAATATTTAAAAAAGCATTTAATGACAAAAACCAAATTTAAAATAAAGGTTATTGACATGTACCTATTTTTGTAAATATACAAAAAACTTAATGAAAGCATAATGAAAGCTAAAATTAAAAAATTAAGTAGGTAAGAATTAAAATCCATCTTCTTAATCACAACAAAAAAATCCTTCCCTGAAATAAGTGATCACAACAAGAGAAAAGGAGGACCAACAAAAGAAAGTGAAAATAAATAAATAAACAAATAAATAAATAAAAAGAAAGAAAGAGAGATTTAAAAAAAATTTCTGAAATAATTTAAAATAATTTACGTAATTTAAAAAAACAATATTTTTGGGTCTCTTTAATGAAGTTTTGGTAGATATAAATTTGCTTATTATATTTTGTAATTGCATTTTTATAAAAAAAATGCTCCTTCTTGTTCGGTTGCCCTCTTTCCTTCCATTCCCTTCCCTTCCCTTCTTCCCTGTTGTCGGTGGCTCCTTCTCTTCTTCCAATTCTTCTTCCTCTTCTTTTCTTTTTCTTCTTCATCCCAATTTGTTTCTTGTTAGATTGTTGCTGTTGTTGGTTTTTTCTTCTAATTTGTTGTCGTTGGGGTTGGTTTGGTCTTCCTTCACCCTCGCGGTTGATTCTCTTAGGTTTTTTCCCCATCTTCCCTCAACCCTAATAAGCAACTCTTCTCTTTCTTGCTCTTGTCGTTGTTGTAGTTGTTCATACTTTTTTGTTATGATTTGATTTGATTTGATTTTGTTTGTTGTTGGCTATCACTCGATTAGGACGGAAGGACACAGCTTATCGCACTCAGCGGTTGTCTTGAATTCTCAAGTTATTGTATCATAGTCATCGTCAATCTTTTGTTTTGTTTGTTTGTTCGTTCGTTCGTTCGCACCCCTCCCCTTTTTCTTTTTCCTTGCTTTGTTTTTTTTTTGTTTTGTTTTGGGGAGGGGAGTTTGTTGTACTTCATCAACCCTAACTAACCTTTTCCCCTCTCCACACGCACGCCTTTGTTGACCCTGGCTTTTGCGGGACTGGAATAGTGCGTGAACATCATCCTCTCGTTGGAGGTCGTAGTTTAGTTTGTTTGTTTGTTTCCGATTTTTTGAGGAGTGTTTGCTCTGCGGATTCATTCCTTTTTCTTTGCTTGTTGAAGAAGTTTTGAGGAACGTCAATTTCGGAATCAATTCCGGCGAGTTTTGTTGTTGTTCTTGTCGTTGTTGGCGAATTCTCGTCGAAACGTCTGAGGCAAGCGCGCATCTTATTGTCTTTATTCTTCTTACTATTATTATTCTGCTTTCTTGTTGCGGTTTGTCCTTGTTTGTGGTCGTTTGAAGATTCTAGGGTTTGAGGATCTTGTGTTGCACTCATTTTGTGAGGTTGGTTTGTTTTACAGGAAGGTGAATAGATAGGAGAGGATTTTCTTGGCAGTTAGTAGTATTTGAAGATTCTAGGGTGTGAGCATCCATTTTGTGACGTTGAATGTCGGTGCATGTTGTTTGAAGGCTTTGTTTTTACAGGAAGGTGACAAAAAGAGGATTGCCATGGCAGCGCAAAATCTGGCAGTGGCACAAAGCCTTTACGAATCTGCTTCACAGCCCCAGGGAGATGCTTTTACCTTTCTTGAATTTAACACCCAGGGTGATGACTATGACTACCTGGAGTTCACTGAGCTTAGTCAGCCAGCACACCCTTTGGTCTGGAACAATGCATCACCAGATCTTGCGACGGGAGTTTCAGAATCAGTTGCATCAGCTGATGTAGGGGCTTCAAATGGAAAATCTCAGGCTGCTGCAATTAGTTCCTTGATGACAGGTTTGAGTGACTTGAGGTTTGATGAGACTGGAGATGAGGATGGCCATGAGTATGCAAAACGGGACTTGCCTGAGCATGCTTGCAAGTACTGTGGCATTCATAACCCGTCGTGCATTGTGCGCTGCAATGTTCCATCATGCCGCAAGTGGTTTTGTAATTCACGAGGAAACACTTCTGGTTCTCACATTGTCAATCACCTGGTACGGTGGTATCTTCATGTTTGCCCAAACAGTATTTGGATTTGCATCTTTCCTCAAACTTTTAGGGTTTTTCCATATTGCATTTGTTTTCCTCCTCACATCTTCTTTCCTTTGCTTGGTTTGGATGTGAGTGGGGGACATAAGAAAATTTGATGTGTTTGTTGACAGGTGCGGGCAAAGCACAAGGAGGTTTGCCTCCATAAGGACAGTCCATTGGGGGAAACAATTCTTGAATGCTACAATTGTGGATGTCGTAATGTGTTTCTGTTAGGGTTCATCTCTGCGAAAACAGAGAGTGTTGTAGTGCTGCTGTGTCGAGAGCCATGCTTGAGTGTAAATGGCTTGAAAGACATGAACTGGGACCTGAGCCAATGGTTACCTCTTATTGATGACCGTTGTTTTCTGCAATGGCTGGTGAAGGTGTGCTCACCCAACCTATTGTCTCCACTACAAAGCCACTTTCTGAATTTTTCATGCATATATCAAATTAGGTTCATTTGAAATTCTTCACTTATTTGTGGTTCGGCTTTCTCAGGTTCCATCAGAACAAGAGCAGTTGAGGGCACGTCAAATCAGTGCCCAACAAATTAATAAGGTGGAGGAGTTATGGAAGGCAAATCCAGAAGCAGTATTGGAGGATCTTGAGAAGCCAGGGATTGATGATGAACCACAGACTGTTGCTCTTAAGTATGAAGATGCATACCAGGTGAGTTTCTTTTGATCTACTATTGCACTTAATTTCCACTGACAACTGTTTGCAATGTTTCCTTGACCATTTTGGATTTTCTCACATGTTGCTTGGTTCTATGGCAGTATCAAAATGTGTTTGGGCCACTGGTGAAGTTAGAAGCTGACTTTGACAAGGTAATTTAGCAGCTGCTGTACTTCCAAAAATACAGGAATTTCTATCTTGCTCCTTCTGGCCCACATCTCCTTGCTAAGTGGATTTCTAGCATCCTAAATTACTGATTCCAACTTTCAAAAGAAAATTGTAAGCCATATTCAGAAAAAGAAATTGCACAATCATGCTTGGTACTGTCTGCCATGCCATTTACAAATGAGAGTTGGGGTTTGAGGGACTCAAATACTGTGCTTGTCAATTGTTTTGCAGATTATGAAGGAGTCACAGAGTAAAGATAATATTACTGTGCGCTGGGATGTTGGTTTAAACAAGAAGCGTGTTGTTTATTTTGTCTTTCCTAAGGTTTGCACTCAGCCTGACAAAGCTTGTTGAAATTCACTTGCTGTTCTTTTGGACTTTGCCAGCAGCTAGAGAGATTGGTTCGAGGTAACTAGCTGGTTTACTCTCTTACTCAGGATCTCCTTATTTCAGTGCTGTTCACCAAGCCTCAGGTCTTGTTGTAAAATTATCAATTCCAGTGAACTCATTAGGGCCTGTGTGTACTAATGGGCATGTCTACCTTGTTGTAGTTCTAGATCTCGTTTCTTGACATATGGTAACTAGTTGGTCAATCCCCACTCAGGACATTTCTGATCTCTTTATTTCAGTGCTGTTCACCAAGCCTCAGGTAGTATTGTAAAACTATCAAATTAGGTGCGCTCAGCAGGGTCATTGTGCACTACTGGGCATGTCTACCCTGTTCTATTTAGCTGATTATTTTGCTATTACACCAGGAAGAGAATGAACTGCGGTTGGTCCCTGGAGATGAATTACGGTTGCGTTACCTTGGGGATGGTATCCACTCTGGTTGGCAGTCTGTTGGGCATGTGGTAAGATCTCATGAGCATTTTCCATATACTTTAGAATGAGATTTTGTTTCTTAGTTTCATAGTAAAGTTGATGGATTCTTTCTAGCCATTCTGGATGTCACCATAACCAGCCAGTGGGGTAATTGAACTAAAAGATGTTTTTCTGTGTCTCCCAGATTAAGTTGACTGCACATGAGGAGGTGGCTCTTGAGTTACGAGCCAACCAGGTGTGTATCCCAGAAGTCATTTGTTCCTTTTGAGTCTGACTTGGACATCAATGTCTGGAATTCCATTAAAAAAAATCAGTGTAGAACATTACAAACAATTCAGTAGCAAGTGGTGCCTGATTTGTGGTGTTCAGCACTAAGTAGGTGTCAGATGAAAGCGCATGCTGATGATTGTCCCTATTCGGTGTATGGCAGGGTGTTCCCATTGATGTGAGCCATAATTTCAGTGTTGACTTTGTCTGGAAGAGCACTAGCTTTGATCGCATGCAAGCTGCCATGAAGACTTTTGCTGTGGATGAGACTAGTGTGAGTGGGTAAGTAGCTTCAATTTTGCCATGACTTTGGTTCGTCCAACCCCTTTACTTGTTTCATCGACTGTAGCAATGAAGGACCTAATATCACACTATGTCAGTTTTGATGATTCTACCTATCTACAATGGTTTGCTTATAGGTGTGCTAGTTTGAATTCTTCAGAGATGTACTGGCAGAGAATAACACAGTTCTAGATTACTGCAGATACATCTACCATCGGCTTTTGGGACATGAAGTAGAACCCCAAACAGTTCGCAACACTCTCCCTCGACGATTTGGAGCCCCAGGGCTTCCTGACTTGAATGCCTCTCAGGTACTTAATCCTCTGTATGAAACCCAGTTTGGAATTCATGAGGTATATCTATTTCATGTCATTGGGCCAAGCCCTTTTTGGTGATGTTATAGTAGATGGCTACACCACTAATGGACTGTGTGCAGGTTTATGCTGTCAAGAGTGTGTTGCAAAAACCATTGAGCCTGATACAAGGGCCTCCTGGGACAGGGAAGACAGTGACCTCTGCTGCTATTGTGTACCATCTGGCAAAGCAGGGCCAGGGTCAGGTAAATCACTTAAATCCCTGATCTTGATTTACCTCCCAATGATGTCTCAAATCTCTGGGGACTGCCTTTGCAACTTTATCTTGTACTCCTTTGAGCTGATCGAGGGAAGCCATATACAGGTTCTGGTTTGTGCTCCAAGCAATGTTGCAGTGGACCAGCTTGCTGAAAAGATAAGCGCAACAGGTCTGAAGGTATGTGTCTAGTGTAGTGTTAAAGTAAGACTTTTACAGTTCCATTAATGTTTTTAGATATGCACAATGGGAAATTGCCATGCTTTGAGAAAAAAAAATAGTAAAGGGGCTTGGTCACAGTCCTGAACACAAAGGAGCAAAACTGCAAGCAGCTGAGAATCATGATGATGACTGTCATGACATTAGTACAATTGGCCATATTGAAGCCATTTCCCATAAAGTGGTGGTTAATAGAATTTTTTTCAACTCTCACTGCAGGTGGTGAGATTGTGTGCCAAATCAAGAGAGGCTGTAAGCTCACCTGTGGAGCACCTCACCCTCCATTATCAGGTTCTCCCTGCTTGCTTATTGTGATGCTGATTACATTACAGTTGCTGTTGTTTAGTGCCAATAGTAGTCAAGGTGGGATATTTGTGCAAAGCATTCAGAGTAGATGCATTTTCAATTGCAACTAGAAAGGGGAGAGAGGAAGAGTGGAATGCTTATTTATATTATGATGCTTCCAGGAGTAGTTTGAATAACTTGTCCAGTTTAAGCCTCATAACTTCATAATTGTGCTGGGGTGATGGTCAACAGGTGAGACACCTTGATGCAACAGATAAGAGCGAGCTACACAAATTGCAACTTTTGAAAGATGAGCTAGGTGTGTGCCTTGTGTTTGGTTTATTACAAATATGTTTTAGCCTGTCATGACACATTGATAGCTTCTTGGATCTACCAATTCAGGAATATTGCAAGTTAAGCCTTCTGGTCTTGCTGGAGATATAAGATAAAGCAGATTCTGGTGTAAAGCAGCCTGGTTTAATTTCACTCTTTTCATGCATATTCATAAAAAATTGGGTTAGAACGACATGTTTCCACATTAAGAAAATCACCTGCATATATCTTGTAGAACACTACCTTGAAGCCAGGTGCTGTGGCAAAAGATGGAAATTTTTTATATGCTGACCAAGATTGGAGTGGTTGTGAACACCTGCATCAAGTTGCTAACCCTTTCTGGATTACCATCTAGGTGAGCTGTCAAGTGCTGATGAGAAGAAGTATAAAGCGTTGAAGAGGGCAACTGAGAGAGAGATTTCACAGAGCGCTGATGTGATTTGCTGCACATGTGTGGGTGCTGGTGACCCACGTCTTGCCAACTTCCGCTTTCGTCAGGTATGCACTCCTTTCACCAAAAGAGCAATGAGGTTCAAATCAAGTGTGTAGGACCTGCATATACCACTGATTCTACCTGGGATCTGGACCCAGAAGGCTTGGAAATTATAACCCAAACACATGCTTTGTTCAAATGAAACTGTGTCAATGTTATCTGATGTGTTATCATGACAGAATCTTTTTTGGAAGAGTACCATAGTTCTTCTGAAGATGAAGCCTGGCTGCTTGTCTGTGCAGGTTCTAATAGATGAGTCAACACAAGCTACAGAGCCTGAGTGCTTAATTCCATTGGTGATGGGAGCCAAACAGGTGCATTTACTTTCTGTGCCATATGGTGACTGTCTTTTGTCATGCAGCAGGGAGGGATAGTCAGATGGGTCAGTAAGAAGGGTCCAGTAATGTGGCCTTAGTGTTTTGATGAGCATGTCTTATGCACATTATAGTTTTCAGTAGTCTGGTAAATTGCAGGTGACAGCCATAAGGTGATGACCACTCATTGTTTGTCATGTTTTTTTTGGTCCAGATCGAAATGACACCAGGCACCTTTGTTGTGTCATGGTGGAGTTTTCTCTGCACTCTCATAGTTATATCTTTGGTAGAGTCCTGCAAGTATGTGTTTTAGAAATGCCCTGAGTTGGAGCATTTTTTTTCGTGATGGCAGCTTGTATTGGTGGGAGACCATTGTCAGCTAGGGCCTGTTATTATGTGCAAGAAGGCTGCTCATGCTGGACTTGCCCAATCTTTATTTGAGCGTTTAGTGTTGCTTGGTGTCAAACCGATCCGTCTTCAGGTAAAATATTTCTTTCACCATTTGTTGTTTCTTTTGCCTAATATGAATGGTTAATGCCCTTCATTGCACCTGTATGAATTGTTGTGAAATATTTTTCGTTCTTCTATGGGTTTCAATCTTTTAGATTGGGAAGTAATGCTGAACTCCAACTTCCCAGTTAAAGAATTTTTCATTTGAAAGCATGGTGGTTGCTGGGTTGGTATAGGTGCAATATCGGATGCATCCATGTCTGTCAGAGTTTCCATCGAACAGCTTCTATGAGGGAACACTACAGAATGGAGTCACCATTGCAGAAAGGCTCCAGTCACAGATCGACTTCCCTTGGCCTGTTCCTAACAGGCCAATGTTCTTCTATGTTCAGGTGACCACTCCTGCTTGTTTGTTTGCATGGAGCTTATATTCAGTGTAGTTTGACAACCATTAAATTTAATATGTTACTCACAATGCATGAATCATTGCTTCAATGCCAGATGGGACAAGAGGAGATAAGTGCAAGTGGGACATCATATCTGAACAGAACTGAAGCTGCAAATGTGGAGAAGATAGTGACAACATTTTTGAGGAGTGGAGTGATTCCAAGCCAGGTAAATGCCTTCAATTTACAATGCATCACAGACCTGAGAGTGGAAGCTGCCTGCTTGTGTCTAGGAGCAGTAGTGTATGCAGTGGATCTTTTGGAATGGAGATACTTTTCCTAAAGGATGTCAGGTTTCCATGGTGTTGTCTGGAGCTATCAGGACACCTCAGTCAGAGGACATATTGTATACAATGTGTGGAATGATGAAATTGAAGTCTTCTTTATGTGTGACAGATTGGGGTTATCACTCCATATGAAGGCCAACGAGCATATATTGTGAACTACATGGCACGAAATGGGTCTCTACGTCAACAGCTCTACAAGGAGATTGAGGTATTCTGCCAAGATAAATGACTTTTCAGCATTTATATCGGAGTAGGTCTGAATGGGTCATGTTCAGAGTTGCTCATGTCATCAATAACATGGTGATCCTGTGATCAAATTGTCAATTTTTTGTTTTCACAGGTTGCAAGTGTGGATTCCTTTCAAGGTCGAGAAAAGGACTTCATAATTCTGTCTTGTGTGAGGAGCAATGAACATCAGGTATGATCATTCTGTAATGTGAGTTAAATCACTTAAATAATTGCAGATCTCCTCTCTGGTGATTCTACCACTCAATCCTTGACATGTTATGGACTTAAGATTATAAACAGTTAGGGACCTTGTGATAGCATGAAAAATTGAAGCTTGTACCCTCTTTTGTGATTTTTACACTTTGTGTGTGTTTTGTGGTTTTGTTGTTCAGGGGATTGGTTTTCTTAACGATCCACGCAGGCTGAATGTTGCACTCACACGGGCACAGTATGGACTTGTCATACTAGGCAACCCAAAGGTCCTAAGCAAGCAGCCTCTCTGGAACAGTCTGCTGACACATTACAAGGTGAGATATGATTGACTGCTTTTGAGTTTCATTATCATTGTTTCATCTTCCTGAGTTTTTGTTCTAATCGACCTCTTTATCTTGGGGGTCTCAGGAGCATGAGGTCCTAGTGGAAGGACCTCTCAACAATCTGAAGCAGAGTATGGTGCAGTTCCAGAAGCCCAGAAAGGTCAACATGTGAACCCTGAAATGAACTCATGCAATGCATCTGCAGAGTGAAATTGAAGTACAAATGGAATTGTCAACTGTGTTGCTTTGTGTGTCTTAAAATTTTGGGAATTCTTTTTAAGAATATGGACATTGGATTTCAACTTCACCCAAGTACCTCTTCTCCATTCTAATTAGCTGGTTCTGGCCATGCACTTGTCTTGCCACTTGAGTTTGTGTGGAGTAGAGGGTCAGTTTTGGTGCTGACAGCTGTGTGCTCTTTTCCAATGCAGCTGTACAATGATCGCCGGGTGTATCCAGGAGGTGGAGGGCCTGCTGTAGCAAATGGGGATGGATTTGTGCCAGCCCCAACTGCCACTGCAGCAACTGGGGGAGCGGTAAATGATCGCCGTAATGGACGTGGCCGATATGTGGATGGGAGAAATGGTGTGTTTCATGTCCTTTGCATCTCTGATTCCATTGTAAGAGTTTGGATCTTTGGTAAAAATGAGGATGTGGTTGATTTAAAGGGATATATTGGATATGGGAGTGAAGGCATGAACTGAATTTCAGCTGCTCAAACCGTGCAGGGAGTGGTGGATATACTCCTTTTGGTCAGATGGCAAATGGAGGAGGCCACAGATCAGGAGGTACTCATCACGGGAGCCTGGTATCAGGGCGAGCTCCAGTAGTGGGCTACCCAGGAGGACCACACATGCAGCCCTATGCCATCCCTTCCCGTGGAGGTGTCCATGGGCCAATTGGAGGAATCCCTCAAATCCCACAAGGTGGCAGCAAGGGTTTTGGTGCAGGTAGAGGCATAAGCACTGGGGGTCCCATTGGGGGCCATTTATCCCACCACCAGGCATCACAGCAGCATGCCGGGCTTGGCATGAGCTTTGGGTTTGGAGGCCTTGATAATTTGGCAACTCAGCCTTCTGCTGGTGGGCTGTTGACACAACAAGGATCAATGACACAGGTAAATCATGATCTTTCATTTCCTGTTTTCCATATGTTTAGAGTTTCTGCAGAATGGTGTTGTGGTATCTTCTTTGTACTGTGTTGTTCATATGCTGGTCCTCTTTTTGTTGCCATTTTTCTGCAGTAGTGTGTTTCAAGAGTCTGAGAAACCGATCTAGAATTTATTCCAAGGTCATAAGTATGGTCTGCAGTAATATAATATGTTTCATCCATTGTTCTCTCCAGTAGGATTCAATGAGTTTTTGCAGTTATTCCTTTGGACTTTGACTTACAAGTTGGTATCACAGGGACTGAGTCAGAACCTGCGAGATGGGTTTTCTCTCGGTGGCATGTCTCAGGTATCATTTCTCTCTTTTTGTCATGCTTGATGGACATTGTTGTTAAACCATGTCAGGCTACCAGATCTGGTTCTATCAGATGACAGTTGCCAATTTGATTTTCAGGACTACATGGTTGAGGATTTCAAGTCACAAGGGTCACACATTGCATATGCAGGCCAAGAATTCTCTACCCAGGTTGAATTCCAACACCCCCAGACTAAGTTGATTGAAGAAAATCATCAGGATGACCTTTTGTAGTAAAGGGAGTATTAGTACAGCTTCATAACATTTACCAGCCCCATTTTCTAGACATGTTTTAAAGATACATCAGCATGCTATTTAAATGGTAGAAGGCATATTTAAGATCTATCAAAGTCAAACTACAGCTGAACTTTTGGTTATTTTGCTGTCACAGACAATGCAAGGGGCTTATGATGTGGAATATGTTGGTCAAGGAAGCCAAGGTGTTCACACAGGGGACTTCATTACCCAAAATTCCCAGACTTCTTTTGCTCACCCCTCAGCAGGGAGTGACTTTGTTTCACAGGTATGAGGTCATAATTGTTATGAACTGTTACTTATGTGGTCAATTGAACCCAAACCCCAGTGATTGGTCATGTTGCATTTCACACATAGGGCCTTAGCTGTGGATGCTTGCTCAGCTTCTTGGATCTACTTGCTATGAGATGGTTTTAACTTGGGATTTAGCAAATTGTGGGGACAGCAGGACTTTCTGGTACATGGTTCACAGGGATTGTTTACCCAAGTGAACTTTCCTGATCACTCCCAGGATGCTCCCTCCACTCAGTCCCACTTCACAGTTGGAGGTTCCCTCCACCCTCAGGTAGTTCTCCCTCACATATATGCTTGAATGTTGTCTTGAAAGTGTGCCACTCAAAGCCTTTTCTGTATAGGCATCCATTGTGATCACATGGTGGTGATAGGTTCATTCTTGAATTAGTTTCTCTAAACACCTAGACCTATTACTACTTAGGGAATTGAAGAGGCTTCAAGCAATTATTGTGAGTTAAAGTCAAAATTAGAACTGTCAAGTACTAAAAGTGGGGTCCTTATCACAGGGCATCATCAGTCCAATGTATTCACAGCCATTCACTCAGTACTCTCAGTCCCTGACCCCACAACAGCAGCAGCAACATCACCATCGAAACCATTACAATGGCTAACATGTTAAAGTCACTGGCTTCCTGAAGGGCTATGGCACCTGAAACAAATGAATACCTAAGGGTCATGTTTGGGCAGCCGCCAGGTTTATTCTTTCCATATCACGTGGATCTTCTGTTGGATGGATGCATGCACCCATGCATTTGGGAATGACATGTCTTTCTGTGTGGGTGTATCCATTGCACAAATTCACTGGGGAGCTCTTTGTTGAGGACTCCTAGAGTTTGGAAATGCGAGATATGCTTCTGAGCAAACAAGGGACATGGCAAGACTGGAGACTAAGAGGAACTTGCAAATGAAGCACAAGGACCACAAACCACAGGATGTGGCACATGGAACACAGAATCACACATGGATTAGGAGGTACAGCAAGCCAAGTCCATTCAGGGGAATGAGTGGTCATGCTGGGCAGCTGGTCAAATATTGCCTGCGCTTTTGGATCCAGATGGAGCCTAGCTTGTAGAGCTCTTTAGAAATATCCTCACCTGGACACAACTTGGCAATGGAGGGTGACAAACCTGTTTCTGAGTTATAATAGCAGATTTCTGTTGCACTTTCACTTTGAAGCACAATCAAATGCAGGAACCTCTTCAGGCCTTGGTTTTCTTGGCATTTCCAGGGGTCATCTTTGCAATCTCATCCAAGCTGGCTGTTTTTCACCAGTGCATCTCAGGTGTCCAAGAGCCTTTGGAGTGGGGAGTGTGGCACCCAAATACTCCAGGACAATGTTCAGCACTCAGTGCCTGAGGCGTATAAATTTGGGTACCAGAGTAGGTCTGGCACTGGTCAATCCAGTCTTTCTTTGTGCTTTTTGGGAGAAGCAGCTCTTGCTAAAAGTTTTGCTTGGCTAGATGGTCACTCTAGCAGAATAATGTCTTCATTTGGAAAAAGCCTGAAGCATAGGGAACTGCCTGTTCTGCATGTCAGGGTTTTTCTAAGTCGCACATTAACCTGGGACAAAGACCATGTGTGTGACTTGCTTTCTAGTTTAATGAGTTTTGTTGTATTATTGTTTTGCTGTGTTTTTTTAATGGAAAATATGTTGCTTTCCACCGACTGGAAATATCTAGCTACTAAACTTATGCTCGATCCAAAAGCAGATATTATTATTGGTTTTCCTTCCTATCAGCAGTCTTCTCCAGGATGGGACCATGTATCATATTGTACTCTACAAGAATCGTGGGCAGACTTCTAGTCATCTGATGAGATGGGTGGTAGACATCATATCCTGTCTACTGCTACTGTTGTGCTTTACAGGAGGTTCTGTGGTGAACAGCTTCTGCAAGTGCCAACTGTGAGTGAAACCTCCAGCCAAACAACTCAACTTTGGGCTCTGGTAGACATGATATCCTGTCAACTGATGCTGGTGTGAGGCTGGTGTGCCTTGAATCAGAAGGCTATTTGTTGAGTGAGTTTTGTTTGCCAGTTTTGTGACTGATGATGGAATGATGCTGTTGTGCTTTTGAGGAGAGATTGGCTTTACTTGGTGGGTTTTGTGTGGTGGTTGTGAGTGAACAAAGTAATTATTTACAGTTTCAGAAAGTGTCTGGCACTATGATGAAATGAGTTACATTTAGAGTGTGAATCACTCTATGTTTTGCCATGTCCAGTCAGAAGTAAATGACATGATCATTTATTGGCTCTGTCTGTAAGGGAGATACGTTCAAACAATGTAGTTTTCATTCGGTCCCACATTTTTTATGAATGTTCACTGGGCAGTATCATGAACTATGAGTCCATTTTTTCACAACTTCATGGAAGATTTCCTGTTTTGTCTTTTGCTGGTTTGATCTTGTCACAAGGGGTAGAGTTTTCATTGGTTATGGTCAGTGCCACATTTTGATGAATGTTCACCAGGTATTATTTTGAACTATCTATATTTTGAAAATTTCACCTGATTTGGCTAATTGCTCTTTGTGGGTGATTGATAGTTACATCCCAAATTTGTTGCCATGTAGTTACATCACAAAATTGAAGTGCTCACTTTGACGCAAATTTGTTGCCAATGTGGTCACAACTGTTTTGCAATTTCTTTACAGCCATTTACAGAAGCTATCACAGTGGTTGCAGTTTCCATTCAGATGCTTTGGTGAAATCAGATTTCAGGTAAGTGACACCATCAAAATGGAAACTGATGGTGTCACATTTCACATGCTTTGGATTCACAGAAAGAAATGGTACTTGCTCAATTCAATTGAAAGCAAAGCATTTGAAAAAATTACCTCGATTCATGTTATTCAATGTTGACCAAAGTAGATAGTTAATTCTTGACGAAGTTGTTCTCCAAATTGCTCTTGCCCTTCAATGCTGTACTGCATGCCTTCATTCTCCCCTACATGCATTGTTGTGATTGTTGCAAATTGTCTTGTGAATCCAAATTGATGATGCACTTGAGTCTTTGTACATGGGACTCCCCTTTTGACCTCAACAAATTATGTAGAATGCAAGCACACAAATACATTAGGTATGAAATTCACATTTAATTCTGGTTTCTCAAGGAGCTCCTTGAAGGTCTCTTCAAGATTCTGAATGCACTCTCCACCATAGATCTATCTCACTTATGCTTCATGTTCGCAAATAAGTTCCAAATTGGAAGGGATCATTATCTAGGATATTGGAGGATAGCCCTTGTCACCTACAATGTATGAAGGAAAGGATCTATTTGTTATGCCCTACGCAACATCTAACAAACTCTTGTATTGTGCATGTTTGTACAAAGACGAGCTTTTCAAGACTTGAGAATCATTGACTTACCTAGGCAAACCCACATGCACATCTGTGAACATGTCATTACAATTCGTAGTGACTTGGGTCACAATACACTAAACTCACCGTGTCTTGAAAATAATAATAACAAATCCCACCAGTGGGTTTTATTTACAGATTTTCTACTTGTAAAGGCCCAAACATTGTCCATCCTGCATGGTGTTGTGGTGGGTGCTGCTTCACCCATTACCCACTTCTTAAACACTTCCTATCTTTGCATAATAAACCCCAGGGGTTGGTGAATTGGTATAGAAAAGCCCATGAAAAAACTAATGCAAAACTGATCAGCTGCTATGGTCAGCTCAGCTTCTTACTATTTTCACTGTTGGCTGTGAATACCACCAGTTATCTGACTTTTCTAATAACCTCTGGTTTTGGGTTTTTTTTTAAATGAAAAAGAAAAAAAAAGAAAAAAAAGCCTCTCTAGTTCTGGTTTTTAAAAAAGATTTTCACAATTTAAACAAACCTCAGGTTCTGGGTTTCCAAAAAACCTCAAAGAACTGGCAGTTTTTATGAACGAACCACCAAAGAAACCGGCAATTGTATAAAACGGTTATTTGACTAGTTCTTAGATTTTTTGAGAACTGCATTTATAGATCAAAATTGGTCTGAGACTTATGAGAACCACGGTTATATAATGGAAACTGATGATTCAAATTTTTGAGAACCAAATGATATATATAAATATATGTAAGAACTGCGTTGAGAACCTCCGGTTATCAGTTTCCATTTCTGATAACTGGTCCATACACCATACATCACTAGGCTTGTTGATCTAACTCATTGACTATGCTCTGAGCTTTAAGCCTTTGTTCATGTTGTTAGTCCTACTTTCCACTCTCTTGATTGGGAAACACTCCACTCTTCAATCTCCTCTTTGTAGTGTATAAAGAGAATTCATGTGATGTTAAGATGACCATGCCATTGTGTCACTCTTTCTTTTCTCCAGCCCCATATTTCTTCCTTCATTCACTCATGGGTTTTATAAAAACTTTTGATATACATAATATACCTATGTACATCAAAAATAAATAAAAATAGGAAGAATTAATCTAAATTAGAGACTTCCACACCCACATACTAATGAAATTAATTAATTAATTAATTGCCAAAGCTTTCATATCTTCTCAACATTCAAAGTTTTTCCCAAACACAAGAAAAAACCACACCAAATTTGTGTTTGCATTTCCCCTGCCTTCCTTTTGGTTTTTTGTTTTCTTTGAAGGTCATTGAGTAAACCCAACCAACAAGCCCCCATTGGCAAACCCCCAAAGTCAAGCTCATTAGCAGAGGGCTGGCTGGAGTTTCAACCCTGCAACTCCCAGTGGGTTCGAACCTAGGCCCTTTTTTGGGGGGGGGTCCCAAAGATCCTAGAATGGGTTATACCAAAAAGCCATCCCCTTGGGTCAAAACATTTCCCCATGTTCATGGTCCAATTTTTATTTTTATTTTTATTTTATTTTTGAAGGTCAACCTTCTCGCCAGCACACTATATATACAAGAATTTAAATTTTTTTGAAGGTTTGGATGTCCTCCCCCCCTCCCTAAAAAAGAGAGCCAAAACCAAATATTAGATAACCTAAAAGGTTTCCATGAGCCCACCCAAAAAGACTTTGAAGTAATAGTGGGGGAGGGATTGGGGGAATGGTAAAATGCTTTTAAACATGAGAGTCATTTGAAAGGTTTCCACTACAAAAACTAAATTACTCTATAAGTATAAGTCCGATTAAATTGTGCACCTAGTCATCAATGACCTCATGTATGACAAATAGGGTTCCTTCCAAATATTGAAGCATCTAGCTACTTGAAGGAATCAAATTTTGATAATTGTTGGATAAGTTGACATTTGTATATAACGTGTGGTGGGATAAGTTTAATTATTGGTAAGAAAGACGAGATGTATCCAACATTTGGGTATGACTTTGGACAACTTTGATTCTGAGCTTTCGTGCTTGACTTGGGATCCAATTGGCAACTCATAAGGCTACAACAAAGGGACCTATATTTTTCCCTCCAAGTAGGTTTTTCTTTTCACCCTAAACCCTAACCCAAATCCAAACCCATGGGCCAACCCAAAAACAACTTTCACGCTTTGAAAGGTGGGAACCAACAACATCAATTATTACCCACGTCTTTTGAGAACTTGTAATTGTCACTAAGAAGCGATTCCCACCTTCACCCGAAGCTTCATGGGGGTGAAGTCCTCTTTCAAATGCATTCAACCACCACAAAAAAGAACCTTGTTGAAGTTTTAACAAATGTCTACAAAGTTCTTAATGATGTGGCATAATCTCTCCCGAGTGCCAATTACACAAGATAATGACAAGTTAGGTTGATCTCATTCTAGTACCAACTCACTCTATTAGTTGCTTAAGTCATTCCATTTCCATATAAAATCTTTCAATTAACCCTATGTTGATGTTCATACTTTAATGTATGCATTTAAGGTTCAAAGGCCTAGTGGCCAACCAAGGGGTCAAAATAAATAAAAATTGGGGTGTAATTGTAGAAATTTTGGTTGTCAAATTTTAGGTCCTAAGCACCATTGAGTGTTGAGCTCACCAAGTTTGTCAAGTTGCGTGGTGGCTTTGACTTTGGCTATTGAAGCAAGAGGCTTTCGTCTCCTTTAGGCTTATATAGGGTGAAAGCACAACCAAGCAAACATCTTTTGATCCTTGTAAGCATAATTGAAATGTAACGTAACATAAGCCTTGATATATTGAAAAGAATTTAAATATATATTTTTTCAATAATTAATATGAACATGTTTTTTAATTTTATAAGAATCATATTGAAAAATCATATGTTCAAAATATGTATTTAAGTAAATTTCAAAAATTATAATTAAATGCAAGTAGATGTCAATTCTTATTTTAAATTTTTTTAATAAATAAAATATTAGATTTTTTATTTTCTTGGTTAATGAAGGTTTAAAATATACTTTTGTATTTCCAACTTTTGCATAGTATAATTAACATATCAAACTTCTAATGTAAAAATCTTTGAAACTTTATATACAACTTATTATAAATTTGATGAAAGGCATGATGGGTTGAAAATAAAATTTGAAGAGATTTCCAACTTGATTTTCTTGCATTTGTGTGTTTAACATATGATTTTATGAAAAAAGTGATGTTGTGGAAATTTATTTTTTGTGTTTAATTGATTGGTCTTTCACCAAGTAATGTAGTTCAAGATATTTTTGCTCTTATCGCATTATTTGCATTTATCCTTACTTTGTGGGGAGTTTGTTGACTTTATTTATCCTTCCTTCCAATTAAAAATTTATCAAGTATAGATACCTCATAAGGAGAAGACTCCTTGTAGGATTTACAAGAAGCACAATTTTTTTTAAAGGAAGAAAAAATGATTTATTTGGTTGGATTTGCTCACACAATTCCTTCAAGATTCCACATATCCTTGCACATTATTTATATTTTCGATTCCCCAATCCAAGATGGGCTTTTTAAAAAAAAGTTGAAAGTTGTATATTACCATCTAGCATGGACATTGATCTTGAACATTTGGC
>Ga0209208_10001814_pt1 | contig 30453 bp, 15 predicted proteins | sample S1TSphfallax_3_FD_187694 | JGI IMG/M metagenome (GOLD analysis project Ga0209208, IMG submission 187694) | Host-associated microbial communities from peat moss isolated from Minnesota, USA - S1T2_Fd - Sphagnum fallax MG (SPAdes) (version 2) | ecosystem: Host-associated > Plants > Peat moss >...
GTATTCTAAATTGTTGGGTTTCATCTTGCCAAGTTCTACTAAAACATCAATTTGTCTTTATACTTCTACTTCCTCTTAATATGACAACCTACCAAAAGAAATTTTACAAGGTGGGAATCCTGGTGTTCCAAAACATGTTCACCAATGGTATAACATCCTAGCTTTCCTTTGTTCCAAGCAAAAATACCTTGGAAATGTTCTAAGAGGCCCCATAATTCTTGCCTTTCTACATCATCCAAGCTAGGATAAACTTTGGAACATGCAATATTAATGTCATTAGAAAATAAATCGTTAAATATTTCTTCTTTTATGAAATTGTCTACCTGTTCATCAATATTAGAAACCCCCCCTTTTTAACCAATTGTTTTTCAACTAGATGTGATTTGCAACTATTTTATAAATGGATTTTTTAATTTAAAAATAAAATAATGGAAATTACCAATTAAGTTGACTCGTCAACTAAATTGGTATATAGTTGAATTTTTTTTTCAACTAGGTGGTATTTTTCAAATATTCCATTGAATATTCTTGGCATCAACAATGTCTCAAAATTGAAATGTCTACTATGTTGGTAAATAATGAAAAACATGTCTTGACTAAAGGGTCATTCTTGGAATATTCTTAACATTTAAGGTTTTTCAATTGGCACATAGTTATGATGTTAACTGATGTTCAACTATTTTGGTGACACCATCAACACATGTATGTAGGATAGATGAAATGTAATTTCATTTGCAAGTTTGTTACAATTATCTTTCAATTCAAATAAACAACTAATAAGTGACTTTGCTTTATACATATGATATATGTTAATATTTATGTTAAATTATGATAACATTAAATTACCTATAAAGTTTGTGTGTATAAGTGAATAGTTATGTGTGATGTAATTTTTATAATGCATATAAATTTTTGAATTCTCTTGAATGGAAATTAGTAATTTAATCTTGTATATGTTCATACATGTAATATTTGATTTTTATGTACACCAAATTTAGTTCACAACATATGAAGTAATGATATATAATTAAGGATTAAATTGTGGAATTCTATTGTTGATTCATCTCTTTTTGTGAGTTTACTATTTATTAAAAATTATGATCAAAGCTCATCAAACATTAAAATACAAGTAATTTTATTTATAAAAATGAATGGTTATGTATGATCGTTGATGTAAATTTTTTTTTGTGCATTTAAGCAATAATATTTAATAAATTGAAATAGAATTAAACAAAAAACTTAAATATAAGTTGAGAATAATTCATATGTTCAATAAATGTAAATTCTATTTTTTTTGTAAATCAAATTTAGTTTTCAACACATCAAGTAATAATAGATATTAATACTTTTGTGAAACTTTAATGTTTAGTCATTTTTATACATATGCTAACTTTATATTTGTTAAAACTTATCAAATTTCATTAAACTGAAATTACATGTAAATTATATTTATAAAAATGAAAGGTTATGTATAATGATTTTTTTTTTTTCACTTAAATGATAAATAAAATATATATATATTTTTAATAACTTGAGTATAACTTTAAAATAATGTGTATTGAAGTACAAGCTAACAATAATATCTTCAATACATGTGACGATAATTATATTTATGTAATTTCAGTTTTAATTTACAAAATAAGGAATCAAACATAATTATGATTACTTGGAATTAATATAATGTAATGATTATTTGGAACTAATTTAATAATTAATCTAATGTTAACTATTGGTTTGAATATATGTCAAGATTATTTATTTCATTATCAATTTATTTGATATTAAATAATAATAATATTTGGCATAATTAATACAAACATTTAATAAGTAGTTATATAATTTCAAAAAATATTTTTATTTTAACACTATTATATTTACCTCAATATTTTTACGATATATTATATTTATTCAATGTAGATTATATTAATGTATATTAGTTATAACATGTTAAATATTATTATTATTATTATTATTTTAATAACAACCTAGCTTATATTAGTTTCAATAATATTATCAATTTATTTTTTGTAACTATAATAGTTTATTAATTATTAAATATGGAATAAAAAAATTGTTGATGAATATTTACAACATGTAATTAACATAATGAACTAAACCTAGGCTAGGTAAACTATTAGTTTAGGTATAGGTTTAAGTAAATTAAAATTAGATTGTAATTTAAAGTTGTAATTACATTATCATAGGGTTACAATTCACATAAACTAGTCAACCACCATACACTTAAGCTATTAGAGAATTTGAAATCCTAATTCATCTATCTTTTATTTTTCAAGCTCAAAGTGATGTTTTAAAGCTTGATCTGACACACCCATGGCCACGTAGATCACTCAAAATAGATTAAAAATGAAGAAAATACAAGCATTCAAAGTAGTAAGTCAAGGTAAGTGTTCAATCATAGGCCTAACTTACACATTAAAATTTAGTACATTTGTGCTTTTTGTGCTTTTTGTGGTTCTTCTCTATTTTTCCTTTGTTTTTAAAGCTTAAAAAAATACTATAAAGTTTAGCTTGGTGCATGCATAACTCTTTAGATAATGTAAAATGATAAGAATTTTTTTAATATGACATTCTAAAACAATGGGTCATTTTTCGAAAAAATATATTATTTGAGTTTGACATGTTTTATGTTTCTTTTGTGTTGTTCCTTTGCTTTTGGAACTTAAAGAGATAATGTAGAGCTTACATTGGCACTCCCATAGCTTTTTACATTACTTGAATTGGACAAGAAATGAAAAAATGAAAAAATGTTTTGTTGTAAAGGCCTATGTGTGTATTAGGCTTGTTTTCCCAAGGTGGCAACAAAAATGTTTGTCCTAAATTGTTTGGTTTCCATTTAAATAATTCAAACTATATATTAAAAAAGTGCACTAGGATGATGGAAAATCAAAGTAAACATGAAAATGTAATAGCCATTTGGGTTGAGAGATAATAAAAAATATTCAACCTTAAAGGCTAAGTTAAATGAAATCTAGGACTTTTATTTGTGATTTAGGTCTAGCTTTAGTTTAAGCTAGGTGGTTGCTTATGCTTAGGCGTAATTTAGGTGCCTAGGTTTAGATCTAGCCCATGTCTAGGTAATTATTAGTTGCCTATGATTAGGCACCATGTACATGATAAGCCGAGGTTATGCCACATGTCATTTAACTATTGGTTCATCCCAAACTCTATTAAATCACCACACATGTCGTCCCACCATTGGCCAAATGCATTGACCATCTTAGTTGCAAGATAATTTACCTTTTGACTTAATTTTTATTATGTAATCAATGGTGGAATGTTTTGGGTGTGCCACATGTCACTACATCATTGGTTAAAACATTTTATTGACCTAGATGGAATGTAGTTGAAATTGCAACTAAATATTTTACTAATGTCATATGTAGTCAGTGAATGAAGTTCATCCATTAGTCGAGGGAAGTTGATAACATCTCGTGACTAGGTTAGTACGATAGTTTGCAAGTAAAATGGTTAACGATGGCTATTGAGGTGGTGTTGACACGTGGAAAATTCTTTCAATTGACATGTTATTATTAATTTGTATTTGTTAACTTTTTTGGTTTATAGTTGAGAAAAAAAAATTTCCATTGCAAAAAATATTTTGCAATTATTTTTGTTACTTTCAACTATGTTTTATAGTCAAGATGTAGTTGCAAAAGGGGGGGTGGGTAACATATCTTTTTATTCCAAATCTATTTCATCTAGATGGTACCCCACATCAACCTATTCATCATCATTTGTATTAATGTTAGATTTTGCAACAAAGGTTGTCATTGAATTTTTCTTCGCTAATCCATTCATTTAAAAAGAGAACGGGGTTCCTATAATTTGCAATTTTTCCAGGCTATTATTGATGGCATTGATGGTAGGCTCTAAATTTAGTTATTGCAACATGTTCACCATAATTAATGGTAGGACTTGTACATTTGCATTAGGACCATGTTGCACTTGTATCAAACTTCGTTTTACATCCATTATGGTGCCTATTTTGATCAAGAAATTTAAACCTAGTAGGATGTCATAATTATTTGTGTCCATGACCATTAATTTCATGTTATATTACACATTGCCAACCTTAACATGCATTTCTTCAATTCTACTTGTAGCCTACATAATAACTTTTGATGCGATTTTGTAATTTTTAGAACTTTAGACACTAGGTGCATTATGCCTAACTCTTTGACCATAGCTACAACCATCATTGACATAAACGTTCTGGTGTTGATTAGTCCTTCAACAACGTAGTTGTTTATTTCCACCATCAAGTGAAGTGTTTTATTTCTGTGAATTTTGTTGATGCAAATCTTGTGAGTTGTTAAAGGTGTCGAACCCAAAAATGTTTGGTTATCCCCAAACTCAGAATTTCACTTTTGTTTTATTAATTTTACTAAACTTTCAAGGTGTTTTTGTTCTTTAGGAATCATGAGTATTGTTTCCACTAATGAAAGAGAAATCTTTTCCTTGATAAAATGGGAAAATATTTTAGATTTCATAGACGCTTCCCTACTCATCCCTATTTCTTCTACATAGATTTTTTTCTCCACATAGCTTGTTCAACTGTTGCATTGTAACTTCTTCATCATCCAATAACACTTTTAGAAAATTTATTGTTCCAAAAGGTAGTTTCCTCTCCTTTGGTCTCCTTCAACACTACTATTTAGAATGGCCCACACCTAAGGAGAAAATGCACTTAATCCCACATATGTGACATACCACATTTGGTGCATTTTGGCCATGATTCATTCAATCTTGGATAGGCAATGGTTAAATGATTTTCCTTTTTACAAATTTGGCATTCCCCATAGGCATTATAAGAAGACGAGGCACCAGCATTAAGTGCATTCCCTCCTAAAAAATTGATCAATGTGCTATTCAATGCATTGACCTGTTTTTTTATCATAGTTTTAGAACCTCCATCTTCTTGTTCTTCCTTCAAGGATTCATAGGGCGTTTCACCCAACTCACCCAACACCTTATTTAATTCTATTGTAGCTCCTATGAATTTTTTGATGTCGGTGAATGTATTTACAACACAACACTTATAGATTTCTAACCTCAACTTGGCCAAAAATCTTTGTCATTGTTTTTCATCTTGTGTTTTGCCCCTTTAAAAAAACTTTTCAACACATTCAAAATACTTTTGAGGCCTTTCCTTGGGTTCCTATGTAATGGTGTCAAACTTCATTCAAATGTCATTTACATTAACATCTGTGAATTTTTGTACTGTAGAATACGTAATTTAGTTTAATAAGTTGGAGTTGGGTTCAATTTTTTGAACCACTCCTTGGCTCTCCCTTTTAAGTTCAACTTTGTAGTTTTGAAAAGCTTGTTTACATTAAGATCTTGTATTTTGATGACCATTGCTAGTTTTTCTGCCCAATCATTGACATCCTCATGGTCCCACCCCCAAAATAATTCATCCATACTTTATGGGTTGGTCATATTGTCCCTCAAAAATTCCTAATGTTTCATAGAACCAAAAATTTGTTGGACTAAAGAAAATTTGTTTAAGGTCTTTTGGAATGGTCTACTCTTTTTCCCCTTTAAATGCCACTACCCTAATCCGATTGTTGTTTATTTTGATGTTTAATTGAGCTATGCTCTTTCATGCATACCTCCAACCAAGTCTTCCATACAAATTTGAGTAGTAGACCCAACATAGTAGGTGAGCATCCGTACAAGAGTAAGTAATTTGCAAGATATGATCGCCAATTTTAATGTTGTAGTTTAGTTTAAGTTGGTAAAATTGTGCGCAACAACTTGAGATTTTTGTTTCCTTAGGTATCAAAATGATTTCTTCCCTAAATATCCTCCTCTTCTCTAAATATCCTCCTCTTCTCAAGTTGACTCAAAGGGCGAAAACGTGTGTAGAAAAATCTAGATTCACTTGATTACATGGTGACCCACTATAATCCATCAATCCTAGTCCTAGCCTTTAATCATAATGTTGCTTTTGAAAAGAAAGTGGCATGTATAATGCTAATTGTTATGTCTTTCAATTCGACCTTGAATGGATCAAACCTTACAATTTTGAGTGAGGTGAATCCAATTACTTTTGTGATTAGAGATTCGACAATTAACTCTCTTAGAAAACCAATTTCATAAAATTCAAAGACCTTAAATCAAATTTTGTAAGTCATTACATGACTCTTATTCCCTAAAACTATTATCTACAACTTTAGGCATCAATTCAAAAACTCAAATTGGTCTCCTTTTCTTATTGGTTTTTAAGGTAGAATATTAAATGGTAGGGGAGAAAAGTTTTGCTCATTTGTGGATTCTTATTGGCATTGCCACCTTTGTTCTTAATCCCACCACATCCTCTAGCTTATTACTTGAGATCTTGCTCCAATGTGCTCCACCCTAAGAATGCAATATTTAATATGAAACAAATCCCTTATACCTAGTATGTAAAATCTAGTAAAATGGTTAGGTGAGGTAGAAAGTTTGGGAATCCAAATGTTTCCTATTCTAGGTGTCTTATTTTTTCTTTTAGGAATTGAAGATGATACTTTATGCAAGGTATAAGTTGAAATGATATTGCTTCTATAGATTTGCAATTGATTCCATCCTCCTACCCCATTTTTTATTTTCACCTAGGCTTGAGCTCTTGTGTAAAAAAATTATGAACTATTTCCACTACAACATCATTGATTTAAACTTCATAAAGAATTAACCCTGTAATGGCTACTATTCCAAATCCCAATACATGCAAAATTAAGGCTCGTATTTGAAATCCAACCTGCCTTTTCAAGCAATCAAACCTAATGATTAATTGTTGCTCATGAATGTCTTGGGTGATATCATCTGTTCAATTAACCTCATCTACACTAAATGCCCACATAATGTTTTGTTGAAAATGTTGTCATATTCTATTGCATATGAGTTCAACCAGTGCCATAGAACAACCCACTCTCATACTAGAAGAGGAATGAAAAAAAACTCTTGTATAAAGATGATGCACAACATAAGCACATCCATAGAAGTGCAAATTCTAATGATACTAATTATATGCATCATAGAAGAGATGTACACTTAAATATTAACATTTTGTTTTTACTACAGACTTGATAGAACAAATGTCAAGAGTTTGATGTGTTGGTCCCCAAATGGCACAATTTTGATGCTTATTCCTATCTTACTACAAGTGATGCTACCTAATGATACATAAACAAGATCATCCAAAGACATGTTAATGTCTAAATCTACGAAGGTATAACTTGAGATCAAAACTCTTGATGTTCATTTAGTCCAATTGAGCTACTAAACCATCCCCCACTAGTGCAACAATGGCTTTAGATTGATAAGCTCTGTATTCCACACAAACAAACAAATCCTCCTACTCTCCTTCACATGTTTTCTTGAAGTTGTTATGGCTATGCCTATATTGGAGAAACAAACAATGGTGAAACACTTACTGTTGTCACTATGCAAAAAGTTGACAATAATTGAATCTAAAGTTGAAACCTAAAAACTTTCTATGTTCACACTATGACCTTACCCAGTTCACTTTCTTTCAGGTCACATTGATGTTAAGTTAATACCTGGCTTAGGTCATACCAGACTAGTTTGATATTTAATACCAGTCTCTGACCCTTTATAATAGACCAAATATACTCACTTACTTGCGGGTTCTCAATGATTTTTTCAAAGAACCAGTTTATATATATATAACTACAGTTCTAAACAAAAATGTGAAAGACTGGTCAGTGAAACATCTGTTCTTTAACATTTTTTGAAATAACCAGAACGGACGGTTCTTTGATACTGATTTATTTCCCAAAAGAACCGAAACCAAAGATGGTTCTGTGATTCTGGAATATTTTCAAAGAAACTTCACAACACTGGTCTCATCAAATTGTTCATCTACACTGTCAGAAATGCATTCATGGAGGTGTTGGGGAGATTGTGTGCGATAATGGGCGAGGAGGGAACTTCCATGGGTAACCTAATAGTGTGATTGGATGAACAGAAAAGTTTAATAATAATGAGTTACCAGACCGAAAGCCCACATGGAGCTTCGTTACAGCAGCAACGGTGGCCTTCTGCGTGGCTTCTCCGGTTCTAACTGGGCACTGCTGGCTGGCTGGCTGGCAACACCCCTTATACGCAACACACACACACCCTGTACGCACTGGAGATGAGGCGCTCGCTCTCGATCGCTAGTTATCCTTCGCGCATTCTTCCTGTGTGTGTGGCCCTCTCTGCCGAAATGATTTCGCCCTCAGAGCGCGAAAGATCCCAAACGTGAGGAGAAGATCATGTGGGCATCATGGAGAAGACTACAACTGATAAGAGGAGCTTGAGAACTCGCGGGATGTAACAGCAACGATATTAGGCTTTTAAATGCTCTGAGCTTCTGGGGGGAAAGATGGTCGGGTAAGTGGGGTTTCAACTTTTTATTAAGTGTGGTAAGTGGGGTTGCGGGAGCTTGGAGCGGGACTAGTGATCTGCTCTGCTCTGGGGGGAGGACTCCAGAGAAGGTGTTTTCTTTGGGCTCTGAAAGAGCGATGGCGTTTTGGTTCCAAAGATTTCTCCGGTCATGCAGAATCAACAGCAGCAAGTGCTCTCGTTGTCCGGGGTTGGGGCTTTGGGAGGAGGAGGAGGATTTGGTGGTGGAAGTGGCGGCGGTTCCTGGGCGGGTTTGAGCCCTGTCCTGGGTTCACTGGTGGAGTTTCCAGAGCTGGAAGTGAAGAGAAGGCGGAAGAAAAGGAAGGAGAAGCGTAGATCTTCCTTGGTTAGAGATGGCGCCGTGTCTTCGGCGGGAGTCTTCGGCGGTGACGACAGTGGTCCAGAGAGTGAGTATTCGCTGGAGAATGGCTTGAGCTGGAACCATGGGGAGGTCTCCAAGACGCTGCTGTCGCAGCAGCAGCATCATGAGGTCAGGAGGGAGCGAGAACTTTACCTCGACAGGAATGATTTTGAACTTCGGAAGCCACCGCATCAGGTCTGGCGGCTGGAGGAGCAGAAGCCATTTGACAGCAGCGTCAGTAAGGGAAGCAAGAGGGAGCATAAGAAAGAAGGGAAGAGGCAACAACAACAGACGGAGATTTTCTCGGATACGGACACGAACGCAGGAAGGAAACGCAAGCGAAAGGAGATCGAAACCGCGGTCCCCTGGACAGAAGAGATGGTGCAGTACCTGTTCGAGACATACGACGACGTACATCGGCGTCTTTGGATCGAGAGCCGAGGCAAGGTAAAGAACCAGAAGAAGTGGGACCCGATCATCAAGACGATGCGAGAAAGGTTCCGACGAGAGTTCACCAAGAACCAGTGCGAGAGCAAGTACTGGAAGGTGCGGAGAGAATGCACCAAGTACAAGACAAAGCTGGAGAAGCGCGCAGCAGAGACTGATCATCACTACCCTGGGAAAGCTGGCGGTGCTATTCGTGAACTCTTGAAGCCCAAATTCTTCGATGTGTGGTTCGAAGCTTCGGGGAAGAGCGCTGCTCCGATGCCTGAGATCGAGCTCTCCTCGGACTCCGCAGAGATGCGGGAAATGTCACAAGAGCGTGCCGTGAGTGAAAAGGAAGAACAAGATGGCGAACATTTGGATCATCATCACGATTATCATCGCCACAAACATAACAACAACCCAGGCTGCGGTATTGTGCGGGAGATGCAGGAGGCTATCAGCATGCAGCTTGAAGCTTCGGAGAAGCGCGAGGAGGCTCTGAATATTAGGGCAGAGCTGACGATGGAGCTACTAAGGCAGCACATGGAACGAATGGAGAGAACAGGGTCCAGTGTGGAGGACGCAAGGAGGCAGCAGCTGCACATGATCGAGGGGGTCGATAATAAGCTTGACCGCCTGGTGCAGGGCTTGAATGCACTCAATGGCAACATTGGAGCTCTCATTGGCAGGCTGCAAGCTTTGAACCAGTCTCACAAATAGGTTTTCTCACACCTTTGGTTTCAGGAAGTACAAATATGACTGAGTGTTTTCACATATACAACAGGAGGGAGGCTCATGGATATGACCAATCTTGTGGATGTGGGGCTTTCTGTCTTCATTGGATAGATGCCTTTTTCTTGCTCACAACATTCAGTATGTTAAAACAGGCTTTGAATGGAGACTGGGTCTTGTTGTGTCCCTGAGAAATCAAATTGTGTTGAATCCTTGATTGAGATGATTCTTGTTGTCTGTTGTACAAATCTTTTAGCCTGGGTGTTGAGGAAAAGGTTTTTGTGTGAAGGTGGCAAGAGTGCTGATTAAGAGAATGTGCAAAATGATTAGATTCTGTTTTGGAAGGATTAGGTCTCTGCTAATTTTTTTTTGGGTCTTCTAGGGTTATGACTGTGGAGGAGCTATGATGATGACAAACATCTTTGGAAATAAAACGTCCGTAGTATTAGCATGCTTAAGATTACTTCCTTCCTTCTGAGGTTGGTAGAAGCAAAAATGAAGGTGACTGAGTTGAGGCAAAGAAATGCATATATGAGGACACATCAGGCAAAAAAACTGATTTCTTCATAGATGACTGGCCTTCCTACCTCATGAAGCAAATCTTGCAATTAACAACACTCAGCATCCATGGGATGAAATGTTTGAGCTTAATCTATGCTCTTCTCAATTGTTATTCTCATTTAAAACAGGTGGTCTATAGAGTTCTATAACCAGAACAAGGAGAAACCCAAAAGTCACAACAACTTTTTGGTGCAACTAATATTTTCTCTGAGAGTGATGCCCTTGGGTGAAAGGAGCGCTCCCAAAATAAGGAGCCTAGGATGGTAGCCAATCCTTTGCTCCTCATGACCCTAAACATACAAAGGGTTTAGGGCATTGTCGGGGAGAGAGAACATTGTTTATGCCTACTCGTGAAAAGTGAGAGGGATCTTATACCTATAAGGACACTCAAGCTGGTTTTGATGCAAGCTTAATCCAGACAGTTTCCTTACCTATTTGTGTATCTGTTGTTGTCAGATTCATTCAGTTGCTCCGATCAATGAGTAAAGTGGATCCGGGAAAGAACCAATCTGGCATTTGCTGTTTGGTTCTTCCAGTTGCTCTATTCAATGAGTAAAGTGGGTCTGGGAAAGAATCCAATCGGGCATTTGCTGTTTTGTTTCTTTCCTGTAGTAGAGAATAATTTCTCAAGAGTGCAAAGTATCCATCATGCACGCCCTGTTGGTCCCTGCACAAGTGCAAAGCTGTCACATGTTGTGTTATTATTCAAATAAGCCATCTCTCCTTTTAGTTTTCTCCTTCTTATTCATGGTTACACTTTTTTCTATTCTTTGTTCTACATAGTGGGGAAGGTAGAAGAGGAAATTCCAATAGTAATTAGGATTATGGGGAAATTACTCATGGAGCTGAATGATATAGGATGCTACTGGACATAGATTATGGGCTTCTGGCTCCTATTTAGATGCAGAGTCGGACAAAGTAATTCTTAACAATTCAGGTTCCTTGACCCTGTTGATGAGAGGGAAATGATATGAGCTTTGGTTCCATGTACAACTAAGTTCCTCTTACAGGATTCTGAAAGAACTTTAAGCAGAAAAACACTATTGAATATCTGATGCAGGTGTTTGGCATGATATGTTGCATGAATTTATGATGCACCCAGTGTTAGGAAGCTTCATTTCACAGAGGTGTCCTTCATGTTGCACCTAGTGTTAGAAAGCTTCATTTCACAGAGGTGACACTTCATGATGCACTAGTGTTAGAAGCTTCATTTCACAGAGGTGACACTTCATGATGCACCAAGTGTCAGAAAGCTCATTTCACAGAGGTGTTCTTTGTCAAACCCTGGCATCAGCTGAGCAGATAATATGTTTTCTATAATTATGTATGGCCTGGGAAAACTGTTCATCCTTGTTATATTGATCCAGAGTCCTCAACCAGAATATGCAGGGATCAACTATCTACATGAGTCATCTCATGTGGATTGCAATGTTTCAAATCCTGCCATTTTGGAGCAGTGAATAGTCAATTTTGTAGTTTCTGAATGCTTTGTACCCTAGAAGAGTTCTTCATAGCTCAAGCGACTAGCAAAATCGTTAGTCTTCTGAAGATAAGTACCTAAAGTTTCTATTTGTTCAAACTAGATGTTTGATTAAGAAAGTGTGTTTTATATTCAGGTTTTCCCACCTTTGGAAGCTTGAAATTGATTATTTTAAGGTTTCTTAATTTTAGGTGTGGAGCTTTCAGAGCTCACTTTGTCCTCAAAAGATCATGCTCTTAAAGTACTCTATGTTTCTGTTTTCTCTTATTTCATTGTTTGGTGACTTTTTGGTTTTTTGTCCCATTCTTCTTGGTGTGACAGAGAAAAGGGGGAAGGGAACCAAATCTCTGGTTATTTGATACCACCAGCTTCTATTCAGTAGGCCCAAGAGGCTACACCCCTCTCACTTGGTTACAGTCACATAACAGTCCCAACAGCCCCATTGAGTCCTGGCTCAGACCAAATTTTTTCCTATTTCTCTCTTATGAACAAATGCAGTCTCACATTTCCCTTTAGTGATTGTAAAGCACTTGTAGAGAATTCCTAGTGTATTTGGAGGGCATTTTATAGGTATTAATTGGTAGGAGGGAGCTTATGCCTATTCCTTAAGGGTAGGAAGGAAATTATGCCTACGTATAGGTGTAAAATCCCTCTCACTTTTAGGGAGCAGGCATAAGAACCCTCTTCCTCTGACACCTCATGGTCTGTGAAGGTTTCCATGGTAGGTAAGGTCCTTGGTTGAGGGTGTTACCAGAATAAGGGTACCATTTGAAGCCACAGCCAAGGTGGTGCATGCATGCTGGTTACACCCTCCGAGGGCCTTTGCCAGCATAAAGCAACTGCCTCCCCTGATTGATTTGTACAGACTAACATTTCAGAACAAGATGTTCCTCTAGTGTAAGATCCCTCTGCCATAGCCAAGTGAATCTTAGATTTTAAAGGTGTGCTCCAAGTACACTTTGAAATTTCTGTTAGTGCTTTATGTTCATAATAATGCTTGTCTCATAAAGCCCTAGGGTGGGGGACATCCACAAAATGGGTGGCTGGATTTAGCAAGGGCCTCATCCTAGGCCCTTTATTTTTGCAAATGGCCCCACCCTGGAGTTTTACGTTACACAGAATGTCTGAATCAGCACTTGATAAATCCCCCACAGTGAGTTTCACATCCTAAAGTCTACCACCATGAAGCACACCAGGAGGACTGCTCACCAACTCCATTCAGACATTTGTGAGTGACAATTACTCCAGCAAACCTGCATCCCACATAATTGCTGTCATACACCTTAATCCAGCCACCCCTGAAATTCACATCCATTCTCTTCCTTACATTATAAGATGAAAACACTCCTGTGGGCAGAGGTCTTGCGAGATTGAATGTTGAATGCTTACATGTCTTTGGGTTTGAGACAAAGAATCAGTTCAGCAGGGCCTTTGTTTCTGGCTTTGAGCAAATTCAATTGGCAAGCAGACTAAGTGTGGCAGCCAACTCACAATGCTCTCACTTAGTAGTTGCATTGTTACCAATATGAAGCTCATCAAATCTCTATCTATGCTCAATTGTTGTGATTCAAGTCACCTTTAAGACTTATTATAGTCTCCTTTGGTGTCCTCTCTCTGTGGAGGAGGATTCTATCTTTTGGTTCTTCTCTTGACTGGCCTGCTGTCACTACTATTGTCCAAAGATAACTTGATCTGTATAGGGGAAGGCACTGCTGTCAGGGTATTATGCCCTGGGAACTGGGCCCATAATACCTCTCAGCAGTGCCTTCCCTGGTGTAACAACTGAGGAGTGGCCATGATCTACAGCCATCGTTCTCCCTCAACAGTAATGGCTTTGTGAGTGGGATCTCCTGCACCATAAGGCCTGCTCACACAGGATCTTCCATAGAAATGGGTAGCAACCCCATGAGTGGGAAATACCACCTGGTAAGGTCTCCCAAATAACAAAGAGGGATTTCCCCTGAGGTAGTCATGAATAATGGTTACTAGCAAGTACATGACTAGTAATAATTTCAAAAGCAGATTCTTGGAACACATTGCAAGGAAGGGACGAAGGGGCAGTGTTCTGGATATGTGGATGTCATGCAAGTCAGTCCACAAATAGTAGAGTGAAATGGGTTTAGTATTTTGTAAGGGTGTGGAAAAAGCATTACAACTAAGGCCGCATACATTATCTCTAGTTGGGCTATAAAGCCCTTCCCCATATGTCATTCTAGTATGTTTATGTTCATTATTTCTTGAAGCTGAATTGAGTTGCTGTAGCAGTCTGCATTGTACAATAACTTGCAATCTGTCACTAGACTCAGGAAACCCAACATTTCCACACTGAGCTCTGCAAGGGTGTGTGAGAATCTCTTTGCATTGAATGAAGTGTGACTCCATCTCTTTGTCAGACTACATTGAGTTACAGGGTTTTTAGTGTATAAAAGTTGAGGAGCATGGGCGTGGTAAGCCTTTTTGCCTTATAACAGGGGGTTGCTTCTTGTCACAAAATTTCACATGCAGATCCTGTGGGGTTAGACATGCTTATCAGTGGTCACAGGCAGACCAAGAGACATGACTGTGGTAGCATTGTGTGTCTTTTGCAGATTTGATGAATCAAAGACCATAGATGGTGAGCAGTGTTCATTTGAGACAGAATCTTCACAATGTGCATCAATATTGACACAAACATGTGAAGCTTTTTGTTGATAACCCTGCATGAGAAATACTCACATTCACTAGACCTGTTAGAACTGTAGACCCATTTAAAGTTGTGGGCAAGCCACATACACTATGGGTTTCATTTGCACAACTTGATAAAGCTCATGATGATCTTGTGAAGGCCAGAGTTATCTATGACAAGGCAGTGCAGGTAAAGGCCCTACAAGGCAGTGGATGACTTGGCAAATGTATTGTGTGTGAATGGGTGGAAATGGGGCTTCACAAAAGAATTTCAAAGGTGCTTTGAAGCTCATGGCCTGTGCCATAGCTGAGCCTTCAACAGCTGTCAAGCAGATAGCTTAGTGGTTTCCTGCCCACAACAGGCATATGCAAAGGAACAGAGAGGATTGCCGATTTCCGATGTTGAGCAAAATATGCGATTTCAACATCTTCACTGCACTTCAGTAGGATTGTCGTGTGTTGAACTATAAGATGATTCAGGTTTTTTTAACCTTGCAAGAAGATATTATTGACTGTTTTTTCAACCACATTTTTCTGTGGAAAGTCCTGAGAAGGGGTTGCACAAGTTCAAATGAGGGTATATGTGTTCCCTTGAAGCTTTGGTCATTCTATGTCGATTTGGAAGGGAGGTTAAGTACTTTGGACAACACTTTGTTCAATATCTTGACTGCACTTTAGCAGGATTGTTGTGTGTTGAAACTATAAAGATGATTTAGATTTTTTTACCTTGCAAGAAGATTTTGATGGACTTTTTTTTAATTACGATGTTTGATGTAGTGGCAGTAGAAGGGGATGCACCAGTCCAAATGTTGGCTTATAAATCCTTTGAAAGCTTTGGTCATTCTATGTCAATTTGGAAGAGAGCTTGGAAATTAGATGGGCAGATACTTTGATTTACATCTTCATTGCACTTTAGTGGGATTATTGTGTTTTGAAACTATAAGATGATTCAGATTTTTTTGCCTTGCAAGAAAACATTGGTCCTGATTTTTTCAACTACAGTTTTCCATGCAGAACAAGATACACTAGTTCAAATGAGGGTATATAAATTCTTCCAGCCTTGGTCATTCTGTCAATTTGGACAAGAGCTTGGGTACTTCAGATGACACTTGAAAGGTCTATGAGCGGAATGAGCTCAAAATCGACATACCCTAGTTCACACTACATGGCCCTCTTTGGCCAGAGTGAACCAGCACCCACCCACAAACGCACCACCATGGATGGATGGTGTGTGGACAGGACACTTTTTGTCATTGGGTTCTTGGTCCCCAGCTAACCTCCCTACAGCCAGGGGTTCTAAAATTCAGGTTCCTCTAACTGGATGCCGTCAAAACGGGAAAATGGGTGTGGTGCATTTGTGGGTGCTTGGCGGCTGGGTCACACCAGCTGCCCTGGTTTGAGGTACTTCAAATCTTGCAAAGGTGTCAACACCATCAATTCATTTAAAAAGTTTGAATGTCCTTCCAGGTGCCTATCTTCAATTTCTTGCTCTACATTCTATTAGGTTTGGGCGATGGGGTGACCGATAGTTGTTGATTTTGGCAATGTGGTAGTTGAGAGCAGTGTTGGGCTATTCTCACTTTTTTTTGTGAGAACCATCGATTTCGGTTTTTAGGGCAGGTTCTATGAACCGCCCTGGTTCTTAATTTTTTTTTCACATTCTGAGAATCGCCTCCGTTTTCATAATTTAAAACAAAATCCAGTTAGGCGGTTTTCAGGGTTAGCAATTCTCACAGAATTTTGAACCGTCGATTTTCAGGGACAGTTCTCATAAGTCGATTCACACAAATTACGGTTTTTTGTTATATATATATATATATTATTATTACTTTTCATTTTTTTGGTTTTTTGGTGTTTCTTTTCTTACAATCAGTGTTTATTTTATGGTATGAAACTCAGTTTAGCACCAAATTTTGGTGCTAAACTGAGTTTGCTCTGTCCTTTACTTTCCTGAACGCTTTCAACCAATCGCTGCTGCTATGTGTACTGTAGCTATAAATGTTCTCGAGCCTGATGCATTTAATGCTAAGTCTCGGTATTTCATACCCTTATTTAATAGAATTTCATGACTTTGTGGACAACATACAAGAGGGCATGAAGCATCAAATGGGGGGTGCAACTCATGCTCAACAGGGCATGACTTTCCAGATAATTCTTATATTTAGTTTTTACCATGAGAATGGGACCCTTCTCAAAATGTGAGAACCGGTCCGATTCTCAAATCGGCTGTCAGGTGAGAACTTAATCGATTCTCACCTCCTTTGAGAACCTTCAATCCGGTTCTCTGGACAGTTGACATATCTGATTCTCACTGGCCGGTTCTCACTGAGAACCGAGTTGAAAACCAGTGCCAGTTTTCAGCCGATGGGTGAGAACCGCCCAACACTGAGAGCTGGACAACTGGTACCGCTAGCCTGGATTGTGGGAGCACAAATACTTAGAGGATGCTTTCAAAGGAAGTGAGAGAGGGGTTCAAATTGTTTCCTTTAACACATTCCTATCTAGGTAATGGAGGACTATTACCTGCCCCTGGTATCTTGGGGAAGGAAGTACACCAAAGGCCACACCCTTTGAAATTTTAGAAAGATGTTCCATACATCGAGGAGTTTAGCATGCATGGCTCATAATGGAGCACACATTTGAAGGCTAACTCACTATGCTGAGGCTACCCTGGTAATTGGACAAAAGTAAGATTGTATCATTAATTACAGCTTCCAATACTTATGAGCAGGAAACGCAGTGTTGGCCGGGTATTTCCATTTCAGCATACCAATTGGGTATTGGTATTATTCTCTTTTCAAATTGGGCCTTGGGTATGAACATGAGTATTGAAATGATTATGGAATGGACGAATATAAAGTGGATCTATATAACAACCTACATGTTTTGGGGGTCTTGGGGGGTCTTGAGTATGAAAATGAATAAACAATGACCTCATACCAATTGATATGAAAATCTTGGTATTGAATATTCACATAATACTTTATCCTAAATGAGAAAAAAAACCATCAAAGAAAGAAATCAAACACAAGACAAGGTGTGACAAAAGAGGGGAAGATTAATCCAAGTTAGTAACATAATTTCAAAACAACTATGACATTAAAACTGCAATCTGCATTGTATTATTTCTAAAAATGCTATTGACACATGTTTTAGAAATCATGTGAATTTCAAAATCTGAAGTTTTTAAAAAGAAAATTTTTGAAGAAAAAAAAGTGAACACAAGCATCTCAATTACTCATCATCTTTAGGAGATGCATGCTTAATTAAATTTCATATGCATTAATTTAGGTTTTTATCATAATTATCACTAGGCATGTGTGCAACAAAATGCCAACTAGTAGGTGTTATTAATACATGTTATTTTATGTTTGAAAATTTATATCAATACCAAGCACTTGTCTTCTTATCTTGTTCCCATCATCCAAGTTCCACACCTTCCATAGAATGCCATTTCTTCCCAAATCTAATTTCTTGCAAAAAACAAAAACCCCACAATTTCAATGAGTGTTGCATTCCCACCAAGTAATGATCACCATTGAATCTCTTGACTTTCCATCATCAATGATTCCATAAAAATAACTATTACCAGTACATTGACAACCCACATCAAACTCAAGGAATTTGAGGTTATGATTGCTTATCATTTCTCTTCATAAACCCCAACATTTAAAAAAAGAAATTCATTATAATCTAATAGAGCATCTTCAATTTCAAAAAAAATCTTTGAAAAATCCTTGCACAATGTTGTCACATTCTAATCTTGTGTTGCTCAATCAATTTTTGTAAATCATCACAAGTTTTTTCAAATTGTCCACCTTTTATCAACATCTTTTCAAATTGGTAAAGATATTTGCAACATTGAATATTCTTTCATACTCAATTTAAAAGTTTAGAATGCCAATAACCAATTGGTTAGATACCCAACATGTGGAATTGAACTACATGAGCTTTCCACCATAATAGTGGTTTTGCAATTTCAGCAATTTTAAAAGAACTATAATGAAAGGGAGTTCAAAAGCTAGCAAAACTTTCATTTATTTCTTCAATGCTTGTAGTAACACCAAGTAATGAATCTTTTGATGCACATGTGGAATGGGTTAGGGCATTTCAAGATCTAGCTCTTTGTAGGCTTTGGTCAAAAGAGGAAGGATGACCTTTTAATCATTTTCAACCACCAACTTTAAAGCCATTTTTGAACTATTAGGAAATTTAATGACAATATGCATCCCCTTAAATATCAAATCAAACATCAAAATAAGCATATTGTGAATTTTTTTGTTGTGAGAAAGTGGTCACAAATGAAATAAAAGGTTGCAACAATTTTAATATTTTAGTAGCCATGCAACCATACAAAATGGTTAATTCCTATTCAAATGTACCATATCAAAATGGTGGTTGAATGACATATTTTATTACATATTCTTTTCAAATGCATGCAATCATTGTCATGGCAACTTCCAAAGCATCTAATAAGAGCCAATACCTTCATACTTGATTCATAATGCATTGATGGACAAAGGGGATAAGGTGCTCACAAATTATTCTTACCATAGCCCAAGTCTAACTACTTGGAACTTTAGCTTATAAAACTTGAGTATGCCACGAGTAAAAAATGTTAATTGCATTGGCATATGCAAAGGTCTCTTGAAACATGACGCACTCCCAACTCCTTGAAAGATTCAAATGTGGGTCCAAGTAAAAAACACCGGAAGAGGAGGAGTTGGGGCACGCTCCCTAGCTCACAACACTTTAAGGGGTAGAGGGGCGTGCTAGAACTCCTGGATGGGACTAGGAAGAGTTGACAAACTTCCTTCACTCACACGGGCTTGCACAAAACCCACACAAGGTGTTTAGTGTGTAGTTGGAGCACTTTTGGTGCTAGGACTCACCACGGGCAACACGGACACACAAGACTCACCACGGCTCGGACTTGGGGGAAGCCACCACCTTCCCCTTTATAGTATACTCTACACCTTTCCACGAGGCCCACATCCAAATGACTTTTTGCCCCGAGATTCCCAAGTGGGAGTTCCGAAATCGCCAAGGTTAGGACTCTCGCAACTTTGGAGCCCCATAACTTTGCAAGTAGACCTTGGATTGAGATGAAGTTTAAAGAAAAGTTATAGCCCTCGTCGAGAGCTTTTCAATGGTATGCCACACTCCATCTGTAGACAAGTAAATCGGGTCGATTCCAGACTTTTTCTGGTTAGGAGTCAAATTGGCAGTTTGACTCCCGGCCTTGCTTTTGGCCATAACTTGTGTTTTAGATATCTAAATGAGCATTACGAGCCCATTTTAGACATCTGCGTTCCAAGATCTTTCCAATGATATAAAGAATGCCACAAGCCATTGAATTTTGACCCCTAAAATTGCTCTCTAAAATTTTTGGAGTCCACCGGGATTCCATCTCCCAAAGTGAGAGTTGCCTTCGGAGTGTGAGGGTTCACTCCCTCACATTTTCCTACACTCCCGGGAGTATGTGATGTGACTCCTGGGCTTTCTCTTGGCTCGCACCCTTATAACACCTTTGCCTTGGTCACGAGCCCAAAGTTAGGGTTGTGACAAAACAACACTACCTTGGATGCAAATCTATTAATAATAAGAGTTTTCAATTTTTTCTTTTGCAAAAACATTCCACACATTCCTTTTCTTATTCTAACAACTCCTTTGATTTTTTGGTCCATGTTATAATACTTTGAAGAGAGGATTGTGCACCTTTCAAATTAACCTTTTTCATTGAAAAATAAACATGGCAATGTTTAGTGGCATATTAACATGCCTTGGACATAACATGGTTGAAACATATAGGGTAATGGGTGTCAATTTACAATGGAGCACAACTCACAATAGATGTTAGTTTAGTAGCCAAGGTATTCAAGTTCCCTCCTTTAACCTTAACATATGCAATGATTTTATTTGTGAGATTTTGTTTAATAATGCTTTCATTTGTAAGGTTAAAAGAGCACCCAATGTGTCTTTGGCTCCAAAAAAGGCCACAATAATAGGGCAAGGTTATAGTAGAAGGTAATGAGGAAGGGGTGGATTTCTACATTTTAAATGCCAATGGACAAAACATGTTGTGCAAGAGGCATCCACATGTGCATGGGGATGCACATTTGAAAGTAGTGATCATGTTGTGCTTGGTACTTATTAACAAAAATGGGGATGCAGTGAAAATAACTGTGTGTTTAACAAATTCAAAAGTTGTTTTTCTTGTTACTGATTTAGTTTTAGCATGCAAGCACTACTACAAAATGTGGGTGTAGTTCACTAGTCCTCATTCACTAGATCAATGAATTCACTACTTTTCAACTAGTCCCTATTTACTATGATTGATGAATTCATTCAAAATCTAGTGAAATTGCTTGGCATACAGGGACACATTTTGTTGTAATAAAGTTCTCTATGTTATTTGCCCATCATAGAGTGAAAGGAGATGAACTAGTTTATCAACTCTCAGAGGAGACACTTGAAGTTATCCAATCAAGCTTGGAAAATGCATAAGTTTATGTGTTTTAACTACGACATAGTGTGTGCAAATTTGAGTTTTCCTTACTAAAATTATAAGGTCATGGCTAGGCAAGAGGTGATAATCATAGTGTTGATTCTATTTTTTCTTTGTTGTGTTTGATGCCAACCAAATTCAAGTTGATCATTAGTTTGGTTTTATTTATTTTTTGAATGCAACTATAGAGGTATAGAGTGTAGACCTATTGTTGACATTATTTGGTTTGTAGGATATTTAACTTAGCCATATGTAATTGATTACATATTGGCATATGTTTCATAGAATTTAGAGGCAAGATCAAGCTCCATTTTTAGATTGTTGCACTTGTGGATCTTAAAGATTAACTATGTAGATATGGTTATGGCTAGAAACAAGTTTTTTTGTATTTAAAGTATTAGTGTTGACAAAGGTACGTAAAGCATATTGATGTGTTATACTTACTTCATTTTGATCCATGGATTGGGATCTAATTTTCATCATGTGTTTAAAAATTGGGCCATGGATAATGATATTGCCTTTAATTAAAACCATGGGTCATACAACTAAATTACACATGGGTCAAATATAACCTAAACCATGGGTTAGATATAACTTGGGTCAAATATAACTTGAACCATGGGTAAGATATAACTTGGGTCAAATATAACTTGAACCATGGGTAAGATATAACTTGGGTCAAATATAACCTAAACCATGGGTCAAATGGTTAAATTTTACATGGGTCAAATATAACCCAAGCCATGGGTCAGATGTTTGAATTGTACATGGGTCAAATATAACTTGGGTTAGATATAACATGAGCCATGGTTCAGATAGCTAAATTGTACATGGGTTAGATATAACCTAAGCCATGGGTTATAACCTAGGTTGAATATAACCTGAGCCATGGGTTAGATGGTTGAATTGTACATGGTTTAGATATAACTTAAGCCATGGGTTAGATGGTTGAATTGTACATGGGTTAGATATAACCTAAGCCATGGGTTAAACGACTAAATTGTACATGGATCAAATATAACTTGAGCCAAGGGTCAGATGGCTTAATTGTACATGGGTAAATAATAACATGTGAACCATGGGTCAGATGGATGAATTGTACATGGGTTAGATATAAGATAAGCCATGGATTAGATGGCAAATTTGTACATGGGTCAAGTATAGCCTAGGTCAGAACATTATGTGTACTTATAACCTAGGTCAATTTTTTTGTGTTTTCCAATCATCAAATATTTACTCCAAACCTTATATAATGAAAATGTAAAAGCAAAAACATTAAAATTATTTTCTACATAGAACCTTGCCATCACCTAATTTGTTCATTGATAATTTTATAACCAATTATTTGTTCAGGAACAATATGCTTGGATTGACATCTGCCCCCTATGTGATAGAAAGCTACAACATGCACTTTGCACCTTTATTGTAATTTGATGTGAAGCACATCATTACCCAGTGACAACAAGTAAAGATAAATTTCAACTTGAATCTTGAGACCTTTCCATTTTCAACAAAGAAGTATGAGAAGTATGTCATCTCCATTGCATAATATTTACATTTGAAGTACATGCCACATACATCCTTATACATTATGTGTATGTATATGCATAAAAATGCAAGTATGTACTTTAGAGTGTAGTATGTCATATCCATTTTATATAGTGATTTTGTATGTTTGTACTTGAATGTAGTATATACTTAGTTTGTCACCTCATGATGTAGTTTGTATACTTGATGCTTGTGATGCATATGACCATGTACATTTTAAGTATATCCATGGATTGCAAATATATATGTCTATAGATGACTACTATATTATTTTACTTGTTCTATGCCAAAATCAAAGAGTAATAATAAGACCTTCCTAAATAGTGACAACAAAATTGTGCAATAAAGTGGGTTAACTTATGTACAACTTGTAATGGCTTTGTTTTTAGCAACTATTATACCATCAACTGTTGTATGTATCAAGATGGAATTTTTGTTGCCATATATGATTTGTCCATCATGGTTATATTTCATAACCTTCAAATTTATGAAAAATGGGGGTCAATTGATTTATGGGTTTTATAAAAAGTTATGTAGACAAATTATGTTGCAAGAACTTTTAACACAACTTCATACATACATTATTTCCAAAACATGCTATCCATTCAAATTTTCATTCATCTATGTTCTGTAAGATTTCATGCCCTTGCACATCATTTAATTCACCATAATTAATGCACAATAGATATAACATTTGGAATGACAACCTTCACTATACTATGGGCTAGGTGATAAGAAATGTGAAAGCCACAAATCCAAATATGAATAACCCACCTAAAAGAACTACAAATATGATCTAATTATCAAAAGATAACTTGAATACTTGTGAAGTGACTAGCTTTGCAATTTGCTTTGCATAAAAATGAGAATTTGAAAAACCTAAACATTTGTATGTATATTGTCATGACTTAAACCCAAAACATTTTATACACACAAAGCACATTAAAATGGCATAGCCCAACACCTATTTTATATTGAAATGTAAATAACAACAATAGGAAAGATGAAAAAGTTCCCATATTAATTCATGAAGAACCTAAACATTGGTAGTAAGAAGCCTCCTTTTGAATGTCTAGCTATTGGTATTTAATTAAGAATTTTTGAAGCGTGCTTTAGTGCCCAACCTTTGATTTGCTTCCTCCTTTTTATTAATTCCTTCAAAACTTGCCTTGCAAAAACATTTCTTGAGCTTTGTTAGAACAAGACATAATGTTTATTGTGAAATTGAAAACTCACTTTTGCATGAACCTTTAAAATGGCAATGTAGATGAAAAATTACAAATAAGTGTACAAGAAATATGAAGACCTTGAAGGAAGAACACCAAGTGATTCACCATGTGCTTCATCTTTAACCTTGCAATTGGCATGATATATGGTTACTTAAAAGGTCAGGTCCAAGCACAAGTTACCACTGATGTTGGTTAGTTGTTGAGTCAATAGCAACACATTGCTAGCCATGTATTTTTTTCTCCCAACTTAATCTGCCATTAATTAAAAAAATTGGGAAAAATCAAAATGGGATGCATCCAAATTCCAGTTAGAAAACCACCCATTGATTCATCTTGAACTAGGTCATGGGACATATGCAATGACATGTGGCTTGGGGATGTGTGAAAATTAGAATGTACAAACCAATTTTAAGAAAGTTGTAGATCCTTAGCACATGCCCAAAACCTTTGAAGTCGCCAACTGCTTTCAGCTTCAACCCAACCTAGTTTTTTGAAAATGTGGTAACAATATAGTTAATTAACTTGCATTCACCACATATTATAGTTTAGGTTTACTAATCCTTTCAACTTTCTAGATATATATTTTTTCAATCAATTACAATCATGACATTAATGGTTGCCAATATTATTCATAGCCCATGATGGTAGATGGATACATAATTGCAAGTGATGAAGTTAGAAAACACCAACAAAGGTATTTCTCTTGGGCCCATTCATTCACAAACTCTAGAGGAGCCACCATGACATTCTTTGGATCCTCCATGAACACCTTCGACTTACACTAGCTTACTTACACACCAAGAAGATACCTCCACATTATATGACCTTATATCCCTCCAATTAAGTCCCATGGCCTAACAATGAGTTTTAATCAACTACATGAAAGGTCTTACTGCACAAATTCATGCTAATGTTGGTCAACCTCCAAGTCAAATTCTATACATTAAAATGGACCATTAGTCCCAACAATTCCAATACATCTCCTTATTCAATATGTAAATACAAAAAATGGGAAAAATTAAAATGGATTGCATCCAATTTTGATCAAAGAAACAAACCCCAAAAAATGTTTTTAACTTAAAAGCCATATATTGAATTGAGATATGTAATTTGAAGTATAAAAGGCGGATTTAAAATCAACTCCATATTAATGTTTGCTTTGAAATGGGACAAGACTAGCATTGGATTTAAGGTTTATGTTTTTGAAAGAAGAGAAACAAATGGTTCTTGGTACCTAATTTAAGTAATATAAGCCAAGGTGTATAACATAGTACTATAAGCACACTAAAATGTATTAGATGTACTAACATGTACCAAATATACAAATTACACATGTACCAAAATGTATAAAACCAAACCATATGTTTATTTTAAATACACTACATTAGTGTCCAAAATGTATCTATTGTGACAATTAGCAAAAAAGTAACCACTCCTTCTTCGAGCTGCCCCAAACACTTCTTTGAGCGCAACTTTTTGGACATCTTTGTTTTTTATCCTGTGGGGGTTGATTCCTTCATTCGACAATCCATACTCATCCTTGAAAGCATGGAAATCAATGGAAATAGAGGGTTGGCTCCTCATAAGCTTTTTTATTTTGATGTCCAAATCTTCTAGAGTCTCTTTTTCAACCACATTCTGAGTAACATTTGTATTGTTTTCATTAATAATTGGTTGATCTTTACTTGGTCTGCTTTTCATGATGGACACACTAGACACAAGGCCCCACATAATACACCAATTAAAACTTGACTTGCTCCATCTTTTTTGTAATACATGTCCTTATCCCTTGTAGTTATGGAACCATCTACAACATATGACAAGCCCCTAGTTTCCAAGTTCAAAAAGGAGAAATTCCCTATGCAATTTTTTCATTTATGAATTTTTAATATTGCAAAGTCAAAAGACTTTTCTGTCCAAGACACATCTTTTCCTAATATGATATCTTACAATAGTAATATTTTTCATCTATATCTTCACCTTTAATAATCAAAATTTTAATTGACCATAAATTAATTTTGATGATTCATTGAAAAAAAATTTGATTTTAGACATTATTCTTGGTTTCAAACTTCATCTTAAACAACATTGAATTGACATAATATATTCAATATATATAATCTAGGCTCATGGACCAGCCAAACATGCAACTAATATGCATTTGAAACAAGATAATGTTAACTCTATAACTAAATCATTGTTAACTTGTGGCAGATCTTCTTACCAGATTGGGTTCCAAAGTTTTTCTTTTATGGTTAAAATTGTCAAGATTTTTCAATTTAACAATTTAGTGTCAATTGCCACCAATCCCTGGGTTGCATATTAGAGTCATGAATTTTTTACATTAAAATGTAGATCAACATAACCACATGTAATGCCAAGCTCTAGATCTAGATATAGAGAATGTTGATTTGATCTACTGCAAGCTTGTTTTATGTCTAGATTAAAAAAAAACTTGTTAAAATGATATGTAGGAGCTTTTTAATGTTTTTTTGTTGAAATCAAGGACCATGTTGATATCTATCTACATTCAAACTTTCTTAATCATTCACATTCATGTAAAGAGATGGTCACCCTAAAGAGGCTTTGATCCTCATTACTATCTACCACATGCATCTAAGATTTGAACATTAGAAAGATGCAAGGCTAAGAAACCTCAATATCACTCCCATAGGCCAAATAAAATTGACAATTAGGTAACATAAAATATGTTCCCACATTTCCAATATGTATAAACTTGCCTTTTCCCAACTTTTGTTTGCAACTAGTTCCACATCAATTCTTTTTCAAATGACTTGTGGTCCTACCATCATAAATAAAAAGAACAACATTTTATTGAATTTTTTTCATGAAACTTATCTTGAACCCCTTTCTAATTAGCAAACCTCAAAACATTGAATTTTCACATTTTAATGATAGAGGATCAAAACAAAAATGAACGTGTTAACTAATTAAATTCTAGACATCATGGGCCTTTTCTTTCTAGTGATCTGGTGCAACCACCATTAGATTGGTTTTTACTTTTAATTAACCACACATTATTCTCGGATGAAGTTTGGGGTGCCAATTTGCATCTAGTCATGAAAGCCCTTTGACCATAATAATTATAATGTTTAGGGTAATATTGAACTACTACTTTTTTATTATTTTGATAATATCCTAAAACTAGTTGCCATTAAAACAAAAATCTTATGTGGGAACTTCATGTTATATCTCTTATGGTATATGATTTAAAACCATGCAACATCACAAAAATGGAAAAAAAAAACATAGATTGTCATCAAACCATATTTGCATATAAAATTTAGTTTATTTACCACATACCATCAACCAACAATAGATGTGGGCAATGGAGTCACTACAACAAATAAACTCCATCAACAAAAATGATCACCACGCTTGATCTTTTTATGTGCTACAACAAAAACCCACAAGTTACAAACATATGGTCATAAAAAATATTGATATTTGCCACTGCTGCTCAGAAAAAGATCGAATTTTTTTCTACATGCTACAACAAAAAAATCCATACCATTGCATGAAATTTACCTTAAACCCTTTTCCCCTTAACAAACTTAATTAACCACATTTCTTGTATGCATATTTCAAAGAATTTATGGAAGTGTGTAAACAAACTTGAACACATTCAACTTGTGTTTCCATTTTCATTGAAGCATATTTGCACAAATTTAATTTATGTTAAAAATTCAAGACACAAGTTTCAACATACATTTCAAAAGCGATAATTAGTCTAATTGCCTTTACTTAGTTCAAGAACTTGACCAATGTTTCATTAAACACAAGCAGTATTCAAGAGAGTATTGTGTCCATGGGTAGTTCATTTCCACCCGAGCTCCCTTGAGAAAGTTGTGACCTTTTTAGTGAATTACAAAGGAAATAATTGTTTGATAAGGAGACAACCTAAAAAAAATAACAAGGTTGAAGTGAAAGTGGGAACTTACATGTAGTAGGTGTAGGCAAAAAATATAACTGTTGATGTGTAAATACAACTAAACCTAGTTGTCCAAGCACAAGAACTCCTTGCACACCCATATTGTGCCTTGTTCCTTCCACTAAATAACATCTAAGAACAAATTTCACACAATGTCAATGTGTTGACCCTTTCAAATAGTTCATGAAGAAATTTACAAAAAGTTCAATATAAAGAAAGTGCAAAACTAGAAATTGCAAAAATTGAAAAGGAACAAATGCCATGAAAATCAGCACTTATTTTACAATTTTAGTGGAAGTGAAATGTAGACCTCCAAGCACAAATGCAAATTGTTAAAACTCACCTCTACACATCTTACACACTTGAACTATCCTTTTGCATTGTGTTCATTAGGGTAGCCTCTAAAAGAGCAAACCATGTTGCCTTCAAGCTCAAACCTCTCAAAAGATGCCAAGAAGGTGGTGATAACATGATGGCCATCAATGTTGACATCTAATCAAGGTGCTTGCAATCGATTCATCAATAATTGTCAATAGTTAATTAGGGTGTGTATGCCCCCCTCCCCACGTATAAACTTAAGAGGGAAAAATTTAGTTTGCATGTAAACTCTAAAACGTATTGAAAATTCTAGACCATGCAATTATTTTACTTTAAGGAAAAAAATAGGTGGCCAACTTGAGATTGTCCAAATTATGCAATCTATACTTCAAGAAACATTACAATTTTTTGCCCAAAATATACCACCATAATGTGCTTTCACCCTATCAATATTAGAAGATGTTCTGTTTAATTTTTCAAAATTTGTAAACCAATATTGTTCAAAATCATAAAGTCTTTGGGGACTTGAATTTCATCTTAAGTGCACAAATGTTTAATCCATGATTGCAAGGAAACTCTATAAGACATTCAATGATAAAACTTAAAATGTAAAACAATTCAAGTGAACATTTAAGTGTTTCAAATTCCTCCCATGCACTATCTTCTGGCCAACTTGAAAAGTTTCAACAATTGGCCCGTGGGCAATAAATGTTGTTAAAGAATAAGGACCAAAGTAGGGGCACACACCACATTTAAATGATTTTCCACTCACCCATTATTTGTACTATAACCACTCAAATAATTGGGGTTTTATGTAAAAAGTTAGGGCACCTAAACAAGTCTCCAAGCTCTTATGAATGGTTGTTAGCAAACTCAAAAAAATGGTTTTCAATATTGTTAGGAATAGAAGAACTTATGTACCTGCCCATGAAACAAGGTAGAATGTATGGGATATCAAAAAGGTTATTACAATTTACCACTAACCGTGACCCATAGTATGGAATATTCCCATAATAATGGGTCCCCTTTTGTGGTTATGGGAGTACTTTTATGTCCAGGGATAAGACGACCACTCCTTTTGGCAATAATCTCCACTACATGGGTCCAAGTTATAAAGAATATTCTATAAAAGCCTGGCCTTCTTATTTCTAAACATAAAAATATTCAAAAAACCCTTAGGCTCTCTTGGACCCTAGCCATGATAATATTCCTAGTGGTGGGGGGGGAGGGATAGTGTGAAGGAAATTTGGGTAGGTGCTAGGATTTCTATGACATAACAAATCAAAGGCATTCATATTTTTTGAAGGGAAGGGCATATATGGCAAGGCTATTAAAATAACTCCACCTATGCTTTGTATGTGTATTAAAATTTGATGAAAAAAAATCAAAACATGTTTGTTTGGGTTAACAAAATGGTTTTGACCCAACATTATTCACATTTTTTTGACGTCAGTAAAAGGCACGACAAAGTCTAACACATGCCAAAAAAGAGTGTAATAAATATGATATCATTTTTGCTTTGTATTTTTGATTGGCCAATCATAATGATTGGTCAAGGTGGTTTACTATTAGTAGTCTCCACATATTTGCACTACTAGTTTTAGTTGTATTGGTTGGATTGGAAAAATGTAAATAAATAACTAAACTTGGATGTGAGAAATACTATTATAGGTCACATATTGAACACCATTGGAAATGTTTTTAGTCAGCAATTGTGAAAATGACCTCTACCTTAAAACTAGTGACCTTCATGGAGGGCCCAGTAAGCATTGGTAAAAGTTAATCCAAAGCAAAGCGAACCCATCCCCCTCATCATGGCCCATTGTTATGAGGATACTTGTTTCTTTTGTCTAACAATGTATTTTCAAGTAATGTGGTATTCTTTGCAAGCTTGATCCACAACTTGTTTGTTTAATTTTCTTTGTCTTGCTTGTTTCATAACTTTTTTCAATTACAACAAGATGATGATGTGACGACAATAACTTCTTTAGATTGCACAAACACTTCAACATGAAGCATTCACTACTAGGAAATGCGGCCCAAGTTCACTAGGCATTTCACTAGGATCTTGAGTGAACTAGGACAGATTCACTGTATGAAATCATGGTAAAACATGTTAACCCCTAGTGACCGGGGACAGGTCGAGAGGACATGTCAATTAAGCTAGTGAAACAAGATGACAAAAAGTGATGCCCAAATTTAGGTGGAAATTACACCTATTAGTTAAATCAACCTACAACACTAGTCAATTAAGAGGGTTTTTTC